>Ga0153934_1000043_pt1 | contig 29277 bp, 39 predicted proteins | sample TSNJ018MetaG_FD_104708 | JGI IMG/M metagenome (GOLD analysis project Ga0153934, IMG submission 104708) | Attine ant fungus gardens microbial communities from New Jersey, USA - TSNJ018 MetaG | ecosystem: Host-associated > Fungi > Mycelium > Unclassified | place: USA: New Jersey, Wharton State...
TGGGACGCCAGTTTTTTCTTCGCTTTCTCAAATCTTTGACGTTTTTTGACACGAGGATTGCGCACGGCCTTGGATCTATGAGGAGTAAGACCCTTGTTAGTGAGGATAGCGCGCGTAAGTGATCGAGGTCCATCGAGAGTTTCCTTTTCGATTATCCTAAAAAGCCAACGCATATTAGCCTTCTGCCCGAAGACAAGGAATGGCAAATCTACCGTTCAGCTGCTCGAGCAGCATCATATTTGGCCTTCTTTTGTTCTTTGTTCTCCTTTGTTTTCTTTTTGACAAGTTCATAGTATCCCTCAAGCCCATCCGAGCCGTCGCTTGCATCATCTCCTTTCTCTGGCTCGCGCTTGGGAGGCTCAGAATCATCCAGATCTTCACCACCTTGTTTCTGCAACTGGTTCTTGGCCTCTTGTAACAGTCGCGACTCCCTTTCTTTCCGTCGTTCGCGGTATGGTACGTCGTCGTCCCCTCCCATGATCTGGTTTCTTGCCTCTTGACGACGAACGTTTGTGCTCTCAATTTTGGATGTATGGAAACGCAATGATCTCTTGCGAGCACTCTTGTCAGCGGCGTCAGCGACTTGAAGATGTGTTGCTTCGCCAAAAGCATCGTCTGATTCTGCATTCGCCTTGGATCGTGATCTAACTTTTGTCTTGGAGGAAGGGATGAACTCTGATTCTTCCAGATCAAAGATGGAGACAGAGGCCTTTGACGGCTCCGGTAAAATTTTACGTTTCTTCTTCGGTGGTTCATTCACGGGAAGTTGAGCTTTCACAATTTTACGCTTTGGTTGGACAGATGAAGCAGACATCTGTATATCTCGGAGAAGATCCTCTAACTCCCCAGGTTCCAATTTTTGCCATAGTTCCTCCATAGAATCCCCGTCATCCATTAAGTCTAAACTTTCATCGTCATCGTCATCAAATTCAGGTTCAGAGTCGGGGAGTGCGAAACCTAGATCCTCTAACGTTGACACAGATTGCTTGAGGGTTAGCAATCGTTGCATAATAGGGTGAGAAGTTAAGAGCTCAGGCCGTTGAGCATATTTGGTACTTGCTCGTAAATGGAGGTAGAAAGCCAAAGTTGTGGCGTAGGTCAGCAGCGCCTCTTGACAAGGACTGTAAATAAAGGTGACTGAGTGACTGACTTTGAACTCACGGTAATGAAGGTGTGGCAAACCCGCATCTTGCATATCAGGCTCCTTGGACTGTAGCCTAGTAAAGATCAAGATTTTTGGCAAATGTCAGAGACTGTTCGCTCACTGGGCTATCTTCCGATGTGTTTCTATTAATGTCTGCACTGTGTCTTCCCAATCCCGAGCCAACGCAAGAGCCTCTGGGTTGACTTTCTCGAGATGGCGGAGGAGAGACTGTTTGTCTTGTAATAACGAAGGCACAATATTGACATTATCGGCTACTACCCTGGGATAACTCAGTACTAGCTTGAACAAGGATAGCTATATGCATACTCAGCTGTGTCATCCGTCTGTGATATCTCGTGTTTATCGTTGAGACCAAAGTCATCGTCGGTCATCCCTTCCAAAGCTTTTTTCTGCAGTCGTTTGGCCTCTTGTTCCTCCATCTCATGGCCTTCTTCATCATCGGACTCGAGTTGCGCTGCATTGGAGGAGTAGTAGACAGCCTTTCCTCGTCCCCAGGTTTCTTCCTCCTCCTCTTCATCATTATCATCGTTTCGTTCTTCCTTCTTTTTCTTCTTGTCTTTCTTCTTTGACGACTTTTCACTCGTCGTTGAATCTGCTCCTCTGATGTCTTCGCCCTCATAATCATCAGTATAGTCATCTGAGTCCCCGTTGTTCTCTAGCCCCTTTAATGCGAATACTTCATCATCATCACCGTCGCTATCACCACCGTATTCGTCTTCATCAAGAAGTACTTTGTCTCTCGAGGCATGGACTAGAGCACAGGAAGGTTAACTCAGGGACGTGAGGCGAATACCACGCTCACATGCATCTTCTTCTTCCAGAGGAATGTCGTCAACAGTCTCCCATCTAGCAAGCTTTGAGGCTGACTTCTTCCCTAAATATTGCTTTTGTTTGCTCGCTTTTGGCTTTTTTGAGAGACGTCTAACCATCTAGTCTACAATCCAAGTCGTAGACAGAAATCGAGACAAAAATTTCAAGTATATTACGTAATCAGCACAAGTACCTTGACGTGCGAGGCATCTAGGTAAACTGTAGATATATGCATGGAGAGATAATGAACTCGACACTCACCGCAGAATTGAAATAAGCATGCGCATTCTTCATCCTTGTTCTTAGGCTACCGTAATTCTCTCTGACTCAATCTATACAAGTCCAGTGACTCGAGTAGCCTTGAATCGTCCTCATTCGTCAGAGCATCTCTGGAGATCCATAAATTTGGCATCATTGACTATCACATTTACATAAGGCGTTCTCCGAACTAAAGCCTGGATCCTCGCGACATCCTGGCAACTCGATAGACTAAAAAGGACAAGTAGGGTGAACAACACACAGCGCACCGGCTTTAACCCGGTCTCAGTGTTTAATATCGCCCGTACTATATCAATGGGGGTCACACGATAACTACGCATGGCTCCAAAAATATGATGTTTTTCCTACTCATCGCTCATCTACCAACATCTGAATTAGACTGCCGAACAGTGGCCTTGGCTTGCTGTCCATACCTCACCGACAATCTCCGCAAATCTTTTCATTGGCCGACTCCCATGCAATGTATGGGATGAATAGTCCCACGGATGTAAGAAGTCAAATTGATTTGTTTTGCCAGCAATTTAATTTTAGTGGTCATTTTGTAGTCTTCTTATCTTTGGACGCTGAAGACGACCTATTGTAGGCATTGAAATTAATCTGAGCTGAGCCATTGTTTGGCAATGAAACTCACGCCTCTGCAGTGTTTTTCATGATTGTCAGTCTGCCCGCTGAGGTGGCGGAGACCATTTGTTGCTCAATGGAATTGCCAATTTTCGCACTCAAGGACTATGTCGTAGATCAGCTTCATGTAGATCAAGAGATAATCATAAACTGACTCTGTGCATCTGGGCATTTTTGATAAGAGCCGGCTTTTTTGGTGGAATGTATTTTTTGCCCTTCTTCGTGTTTGCGGCAGCTTTTCGAGAATGTCGAGCAGACGGTGCTTTAGTTTGAAGACCCTTTGTTTTTCCCTGCGCCATTAGTCGAACTGACCTGTGGTTAACGAAAAGTAGATGAGCAGAGTAACATCGTCACGTGCAACTTCGTGACACTTCCCGCCTTCCCGCCATCGAAGTAATCATCGTCAGAACGTTATTTTTTCTCAAGCAAGAGTATGCTTGCATCTACTCCGAGATTGCTGCGCTTGCAATATGTAGGAAGCGTTGGCAAGGTGCTCACTTCTCTTTGCAAGAAATAAATGCTCTTATTTACTTATCCGGTCGATAGCGAGCATACCACGACCTTACTACACTCCCTACCCAGAAACCTGTCGTTTCATCTGGACCCCCCGGATATAGCGCAGTATCCGGACACACAGTCACTGTCTTTGGTGCCACGGGCTTCCTTGGGAGATATCTAGTTTCTAAACTTGGTGCGGGCAAAATCGTCAATGAAGGCTCAGTCCCCTTACGCTAGTATTTTTCGGTGCTTGCTTCCGCAGGTAAACTTGGGACACGAGTCATCGTTCCATACCGCGACGAAGATCAAGCCCGAATTTTTAAGCTAATGGGTGATTTGGGGCAGATCGTCCGAATGGTATGCTTTGTGAATGTTCAAAATGTTCATATGGAACTTACTCTCATGCATTAGGAATGGGATATTCGTGATGAAAAGCAGATTGCGGAGTGTGTGAGGCATTCTGATACCGTTTTTAACCTCGTTGGACGGGATTATGAAACCAAGTAAGTGGTTCCATTCGACAAATATCTAAATTTGTCAAAATCATCATATAGAAATTTCAAGTTTGGTGATGTGAACGTGGACGGTGCCGAGCGCATTGCCAAGATTTGCGTGGAAGAAGGGGTCCCACGCCTCATTCACGTATCACACCTGAACGCTTCCCCTGCCTCACAATCGCAATTTTATCGAACGAAAGCAGAAGGAGAAGAACGGGTCAAAACCGCGTTCCCCAATGCAACTATCTTTAGGCCTGGTTCCATGTATGGTTATGAGGACAAGCTATTGAACAACATTGCAAGTGGGTGTCGTTTTACAGTCATGTTATCAGCACTCATCAGTGTTTCCTTCCAGCCTGGCCTATCTGGTGGAAGCTGAACCAGGCAGATACCAAAATACGCCCTGTACATGTGAGCACCGATCTATCCATGTCAGCGAATAATTGACGAGGTATTGTATCGTAGGTCTTGGATGTCGCTCAGGCTCTTGCTAATCAAGTTGCGCATACCATTCCCAGAAGCACGCTGTCTCTTCCAGGGCCTTCCACTTTGACCTACGAATATCTACTTGATCTCGTTTCATCGGTGACCGTTCGTCCACCTTCAAAAGCTCCAATGTTACCGAAACCTGTTGCGCTCGCACTTGCTAAATTGGCACAAAGTGTCTGGTGGCCAGCATTGAGCCCTGACGAAGTTGTGAGGCGCCACATTGATGATGCCGATGTCTCTGGTGACTGGGAAGCCGTTGGGGTAGATCCTACCGAGATTGAATCCCATGCCATCACGTATCTGAGGCACCACCGGACTGCGTAAGTTATTCGAAGTTTGACCTGAGAGCCTATACCGATGTTTTGGATTTCTTCAGGGAAAACTACGTGCGGCCAACAGTGATTCCGCCAAGACCATCTCCCAAGGTCGTTGTAAGCAAGAGAATTGAGTTCCAAGTACCCCTTTCAGCTAATCCACTTCATGCAGGCAGAGGAGTACTAGTCCAAGACAACGGCTCGACATGTATTTCTCATCTTATTAATAGACAAGGCTGAACGCATACTTTGACTGCGGCAGCTGATGGGAGGCATTCATCAAAGCTCACAAGGTCAGTGAGAACGTACCATTAGCCACAAAGTAAGATATCGTATAGCATACACACACAGGGAGATAACAACATATCTAAATGAAGGGGAAAGTCTAGAAACCGGGAGGCACGAGAGCTTTTGGTTGTTGTTGGTTGGGTGGATACATAGTTCCGAGCATCTAAGAGCAAAAGCTATCAGCAAGAAGGAAGAGAATGCATGCAACACCCAATGGCACGTGCCACCAAAAAGACAACACACCTGCTGCGCTCCTTGCTGTTGCTCAAGCATTTCCTTTTCCTGAGCTACAATTTTGGCCTCATCCTCGAGGCTGAGAGCAAGTGGTAATGCCACGAGTAAAGCTGACGTGGTCACAACCCATATGATACTCCCAGCTATTTTTCTGCCCTTCCTGAGGAAAGAAGCAGTTTTTGAGATTCTAGACGAGATGGAGTGGCGGGTGGCGGGTGGGATAACGTCGGCAAGGGCAGCTACACGCTCCAAGAAAGACTCTTCGACGGAAACATCGGAAGCAATGGAAGAAAGGGAATCTGTTGAGTTGGTGCGGGAAGCGGAGAGGGAGCCATATGGAGAGTTGGCAGTTTCCTTTTCCTCGACGATTTCGACTTTGACCATTACTACTGTGGTGAAGTTTGAATGCAGGGACGTCACGACTTGTGACTTGACATGTGATGACAATCCCACGTGACCGAAACGTATTCTCGGCTCCGAAGCGACGACCAGTTTAGGCTCGGTGACGGGAGGCTGGGATGCAATGGCGAACTCGACGGGCACGGGACGACGGAAGAAGTGACAAAAAAACGTGTGGGTGACGAGGCTTGCCATTCTGGACAGAGAAGCAATTGTTAGTTGTCCATATATACCCCTCCGCTATCAGTTTCATTTCCTCTTGCCCCTTCTTTCCTCTGGCGCTTATTCACGATGCAGAGCGATAATCCAAGGGACATTCCCCCCTCTCTGTCCGGACACCCACAGAGTCTGCTTTCCCTTCGTCCTTTGCCGGACAGTTCCTGAAATCTTCTTTTCTCTAGACCTTAGTTTACCAAATCAGTCCATGCAGAACCATATTCACGAACTTGCAAAATCCCTTCCTGTTCCCCAACCCGCACCTCGAAAGCAAAACACTGCTTGTGATGCTTGCAGGTTGGCCGATCAGTGTATACTCTGTCCTGCCTTTCTTATCCATGTGGTCAGATCCAGGAAGGTCAAGTGTAATAGGATTCCTGGCCAAGACAAGGTACTCCATATTTCATACGTCTCACAACCATCAACTTACCATTTCTGGGCGTCATATAGTGCCAGGTCAGTCCTTACCCCCGCCATGTTTACTATCCTGACTTGTGCGGCAGCACTGCACGTCCAAGAATTATCCATGCACGTCCGTGCCACCTGAACCACTATAATATATATAATTTTGACTTCTCACTCTCCTTGCAGGCATTTCGTGCAACAAGCTACTAGTGAGAAGAAGCGTATGACTGTCAACCGGCGAAGAAATCTCAGCTCTGCAAACTCCAGGTGGGTTCCTTGTCAGCAGCTATGAGCCCTGCCCTTTTCATCTTCCTGGATCGATGACCTTGCCGGTTTTCATTCTTACAGTGCACCATACCCTGCTTCTATTAAACAGTATGCCTACTGACTCCAATCGCTCGAACGGGTGCATCTCACATTCATTTAACCTTTAGACTATCCCCACCATCTGAACAAGCATCTCTAGCCTCCTTCCTGGCAAGTAGCTCTCAATCGCAGTCACTTTTCGTAAGATACGGTCTTCATCCGGGAATAACTGCCGATACTCCTACCCGCGAGGTCCTGAGATTCGTCTTCGCACCCCCAGAAAACATCAAGTAGGTTCAGTGAATATTGATTCGCTCCTTCGCTCATTTTCTATTTTTAACAGCGAACCGACGCCATACACGTCGCCTACTCTCATTCAACCGCGGTATGAAATGTGGGGTGAACTGGCCCACAAGCTGGACGATGATAAATTCAGGTCTGAGTGAGTCTTCTTCCGCTGATCGCTGCGTTAGATGTCGTTGAGTCAGCCTGCCTCGTTATCACTATACATCTCAATGACTTTCCTCTTAATTAATGCTGATCAAGCCCTCAAATTCAATACTAATGATGATGACTCAGATTTGCTCTCGATCTCGTTGAAGTGTTCTTTCAGATTGTTCATACTCGGCTCCCGCTACTTAATCCCGCCCAGTTCCGAAATCGACTTCAATTATATCCTACGAATTCCAATTCCAACAATAACGAGAAACCCTTACATCCTGCATTGGTTGCCACTGTTCTCGCCTGGGGGTCCAAGTTCTCTGAGCATTCATTACTATTAGCAGATAGGAGAAGACATGGTGGGCAGAGCCTTTTAGCAAAAGCGCTTATAGATCGTGCGCGTGATCTTGCTGAAGCTCTCAAAGTTCATCGTGTGGCCTCTACAGAACATGTGGTCATTGGCCTTCTCATTGAGCCGCTTCAAAGTCGTCAGTACATTGTTTCGTATCTTTACAACGTCCACTCATAATAATGAGCAGAAAATCCGGATGATCCGACTGGTATGCTCTTTTATTAGGCACTGATACAGTTTAGCCTCTTCATCTTACATCGTTTCTAGGTTACCATGGATTCTGGCTTACAAGTGCGACACGGCATTTGCTAGAACTTGGCGTAAGTCCCATTGTTGACGGAATTTCATGTTCTTAGTCTCTATATGACATTAGATCAACCATAAAGCTGTCATGGGAAACATCCAGGATCCAGAAAGTCGCGGAACAATGATCTTTGCATGGTGGATGGCATGTATCTCTGACGCATACGCTTCTGCGTATTATCGCCGAAAGCCAGTCCTTGATGACCATGACTATGATATTGACTTCTACACTGTGGATCCGGTCAACCCTGACCTTGTCGATACCCATACCGCTATGCCTTCCCCTCGGGAGCAGTTAGAGGTGTGTCCTTACTTATATTCTATTTGATGCAAGAAGTTCATGCCTTGATTCCAGTTTCTCGTAAGCTATCTGACGAGGCATATCGGACGTCCACTGATTATGCATCGAAGGGTTATTACCGGGCTGCACACTCACTGGCACGCACCGCACGTCATATGTCAAAAAAACTGTGGCGTCCGGTAACAGAGTCGGATGGTATCCGATATGAGAGTATTCGTGTTTTTGTACAAGAACTCTTGTCTTGGAAGGAAGACTTTCTCAATCTAGTTGGAGTCCCAAGCAATTTCGAAGGAGAATGGGATTTCGTATCAGTAGGTTGCTCTTGAGTAGTTTTGATTCAGACTCAACTCACTTGCCCAGGCGGTTTCCTCATGCGCAAGCGATGCAACATATCACGTCATGTGGATCATTCTCTTCAATGCACTTGATGATTATGGTATCAAAGAGCTTAATGCAGCAATGACTCCGCCCAATCTCACTGAGGTTGAATCGATCAGGCGTAAGGTTGTAGATGAAGCACTTCACGGAGCCTTACGTATAGCCGGCCTGGTAATGATCCTCCTCAAAAATCACGTAGAAAGACTGATCACTTGTTCGATAGGCTGGTGTTCTAACATCCAATGGATATCTGGTAAGTTTTCATCTTTACTATATATGATATAAATTCTGACTTCTTTCAGCGGCTGGACCCTGCAGTCATGCACGTGAGTTGCATTCAGGCAGGTACATTACTTGCGAGATTGGGTCGGCCCGAAGTTAAGAATTGTATCGCCGGACTGGAACAATATAGTTACTCGTACGAGGAGGCAGGAGATCAAGCTACGGAGATGCGTCGGGTCTATAATTCAACGCGCTCAGGGCAAAGTGAACTCGGTCATATGGCATCAGTCGCACAACGTCTGACAGCTACCCCACCTCCTCAACATGGTAATCACTACGAGGACAAGATAAATGGTAGCTCACCTCATCACCACTCACCGCACCACCATCACTCTCGCATTCACCACCCTCCCCCATGATATTAGTATTGCTTGCTTCTCTCAATCTCCCAAAATCTTACACGAGGTGTGAGTCTTTTCTGAAGAAACCACCCCCTCTTGCACGTGCGGTACCTGATATGATCGTTCATGTTGCTATCCAATTCCTGGCCAAATTACCTGGAAACAAATTTGATTGATTATCTATCCTGGTTGCTAGATTCACGACTACTATTCCCTTCATGGACAATTCGTTGCCTCGATTCTCTTACGACTTTGGTCTGCCTGTCAATTGCCTGTCTGATCGACCCCTGCAAGAGATGTATGACATTTGTGTATTTCGACAATGCCCTAGCATGTATTCAATTCAGTTGCTATCGTCGCCTTGATTGTGCTTTGCTTTTTTGTATATTGTTCGTCATTGCGGCATGACTGAAGGCTTCATTATTTCAATTATGTACAATTGACATCATGATCTCTACACCTGTCAAGATAAAATATCATGAGAGGTCTGTCATTAATATATGCCTGCAATGACGTACATTAAAATCACATTGAACTCTCATATGTGATCCCCTGAGTCCTGACCTTATTCTGAAATTATGCTGAAGCTTACGGGACCAAAGCCACTCAGGAAACAAATTGTTGCTTAATGATAGAGATACTGACCCGCTGTTTATTGCCACCAATCATAAAAATGTTGACACTGAGTTATCCTATGCGTTATGGCATAGTCGAAACCGTTTCGATGACAGGGCCGCGATGAAATACCCTCCACAAACTTAATTATGTCTCTCTCGTTCAGCAATTGGGTGTCATGACTGATCGTGGGATAAAATCCACTCAACCGTCCAAAATCCCTCCTTGGATGCTTCTAATGCGCGATTGAGAAATACAGAATATATCCCAACTTGTTTGTGGAGCAGAGATCTCTCAACCGCCGATCTCCATTAGGCAAGTCAAATCATTTCCAATTTGGATTAATTTGGCAAAATATAACGTTCTCTTTGCTCAACATCAATGTGACACGTGTCGGTTGTTCTGGGCTCAGTGGAAAGAACTGTCGACTGCAAAAATTCCAACAACTCCACACATACAGACATGAGATAGAAACAGTTTAAAGGTGCGTAATGCAGAGCTCTGAGGTACAGGCGATAATGCGTATATGTACAGTAGCTTAGTCCAGGGCACGTAGTATAGAAAATCAAGGCTTTGTCATGAGATCCATGTCAGTGAGGAACGATAGGAAAGCTGACAGTCATGATGGGTCGTCGTAACAATATTCATTGTAGAAATCGATTCACAAAAGAAGTTAAGGCCGGGGATTGGTGGATGATGTTTGAAAAAAGATTTTAAGGAACACTTCGTGAAGAGCTCGACGGTCATCTGCGGTATATCCAACGGGTTCTAGATCCTGTACGTTGGAGTCGAGGTAATGCACCAAGGTATTATAGGCCCTCTCCGCTTGCTCTTTGCTCGGGACGCCCCTCGGCAGTTCTTCCACCATTTCAAAATCATCAGGGTGACACTCGATCTCCATGACTTGTTCCATTTCCGGCTGGATGTAGTCTTCTTCTGGAACTGTAGCAATCTGCATAGTTCCGGGCTCCTGAGGAGCCATTGGTACACCTGCGATCTCAGACTCACTTGCCTTCGGCCGACCGTGCCAAACACCACCCTTTACTCCATGGCGAAGCTTCAAGCCGTGCAACCAACCTGGACTGGCTCTAAATTTTTTATCTTTTTCCTTGCCTTTCTCCGAACCGATGTATCCATACTCATTTCTGAGATCCTCGGCAATCTCCAAAGCTTTCTTTTGTATTTTGGCGTCAGTGATAGTCTCACCCCGTTCGCTCATGTCCAGGAGCCACAAAACCATCCTCTCTTCGAGTCTAGGGTGCTTTGGTGGCCTGAACTCGACATGAATTGAGCTATGATAAAACAGAGTGATAAATTACAAAACTCACCGATATCGCGGCGCCTCAACAGCACCCTCCACATGGCTGAGCCAGGTATCTTTGCCTTTTAAGGTTTTGCTAATAGTGCTTCGTTCAACACCGAAGCGCTGAGCGATCTCTTCTTGCTTCTGATGAGGATGTTTTTGTTGATAGAGACAAATCTCTCTCCTCATGGCGTTAGTAAGCTTGGCTTTCTTCGGTTTTGGCCGGACTGAGGGGATGCTATCACCATTGATGGAATCGCGAGGAACATTTGGTAAATCCTTAGGACCAGTATCAGATGGAGAAGATGTGTGACTGAGAACGGGGGACGGGGGCCGATCATCGTATGGATAAGAGGTCGACCCAGCCTGTGAATGATCAGGATACTGATTATCAAAGGGAGAGCGGTATGTCAGCAGGGAAGGGGGAGCTAAAGTAGTGCTCGGCGTCCGATATGGTTGATCCTGCATCAAAGGCGAGACGTTAAGATATTCATCATCACGAGAGTCGATGGGTGATTGAGGTTGAGACGCTGAGGCTTCATATGTGGTGTACTGGTGTTACCGAGGAATGTCAGATAAAAAGATTTGAATGGCACCAGATACTTACAGGGCTGTATGCAGGACTGCCTCTTTGATAGAAGTTCTGTACTCCATCCCGACACCGCTGACCTCTGTATTCGGGGCGTGACAATCTGCCCGGGATGGGCCTTCCATCGTAACCAACATTAGCATAAGAAGAAGAGTAAGTATCATGAGATTGATCTTGCGTATTCGGTAGCATTTGATCTTGAGTACTATTGAGATCTTGTTGAACTGTACGAGAGGGAGAAGACATGGAAGGTGCAGGCGATGGGTAGCTCTCTTGAGGCCGAGAACCAATACAAGGAGGTGAAAGCAAGGGCGAAGGATCCGTAAGTGGCTCAAAAGAAGATGCTGAACAAATATAACTAGTATTCCAGGAAGAATCGCTCATGATAGCATCCAACTGGCCATGAAGATGTGGTCGTCGACTTGACTGTCTAGAACATGCCGAAGGGTAGGATAGCGGTGAAAACGGGTGGCTGAGAAAAAGTTTGGGATGCATTTAGATTGTATCAGTCAGTATATGGCAAATTCTGTCGGAATCTGTCGGACTTACCAGGGTTTTACGTGGGTCGTCCAAGCTTATAAAGGATGAAAGAGAAAAAACAAGTTCAAGCAGTCGACCAGCCGACCTCATGTGCAAAGGAATTCATCTAGAGCCTTTCCCTTTCCGGACGAGAAATGCTGGGTGCTATTTTTATTCATGTTTTCTCCGACTGCTCTTCACAGTTGCAAGCAACGAAAGTCTTCCCTCCTACCGGATCCTATACAACTAAATGTGGATGATTGTGATACCTGCCCACTTGTCCACATCAGCGGTACTGCTTGTAATGCTAGGATAGTACGACGCTTTGGCATAGTGGCGAGCTTTTTCGCAGTTAGATCCTTCCACAAATTCCTTCCAGTCATTTGTCGGAGACAACGGCACCCTTTTTTCGGTATCTATAATGACTATACACCCCCTTGGTACCAGGGATTTATGTAAATAAAGTGATCATGTTTATCTCTACGGAGTCAGTGGCGACATACAACTCGAAGTCAAATTTACTGCTTTTGTGCGATCATTCAGCTCTGAGAAATGAAACCCATGAACTGTCTGACAGTGCATAGGCTAGGTACGGAAGACCAAAACATTGGAAATACCAGGAGTTGAGTCAGCAGTAAGCGTGGAAAAGGAATACACAACGAGGTCTACAGTTTCTTTGACTGTTTCTATATCGGGGCAGAGCTTTTTTTACCAACCCTTTCTCATGACGTTGTACCGAGATCAGAACCCGCAACTGCCTTCATGGGTTTCTCTCGTTGATCTGCTTTCGCGGGAAGGTCTCCATAGAAGTTCCAAGTCCATTCTGATCTTCTATAGCCATCACAGGTGTATCCGATCTCGCATCTTCTGCCTGACATTATGATAACATTGATCCACTTTGGGAAGAGCCCTTTTAGGTTCATCGTTTATCGTTCAAAATGTTACTGTGATACCATATGGTGTAACAACTCGACCTCGAAGTCATCGGAACCCCACGGCAGCAATATACTTCTAGTACTTCTATCAGAGTTCTATGAAACCATTCAATAAGGCATAGTTCCTCAATCGTAAACATGTTGGATCCCTCGTGTTAGCCACCTCATGTGATATCGTTACATAGTTACAATAACATACTAATTTGTGCCGAGTTGATGTCACACGACATAATTGGAAAACATTTTTGCGCTGATTACCATTTATGTCCGAATAGAAAATGTATATCAAAACTTCCATTTCGATGTTGATTGGATAACAAATACGTATCGTCAGCACAGTGATGAAGTCGATCTCTAAAAAAAGATTTTCTACCTTAAAGGAAACCTTAACAAACCGAAGACTATCAACAATGAGTACATTTGACCGGTGTCTGAAGTGATTCATCTAGTGTGATGAGATCACATATTTAACAATGCATTCCTCGAGGATTGAGGACATTGGTTCATGGACCCAATTCGCGCAGTATGTCATACAAACTCAGGATGGTACTGTATGCGGGTAGCACATCCCTTGTCAGAAAGTCTATGTGAAGAAAAAGACTATTGCATGGGCAGCGACAGGAACTGGTTAAGCAGGGATTACACCACCCAAGATGTGTGTTTTAGAAAACCTGTAGAGTCCAGGCAATGAGTAAGGAGTTAGGATACTCAAAACCACGGTGTAGTATATTCAGTAGAAGAGGACATTTCCAAAAGCCTTAACCAAGCGAACTGATACGAGCAATTGAAGGTGGACATGACTCAGGGCGGAGTTTGATCGTTATAGTAAAAGAGACTAGTAACAACAATGCTGTTCAAGACTTGTTTGAGAAGAGATCAACCATGTTGTGATGAAAGGCGCAGTGTTGCATCGTTTGACCTTTTCCCAAAGTTGCTGCACTGAAAGTAGGAAGAAGAATGTAATATGAATTGACCACTGAGGGTGTCGAGTTCACTGGCGGAGTTTGAAATGGTCAATCATGGATTGAGCTGTGTCGGCCAAAGATGGTTGATCATAGGCTTCTCCCTTTGATTCTCTTGATCCTCCTTTTGAAATGGCATCCTCCCTTGTTGTGTTGCATAGCATTATGATTATTATTTATCAATAATTGGGGCGCTCCGGAACTTCGGTATTTCACGGAACCTTGACTCATTTGCTCGGAATCTCTCGGAATCCGCATTTAACTTCTGGCTCGGAGAATTTTGGGTATAAAAGCTCAACCATCTCAAATGATGGACTTTATACACAATGCTTCAGACTACATTCAATGCTTCAATCGTGCGCCATGCAACATTGTCATTCCGCCATCATGATGTGGCGATGACTTTGATGCGGCTTTATGCGTATACACCCTTGATTAATTCTAGAAGGACATTCATGTCTTCAGAGACTCGGAAGGTATCCCTGACAGATCCAAGTTCCCACAAACAAGCAACAGGATCACATTACCGTCCGTTTGCTCTCGCTCTTACAGGTGTTTAATCTCATAAGGATTCCAGAGGATAGAGTCACTCCGATCTCATCGAACGGGGAGCCTTCACAGCTTACTAAAAGTAAACAAAGCGTCACCAGCACCGTGCCTATTATGGTGCACGGTGACTGGGTTCTTTTTCACCCTGTCTACTCTCCTGAGGAGTTGAAGGCCGTACAGGTGCGGTAATGGATCATTTGGGCCACCCTCCTCCGAATACCTTTTACTGACAAATCTTGGGCTTTGCAGGTATTACAGAGGAAAAGGCGAACACTATCAGACAAAATTGCTTATGGTCTAGTCAGACTGGCTAGGACCATGTTTGACTGGGTTTCAGGATACAGGCATGTCGACGGTCCTCCTGATCCCCAAATGTCCATCGCTGAACTCCGCAAAGCGGGGTACTTATTAGACAATAAGGCCTGGCTGAATGTAAGTCATAAATTTCCATGATATGGTTGTGTAGAATTATGACTTTTTTCGTCTCAGAGGATTCTGTTCCTGGAAAGCATTGCCGGAGTACCGGGCATGGTTGCGGCAACGTTGAGACATTTAACGAGTCTCCGTCTCATGGTAGGTAATACTAATCAGGATTGGCATGAGAAAAATGTCCAACTGATATGTTTCTTAGCGACGGGATGGTGGATGGTCTGTCATTTGACATCAGTTCTGAAGTCACTTATTAATCAATGTCTTCAGGATCCACACTTGTTTGGAAGAAGCTGAAAATGAAAGGATGCACCTTATGTAGGTCTTCCCCGTGTAAATCATATTGTGATCGCTGAACCCGGATAACAGGACTTTTATGCATCTACGCAGGCCGTCAATTTTTCTCAGAGGACTCATTCTTGGGGCCCAAGGGGTTTTCTATAATCTTTTCTGTAAGCTTATTAGTTCCTGTGATTCCCCGACTGATGGCATCACTCTTGTAGTTCTGTCGTATCTGGTTTCACCTCGTATATGCCACCGCTTTGTTGGTCACCTCGAGGAAGAGGCCGTCTTGACCTAGTATGATATTAGCTCTTGCTCTGATGTTTGTTATTCATTGATCATTAGTACCCGCTGTATTGGGGATTTAGAAGCGGGCCGTATACCGGAATGGTAGGCTTTCGTTGTTCCCCTACGCATAAACTCGGGAGATTTCTCAATCACGTCTGTAGGACCGATATGCCTGCTCCTCAGATTGCTATTGATTACTGGCGCCTTCCACAGGATGCCAAACTCCTCGACGTTATTTACGCGGTGAGATCCGATGAAACAACCCACCGTTTTGTCAATCACAGCTTGGCCAACCTCGACGCGAATACCGACGTCAATCCTTTCGCACTCCGCGAACCAGATATGCATGTCAAAGGTGGAAAGATTGAGTAAGTGTTTTGTATGTTTCGAACGACTGTTCTGAACACCACCATCAGATTTGAACGGGACGAGTCGGAGCGCTATGTCAGGGACTCGCACGAGATCATGCAAAAACAGTTGAATTGGCGTGATGGCAGCAAGGATAATTGATGACATTCTGAAACGTAACTAGGCGTGTTCAGGGGCAAATGTTCGACTCGCACCAACTCCAAGATACCAGAACTCGTGTTATTGATATGTAAATGTGTAGTTCCCTTTGTAAACCCCCACTCTTGAGTCCCCACTGACGTCCAACAAGTTTGCCATTTAATCTGGTTTGAGTTTCACTAGTGGTTTTCTGAGTCGTTCTAATTATGGACCCTGCCACATCTTCTCCCCAAAGCCAGCGCAGCCCAGATGGCACATCCGCTGCAATTCACCTCCATCGACGGATATTCATTGGTCCCATGCCAGAAAAGCTGATATCCCAGACAGAGGTTCATGCTCACAGACATCATCATAGGGGCATATTTCTAGGAAGAGTGCGAACGCAAGAAAGTGAATCGAATAATGTTTCCCAAATCATAAGAGACCATGCCTTTCACCACTTCATGTCTGAAGGAGGAAGAATGGAGGATTGGGGTGAGGCTGAGGAGAGGGGGAGGGCAGAGGCGTTACTTCAGAAGTGGAAGGAGACCGAATGGGGTGCTATATGGCATAGAAGACACCGACGATGCAATGAGGAACCTCAAGATATTTGCGCCAGCCCCTGGATTGGTGCAACTTTTGAGGTCGGACGCCTCCTTGGTGTCAGTGTTGATGAACCCGTTGTGGCTGAACAACAGTCTCTCCCAACTGAAATAAGCCACGTTCCCACCAGTGATCAGTGTGATCCATTCTTAGAACTACCAACAGCGCCCAGGGATACTAGCCTTACCCCCACAGCTTCAGGCCCAAATTTTTTGCAGCCGCACAAAGATGGCTCAAATACAACATCTAGACTCCAGTCTGGTCAACCCTCTACGCTTCAAGTCACTCATTCTCAGGCAACATCCAGCAGCAAACTAGAGGGCAAGGGCAAGAAACAGGTTCATTACCACGAGGAGTTGCAAAATTTCGCAGCGTCTGGACCTGCATCCCCTACCGAGGTCTTGGGCAGGACTTCTGCGACCGTCGAAGCGACAACGAGTGCTGCGGCAAGCGTACAATCATCTTTCAATAACCCTCTACGGGGTCTTGCCTGGGGAGATATCGTCCTCAGAGGTACGCAATGTCTTACGGCTTATAGATCCCGTCAATTAAATTGGATACAAGACAGGATGCTTGTAAGGGTATGCACGACCAAGGCTGAGGGCCTAGGTGTGCATTTTCATGAATCAGTGCACCGTACTACCCGTGATCTGCAGCACCAAGATTGGGCTGAATTCATTGTCGCATGGCGGCAAGATTTTATTGAGATTTACGAAGATTACGTGAGTTTCAGACCCTTGGATAATGCGCATAATGACTGATGTCAATTTCTCCAGAGTACATCACTTCAGGAATGGACAGTCGGACACAAGCACCTTGCATATCTCATACCTCTGAAATCGCCCCGGACACATCTTTCTTTGTATTCTTTCGTCGATATGACTTTCTGCATCACCTGCCGACCCATGCAAGCCTATCTGAAATCTAAATTGAGTAGGAACGAATCAGAGGGAACCTGTGTCTATGTTTTCAAGACCAGAAGTCGCTCTCGGGCATACGACTGGACATGGAAATTATGGTATGTTATCCGCGGAATTTCTGGCAAATGATGTCTGAGGGCTCATACCCGAGGCGTGCCCTTGGTGGTGAAATTCCCAAGAATATCGATATCAGGAATCCTCCTTTGGGGCTCAGAGTCGTCTTCGAGCTTCCTTGTTTCGATCTCATCGATCATGGAACAGCGCTCAGGATGTTGAATAGGCGCAACATCATTGGATTGTGTATGAAATCTTTGAAATCAGTCCCGGGTTGGAGTGATTTTGTTGAACATGAAAGACAGAAGGGAAGAACGTTGCAATTGGCTTGGAGGTCAGGAGCACACGTGGATTGGATATGGAATGACTTCAATGCAGAAGATGATCATCGGGAATGGTCCGCTCTGTGTGGACTTGCATTCAAGAATGTAAGTCCACGGCCAAATGTTTTAACCATTCCGCCTGATCAGGATAAGTCACCCCAAGCTCCTGTCCTTGAGCTCCGGGTAGCAGAACACTATCCCACCTTCCTGCACCTCAAAAATGGCATGCTACTCGTTCAGCCTCCCGCAATTGAGGGCTATGTTGAGCACATTAGGCCCGGTACTCAAGCGAAACAATCACTGTATCTTGTCAGTCATTGTGGCAACCTTTTCACACTATCTCCCCATCGAGCACAACCTCCATCACCACCAGGATGTGCTTTGATGTCAAGTAGTCTGGAAGAGTATAAACAAACTACAATGAAAGTTGAAATTAAACGAGGGATTTATCATCTTATGCATGCGCATGGCGTTTGTGACTTGCGAAGCATTGTTATGGTTCAAAGGGCATTCCAACTAGTCCCGCAGCGACATCATAATCAGAAGGATGATCGATTGGTTGAAGAAAGCTGGTTTCATGATTCGTCCCGAGTAGACGAAGGAATGGATAGCGATGACGAAGACGAAGGTGGGGATGAGAGCCTCAACAGGTCAAACCGTAAACCCTATCTCAGGATGAAGCGGTCGTTCGAATTGTTGCTTAACACTGGGCGCGTTATTCGCTTTGAGGTACGTGACAGGTATCGTCCATCTGATCCATTTTTGACATGAAGGCTGATGTTGGTGTGACGTTTATACAGGTTTTTTCGCGCCACGTAGCAAGTGAATGGGTTAAACGTTTGCAGTCCCTTGTTGTGTACTGGAAGCAACGGTACAGGGTGAACGCCAAGAATGAGATTGATCTTGCGCAAACTCAACGCCCTCGTGTAACGCCGCAGATCAGGGTTTGTGATGAACATGAAGTTCCTCCGGAGCATCAGGATCTTTCAACACCATATCCAGCATTGGATACTCTGTTCAACTGGTGCACAATCGATGGATGTCAACCGATCGTCAAGGAAGGCAGACTGTACATGCGGAAGGGTCTCCGTGGACAATACCAGTAAGAGTAAAGTATTCAATCGGCGTAATGAAGGCGATTGACATTTGCTCAGGCTTGTGCAATTCTTCTTGGTGGACGGCCATTTGATCTCGTTTCGCATCTCGCCTCCCAAATCATTGCATTTGGTGAACAAGAATAAAGTAAACCTTATTGACGCCTACGTAGTTTCTAGATATCTCGCAGCGTTGACTTTACCAAAGGGAGAATTTAGACCTAACGCGCCAGCTGTGGCTCGTCGGTACGAGGACGGCCTTGAAGCGGATGATCGAGATGAGGACATGTTGTTTGTGATATGTTATCGCAAACATGCGGCTGCAATTCCTCCGAGGCCCAGTATGAACTCAACTGTCAATCATAAAACAGAAGAACCATTTTCGATACCTCCGTTATCCGAGAAGCACAAGTATTTGGTTTGCAGAGCCCGCAGCAAGCTGGAGAGAGATGGGTGGTGTTGGGCATTGAATATGGAGATCGAGAAGTTAACAAGGAAACATCAAGAACGAGAAGAGAAACTGCGACAGACGGGTAATTTAAGGAAACTTAATTAAACTTCATATAGACGGACTTGTTTTGAATTTGGGACATTTTCATGGGTGTTTTTTTGCTCAGGACTCTATCTGGATTAAATTACAATGGTAGAGAATCTTATGACTTGGTTTTCTTCACACTGCGATAAAATTTAGCATAGCGAGCTGGATTGACAAGGGCAAGGACGCACCCATATCTGCTGCGAGCCGTGCGTCTTCCTACTACACCATTAAAGTCCAATGCACCACGAACAACTTTATAGCTGTTACAGTTTGGGTCAGCAAAATCAAAACAGCCGATCAACCAATCACGTACCCAACACCCGGGAGATCCTTGGTATTACCGCCGCGCACGAGGACAACACTGTGCTCCTGAAGATTGTGGCCCTCACCTGGAACATACGCCAACACAGTATTTCCGTTCGATAACTTGACTCTGGCGACTTTACGTTTGGCCGAGTTGGGTTTCTTGGGCTTTGTGACGAATAAGCGTGTGCAGACGCCCTTCATTTGAGGACAGACATCGAGCTTGGGTGATTTTGTTTTCTGCACTTTTTTATGCCTTTTGCGTTTGGTGGCCTGGTTCAGGGTGACCGCGATGGAAGGAGTAGCATGGAAAGAACGGAATGAAGAGAGCAAAAGGGCAGACAGACGTGGAGGTACAATTTTATGCGCAAAGGCAGGCGCCCACCGTTGGCCCGTGCGAGCAAGGAGCCCCAGACGAAGACCTGCGAACATGGCTTCGGTGCTGGTTATGATCCCTGATGCCAGTCTCCGGTTGTTTGTCCCAGACGCCTCTGCCAAGCACCGACGCGTGGGCGTGGCTGTGCTTCTATTAAAGTCGCGTCATGCCTACACTCTCCCGCCGAAAAGCTGCGCGCCGTAATGACATGGAGGATATTGAGGACGACACAACCCCACAGCATCCAATTAGAGATGAGGTTCAAGAGAGTGATGGGGAGCAAGCTACCAGCAAGAAGTCAATAGGCAAACGGCGTGCTCTACAGGAGGTCTCCAACGACCTCGATTCTGATTCTGACGACCCTATTGACGTTGAAAACTTTCCAAATCAACCACTGAAGCGAAACCAACTGAACACACTGCAAAGTCTCGCAGAAGACTGGCAAAAACTGGCAGAGGTCACAAGCCGCACGTTCGGTATGTACGGATCGGCTGCAGGTGCACTGGCCGATCTTGACGACGATAATGCAAAAGGGGTGCGGAATGTAGTGTTTTAATGTCATATTTACACTTAATTCAAGATATACACTACAGAGAGTCAAGGAAATCGATGGCTACATGTGTGAAAGCCTGGATTTTGTCGCCCATATCAATGTCTACACTGATACTTTGGCAAAATTACGTCAGAGGGGTATTGAAGGAGAAAAGATAGTAGGTGTGTAGCTGGAACAAAGAAGCTGCCCTCATGCTCGGCTAGATCGAGGTTGGACAAGTCTATACAAAAGATGCCACAGCGAATATAGCCAATTACAGCGGGAAGACTCTTCGGCAGAAGTATGCTAAACAAGATGCTTATGCTGCGTTTAAAACAAGCATATGGGTAAAGGCCATTCTTGATAGTAATCGTCTCGTTCGGCTCTTCATTTCTCAAAAATAGGAAGCCCAACACCCTGGTATGCCCATGCCCCCGATCACGGAACAACTTCCTCGCGGTACGCTCGCTCGCTTCCAAACAGACATAGGTAAACACACACCATCTGACTTCAAACTTTCATCGTTCCAGAACAAGGGGACAACAGTGATGACGATGATGATGTCGAAGTCGGAGGCGTAAGCCAAAAATACGAATGCCCCATTACGCGAAGGCCCCTTGATGACCCCTACACGTCGAAAGTCTGCGGGCATTCATTTTCGGCTGAAGCCCTCAAATTCGCGTTTCGCACTCCAAATCAACCAAACAAGTGTCCTGCATACGGTTGTAGCAAGTCATACCGATTGATTGACTGTCAACCAAACAAAGATCTAGCAAAGAAGGCCAAAGCTTACAAGCGACGAATGGAGCGAGAGCAGATACTTAGCGATGTCGAGGAGATTGTTGATTGATGCAAAGAGCCCCCCAAATCAGATCAACACTTGCTCTCTGTGCGTTTGTCCAGCAGGTCAGTACCCGATTCATCTGATGCTCCCTGTGAAAGGTATGACGGTACAATTATAGGTTTGTGCACGTTGCATATATTGTATCACATTTGTGGACAAGTTCTGACCGTGTACCTTATGTTGTTTATTCAATGATCCAGTCTCCTGGGACATTCTGATCGCACCATGCCCTCGCCTCAACTTCCATCAGGGGTGTGTAACCTTCATTGCGGGACCGTTCTTCTGGCATGATTGTTTCCGGGTGGCTTCTCCTTAGGCATCCATGACTGCATGTTCGATGAGATTCGTAGCTACCTCCTGCCATATGTCTAGGTTGATTTCCTGGTAAAGAAGCTGGGGGCCAGGCAATTGAGCCGATCGCACGAATGCACAGCTGCCGCTGTTTATCAGTCACGATAAACGATTTGAGAATACCTGTTGTGCGCCCTTTGATTGGTGTCTTTCCGCCCAGTATGACCTGTTCATGTACGAGAGCAATGCTTACAAAGGCAGGTCGCTACCCCAAGCATCCACTAGAAAACTCCGCCTACATCCTTCACCTATGGCCACATGCCTTCCGTAGACACACCACCTAATGTTGGGTCTTGCTTAGGCTCTCCACGTCTTAGTACTATCCTACAAACTGGCTTTGGCCACTTTTGGGGTCCATACGAGCTTTGGCCAGTCACATCCAGTCACACCTTAGGCATCAACAAACTTTGAACTCCGCATGAGGATCGACGCGACGACAGAACCAGTCCTTTTGGAAGGCAGCAAATCATGTATTCGAGGCAGAAGATTTATTTATTGTATTGACTACTAAAGAAATTATTACTATACCCTGAAGGTGGACTTGGATTTGATGGGTGGGAGTAAGCACTACCCTAAAGCAGCTGCTGCTGCCCAGATACTCTTAAATCTACCAGAATGGAGACCATTCATAGCCTCCTGGATCTTGTTTTCATATTCCAGGTCTTCAGTAGCCTGTTGCTTGTGTCGAGCCTGGTGAGCTGGAGGCATGCTAAATGAGGCCATACTCGATGTGTTGATTGGGATCAACCAAACTGAAACTCAGACATGGCTTGAACAGCAAAGTGTGACGTTGGTCAGCTGTTGGTCAGAAATTGGGTAACGAGAGCAGATTGTACAAGATCGTTGTCCTGAAGCACAGATAGCTAGATATTCTTATCTTGTTATCTTCGAAAGTGGCCAAAGCTAGTTTGTGGGATAGTACTAGCTTGCTTGTTGCAGAATACAAATGCTGAATCCAAAAAAAGGCAGGTCATGTGATCAAGTTGATAAATTGACTCGACTCATCCCAAAAATGAAACATTCTCCTAGGAACCACCTGTGCGTTGTCTTCTCTGCACTTGGCAGTTGGTTTTTTTTCATCTCTTTGTAAATCTGTACAACTGCCACGCTCTTCTACCTGTCTGAGAGGAACTCATCAGTTTTCTGTGAGTGTGCCCATCTAGCAACTAGTGGCATTGATTGACTATGCTATGCAATTCTGACACAGGAGATGTCAAGGGACGTGAAAGGCGACATTGGCAGTACCGGCCAGAATCACATTTGGACCGATGTCGCGCAGCAAATGGCTGGCGAAATGTTGTGTTGTGACATTGATGAATTCCTGCGTCATTATGCTCCGTTTTGTCCGACCGACGATTCAATCAATAGTGCGCTCGAAAAATTAAAACATGAGAAACTTTTACAGGGCAATAAACGGCGTAAACTAAGCAGGGGAAAGATTTCTTCCAAGACTAACAAGAAAGGCAAGAAAGAGACTGAGGTTTTCAAGAGGCTCAAATTCATTGTTGAGGCCTTAACGGGACAAGAATGCTTCAGCACCGGCAGCAAGGCCTCTCGCAAATGTAATTTCAATTATCATGATTGTGGCGATACACAGATGGTTGGGGAAAATGCAGGAAGCACATCTCGAATAGATGCATATTTCTCACCTGCATCTTCTCCCCCATTGTTCAAGTCTGAGAAGGTCGTGGTATCACAAGTGGCAGTGGCAGCAGAGTTCAAGAAGGAAAAAAAAGGATTTCCACGATGTGTGCATTCAAAACCTGAATATTGATATATTCTGATATGGGGATTCAGAATCGCCTAAAGTTGGTCAGTGCAGCCAATCACATCATGAATGACGATCCGCGTAGGATGTGGTCCACAGCGATATCAGTTCAGGCAATATCATTGTTGTGGAGAATAATGGGCGCGTTCGTGGATTTCTGAGTGACTTTGAATATGCCAAGGCAATGAGCAATGAAAGTGCGAGTTCAGATCCGAAAATAGTATATATCAACGTCCAAGATAGATGCTGTCTAACATTTGATTAGGGCATGCCCTACTTTATGCCTTTAGAGATACATCGTGGCGAAAGATATGCACACCCTGACGTAGACGATCTATTCAAATCATTTGAGGAAGTCGAACAAGACCTGGTCAATGCCCGTCTTCACCCTCCTGATCCGCCCATTACCACCCTCAGATATAATTACAATCACGATCAGGAATCGCCGATGTGGGTCGCTTTATACATTGTGATTGGACGAGCGGATTTGGCAGGCGCACAAAAGATTTTTCCACAGATCTTCGCGAACTTCCTTTGCCCCAGCCGGTATCGCGAGTATTTCTTCAAAGGAGCAGTTGCTCTTCCTTCTGATGCATTTCATCGTGCACTTTACCCCAAATTTCCTATTTATTTTGAGATGATTCGGAATCATCTTTGGTACATTTGCAACCAACTCGAGCCCAAGGAAGAGGACTATCACAAGATCTTCACCACCCTCTTCTGGGCTTTTGACAAGCTTCTAGCCATAGTCGATGGAAAGCCAGATATCGTGCCTTTTGTGGAGCGATCTGGTCAAGCCAATGTTGAGGTGGAAGAACCAAGGAAGAAGCAGAAGACTGAACATAACTACTCAACCCCACGCCGAATGGTTACCAGGAACTATAAGAAGCTTTTAGCTGGGAAGGGTTCGAATGGGGAGGGTTTAGAACCGCTTCGCATGAGATTGTAGGAAATATACTTGATACTGGTTGCTTGGTGTCTTAATTTTGTTGAAATGCATGACTTGACTCGGTGCTGTGGCACTTTGAATCTGGGTAACATAGAACGATCGTGATGTGTGAGCCCATGAATGGTCATCCGACTGGTGTGCAGCACTGTCCGCGTTTTGACTCTTCCACACAGGTGTTTCTCTGCAATACACATCCATTTTCTCCGGTAAAGGAGTCTGGGACTGATGAATAGAGGCCAAAAGAGCAAGAGGTGGGGGTAATCTGGGCAAACTTCATCTCCAGATTCAAATAAAACTCCTCAGCCTTCGAATTCTGGGTCTATAGCTAGGCAATCTGTGCCCGAATTTTTCCATTCAAAGAATCACCATGCATCTCAAATTGCACAGACAACTTGGAACCAGCTTGAAGGATCAAGATGAAAGACTAAAAGCTGTTTGTTGACTTTGATATATTTCATGAATTTGACTCTCAGTTTGGATCCAGTCGGCATCTTTTCGCATTATCATTATCATTATCTAATTTGGGCTCTCTTCCCCGGGCGCCGTCTCCCCCGATGGTTCTCCCACCAACATGTCCTGGCAACAATAGTGGAGAGTATACATTGTACAGATTTCCCCCATCAAAGATTCTGGGCTCATGCTTCTGCAGAGATGGATGACTGCACTGTACTTACTTACTTTGACCATGACTGCGTAAATCCATAAAACCAATGTCACGTTAGGCAGAGTAGAGACAAAGTTTGCGATGTTGTCAACCTCTGGTAATTTGAAAGCCCGATGACCAGGAACCAGTGCGAGCGAGGATCGTTTGTAGAATTATGGCGCACGACACCGAGCTCTATCATCTTGGGAGCATACTCTACCGTCGGCTTCCATTTATACCCCTAGGGTGAAGATGGGGTGTCAGCAACAGAAAGCATGAAGCTTTTTCGAATGGCACCTACCCAGTCTCTGAAAGGATTAACTAAAAGCAATCAGTATGCCTGGCATTTTGAAGGCTATTAATATACCTGTCCATATCTAGCCCAGCACATTTCCGGAAATCTGGGTTGTACCTGCATCACATCAACGCTTAAAATGACGAAAAATCAGAAAAAGATATACCAGTAGCGATTTACTTGCCAGGTACAGGCATATCCATCCGGATTCAGTGTTGGAATAATGTGGAAATCCTATATCTAAGTAATGATTCAAATCAAATTGCTCACGAAGCTGTCGAGAAGGTGATCTGGGTTCGGAGGGATCCGCGACGAGGTCATCCACAAGGTAAATTGCCACAGCTATTGCAATCCACTGGGATTCTTCCAAAAGAGTTGCAGACAAGACACAAGAAGGAAGGTGCGTAAATCATGTGCATGCTTGCCCCGACAATCCCAAAACCTGGCTTCCCAGGCCTTGGACGAAGCTGACAAGGTGATAACAGTCATCCCTCTGCCTTTAGCACTGTGGCCTATTTTGTGGAGCTTGACAATATTTCAAGCTCGGCAACCTCCCGAATGAATTGATTAATTTCATAGAGTCGAAGTATTGATTATGGAAACTTCTGGAAAGTAGTCAAGGTATGGCACGCATAGACCATGTTGCCCCAGATCTGGATTGATCGTGGAGCAGCTATGGCCTCGAGGCCCATGGTCAGTTTGCTAAAGCAAGGAAGCAAGGTTTTTGGTGATCACGTTACATTGTATTCACATAAATTGGAGCGGTACCCTTCACTCACCTATGACTGTTTGAAATGAATTGTTTCGTGTACATGAATTTTTGGAGCTGCAGAAAAGTGAACACCTTGTAACTCTGGAGTGACATTCAGATATGTAATTTTGACCAACACGACCATATCAAAACTATCAGTTTCACCGTCTATAATGTCATTTAAGTATGGAGGCAGATAAGTCAAAGTCTGATCAAGCGCTTCTCCAAAACTCTATGGCAAAACTCAATTACTCGGTCTCCATAGAATCACTATTATCGGATGCTGATTCTGAACGTTCCCGATCAACTTGTTCTTGGATAGCGCGAAGAAAGGGTAGAACACCAGTACCGGCTTCTTCGGGAAGACCAAGACTGCGCACAAAATCACCCAGTAGTCCTGTATTTAGACCTCGATCGAGACTAGAAACTGTTGCTCTAAAGTAGGGGGAGCTAAATTCATAATGAAGTATGAGTATGTGAACGATCAAGGACAAGTTTTGTTGATTAGCGATCGGAGGGCGAAGGGCATCGTGAACCGAATAACGTACCTGATGACACGTTGTAGAGCTTCCGCTGAAGGAGGCACAGGGAGGTCAGGAGGTAGATGAGGTAAGAGCGTGGAAACAATTTCTGAACGAGATGTGAGCAATGGTGCAATGTTGTTAGATGAGAGGGCGTCAGTCAACGAGATGTCTACCGGTGGAGATTTCGTCCCATTAGAACAAGATACAACAACGCAAAAAACATGGCATATACCTGGCGGAGCATTGATGCCATTGGTGCCTCCGAGGCTTTGAAGGACACTGGAAAGAAAATCGCTATTTCCAAGAACATTCGGAAAAGCAGCGGCTTGCTCAGGCATTACTTGAGATTCAGAGGCAAGATTTGAAGTTGGATTGGAAGCAGGTAGAGATGTGGGTAAAGAAGATCTGAGAATTAACGGCGTAGAAGTGTAATACAAGGTGATTGGTTGAACATGTTATATCCTGGATAATGGGTCCTTGGGGAGCAGGAAGAAGACCTACGAGGAGGCTTGGGTCTGGGAAGCGGAGGGAGAAGACCACTGTACTTCATAGTCCGGATCCTCAAGGAGACCATTCAAATTGTTCGTAAATTCCTCGTCTCGAGCTGATGATGCGTTTTGCAGCCAAAACTTGGATTGAAGATTATTAAGGATTAACTCAATAAGTTTTTGGCACGCACAAAATCTCTCCGGTTTGAAGAAGAAAACTCGAGTACATAGACTCGCCCAGCCGACTGTGTCACCTTAACAAAGCTAGCATCGGAGGGAAACAAAATCAAGTCCTGAGAATCGTGGCCAAGCGCTTAGCTTTGCAGTTGAATGGTTAGCCCCCCCAAACGTACCTCCTCCATGTTTCCAGACTCCCTGTTCTTCCACTGAAAGTGTAACAGTCCGTCATCACCGTTGACGAGAAAGATGGCACCCTTTGTAGGCGATGGCTCGACGATGTTGGAGCCTTCACGCCGAAAGGCTCGTCCTGCTTTAAATGCGAGAAGGGTGTTGGAATTTGACATTATAATGTTTGGCAAGAACACGCGCGTAGTGACGCGTCAGTAACCAGCGCCCAATTTGATTGGCTCAAGCTTTCCCAGAATTCATGAAATAAATACAGAAAATATCAGCTGGATGTCCAGTCAATCTTTCTCTCCATTTCTCTTCTTTTGTTCCATTCACTTCTCTCCCCCTCTCCTTGCACCACGGGCCCCATCTCAGCAGTGACAATTGTTTCATTGAATGGGTAGAGCACAAGTTTCTCCGCCCCCTGCTCGATCTTTGAGGTTGATCAAGAATCAGTCCGTGCACGCAGAAAACCGAGAAATCATCGAGCAATCGACTGGAAAACTGGCTATGACTGATCTTCCGCAGAGAGGTGCAGACAAAACAGGTGGTCTAAATTCTATAGGTAATTATTAATCGTGCGATTTCCGCAAAACGTATGACTGAATAAGAGTGTTGTTGTAACTGATGGGTGTAAGTACCCAGCAGTATTTGTGCGTTGTACACCATGTAGATCATCATACCAGGGAGAGCAGGTTCTGTGTAATAATTAGACGGTGTTCAAGCCGTAGGGAAAGGGTAAACTTCTCCTAAAAAGGCTCGTGCGTTGGAAGGAGGGTTGTCTGGAGAATCCTTGTGGCTAGAGAATTCTATGTTTATTATTCAGGCGTGGTGAGTTGACTAACGGTGTCCAATAACTTTAGGAGCGTAAGATATAGAGTGAAACGTGACCGGCTGCCGTCGCATCATAATCATTGATCAAGAACTTTTTTCTTGCTTCCCCTCGAATTTGAATATCTTGTTGCTCTTCGAAATCATGTCATTCTCGGGCTTCATACCTGAAGAAGAGGAAGAAGAGACAATTGGTTGGGGTCTACTTGCTACTCCTGCACAAGAGAACGACCTGGTCAGCCAAGCTATCCGGAAAGAGAAAATTATCAAGTGCATTGTCTCTCTCTCTCTCTCTTGTCCACTCTTCCAATATGGACTCTGTGCTTAACGTTGTTATAGGGAAATAAAAGCCAGTCAAGAAGGTCTTCAAGGTTCGTTTTCCTACCAGTACTCTTTCCAATCTCCCATCAACCAACCTTTTTTCGTTCTTTCGGAATGTGGTTTATGTTTGACAGCCATGCTCGCGAAAGTACAAGCAGTACAAAGAGACGTGGATAAACTGATGTCCAGCAATGAAATGCTGCAGATGTATATCGACAATCTGACTAAACAAATGGCCCAGCGGCGATAACCAACTATTTTCCGTCGGCCTGTTCTTGCATCTCACCGATTTCATTGTATTTATGTAGACCCATGTGTGCTCTCTTGTATTTGCTGCTACATAGCCCTGCTGCTTTAATCTTCACTTTACGTTTGGTGGTACAAATATGTGTATATACATAAGCAATGGAGAAGACAGAGGCAGCGAATAGTGCAGGGAATGGATGAGAGGATAGCGCTATGAAGAATGCATAGATGACGGAGCAGCAACGAACATGACTGGTAGGTGATGTGCTAGTGACTTCTGCCTGCAAGCCATTGGAGAA
>Ga0153934_1000044_pt1 | contig 29173 bp, 28 predicted proteins | sample TSNJ018MetaG_FD_104708 | JGI IMG/M metagenome (GOLD analysis project Ga0153934, IMG submission 104708) | Attine ant fungus gardens microbial communities from New Jersey, USA - TSNJ018 MetaG | ecosystem: Host-associated > Fungi > Mycelium > Unclassified | place: USA: New Jersey, Wharton State...
CCTGTTCCTGGAGAAGAAAATCAATTTATTGCTTATGTAGCTTACCCATTAGACCTTTTTGAAGAAGGTTCTGTTACTAACATGTTTACTTCCATTGTGGGTAATGTATTTGGGTTCAAAGCCTTGCGTGCTCTTCGCTTGGAGGATTTGAGAATACCTCCTGCTTATACGAAAACTTTCCAAGGCCCGCCTCATGGTATCCAAGTTGAAAGAGATAAATTGAACAAATATGGACGTCCCCTATTGGGATGTACTATTAAACCAAAATTGGGATTGTCCGCTAAGAACTACGGTCGGGCAGTTTATGAATGTCTTCGTGGTGGACTTGATTTTACCAAAGATGATGAAAACGTGAACTCCCAACCATTTATGCGTTGGAGAGACCGTTTCTTATTCTGTGCCGAAGCTATTTTTAAATCACAGTCCGAAACAGGTGAAATCAAAGGACATTACTTGAATGCTACTGCCGGTACATGCGAAGAAATGATAAAAAGGGCTGTATTTGCCAGAGAATTGGGAGTTCCTATCGTAATGCACGACTACTTAACAGGAGGATTCACAGCAAATACTAGTTTAGCTCATTATTGCAGAGATAATGGCCTACTTCTTCACATTCACCGCGCAATGCATGCAGTTATTGACAGACAGAAAAATCACGGTATGCACTTCCGTGTACTAGCTAAAGCCTTACGTATGTCTGGTGGAGATCATATTCATGCCGGTACTGTAGTAGGTAAACTTGAAGGAGAAAGGGAAATTACTTTAGGGTTTGTTGATTTACTACGTGATGACTTTGTTGAAAAAGACCGAAGTCGTGGTATTTATTTCACTCAACCTTGGGTTTCTATGCCAGGTGTTATTCCTGTGGCTTCCGGGGGTATTCACGTTTGGCATATGCCTGCTCTAACCGAGATTTTTGGGGATGATTCTGTACTACAGTTCGGTGGCGGAACTTTAGGCCACCCATGGGGAAATGCGCCGGGTGCTGTAGCGAATCGAGTAGCTCTAGAAGCCTGTGTACAAGCTCGTAATGAAGGGCGTGATCTTGCTCGCGAGGGTAACGATATTATTCGCAAAGCTGCTAAATGGAGTCCGGAACTAGCTGCCGCTTGTGAAATATGGAAGGAAATCAAATTTGAATTCCAAGCAATGGATACTTTGTAATCCATTAATTACCGGTCTTTGAATTGTAATGAAACTCGGCTCAATCTTTTCATTTTAGTAAAAGATTGAGCCGAATACAAGTTTTTCATAGATCTTAGATCGACAAGAAAAATCCTAACTAAAAAATCGCAAACAAAAAAAACTCAAAAATTTCTTTGGTTGTGCTGGATCCACAATTAATCCTATGGATCTCTAGGATTGGTGTAGTCTTATATATATCCTGTAGCTTCGGCTTAGGACCGCGGATAGCGAGTCAAGTATAAGAGCCCGTTTTACCCATCCTGTATATTGTCCTTTTCTTTCATTTTTTATATTACAACTGAAAAAAAAAAGTTCTATCATATAGAGAGAGCGGAGGGATACACGGATTCTTACAAAACAAAAGAGAATATTTTCATTTTCACTCATTTTTAGTTAACAATCCGAGTGCTTGTTTGAGTAAATTAAAATTTCAAATGACTTTTCATCACATGACTATTCATCTTTTTTTTTCATACAAATAGGGGGCAAGAAAGCTCTATGAAAAAATGGTGGTTGAATTCGATGTTGGCTGAGGAGTTCAAACAGTGGGGGCTAAGTAAATCAATGAACAATCTTAATCCTCGTGACAATACCAGTAGCAGTGAAAATATGAGTCAAAGTTCTACAGAAAACAACATTCCTAGTTGGAATAATAGTTCTCGGTACATCAATTGTGATCTTTTATTTGGTATCAGGGCCATTCGTAATTTTATCTCTGATGATACTTTTTTAGTTAGGGATAATAAGGGGGAAACTTTTTCCATTTTTTTTGATATTGAAAAAAAGATTGTTGAGATTAAAAATGATCATTCTTTTTTGAGTTCACTCCAAAAAAAAATGTATAATTATTTGAATTCGAGTTATGGGAATGGATCGAAAAAGGACGATACTGATTATGATCTTTGCATGTACGATACTAAATCTAGTTTGAATAATCACATTAATAGTTGTATTGACAGTTATCTTCATTCTCAAATGCGTATTGATAATTCTGTTTTAAGTGATCGTGACAATTACAGTGATAATTACATTTTTGATGAAAGTCAGACTACCACTAAGACAAATGGTAGGGATAAGAAGCTTGAGGTCATTAAAAAATACAGGAGTTTATGGATTCAATGTGAAAATTGTTATGAATTAAATTATAAGAAATTGTTGAAGTCAAAAATAAACATTTGTGATGAATGCGGATATCATTTGAAAATGAGTAGTTCAGAGAGAATCGAACTCTCGATTGATCCGGGTACTTGGAATCCTATGGATGAAGACATGGTCTCAACGGATCCCATTAAATTTCATTCGGAGGAGGAACCCTATAAAGAGCGTATTCGTTCTTATCAAAAAGAGACAGGGTTAACCGACGCCGTTCAAACAGGTATAGGTCAACTAAATAGCATTCCTGTAGCACTGGGGGTTATGGATTTTCGGTTTATGGGAGGTAGTATGGGATCGGTAGTCGGAGAGAAAATCACTCGTTTGATTGAGTCTGCTACTAATCAAAACCTACCCCTTATTATAATGTGTGCTTCCGGTGGGGCACGCATGCAAGAAGGAAGTTTGAGCTTGATGCAAATGGCTAAAATTTCATCAGCTTTATTTGATTATCAATCGAATAAAAAATTATTCTATGTATCAATTCTTACATCCCCTACTACTGGAGGGGTGACAGCTAGTTTTGGGATGTTGGGAGATATCATTATTTCTGAACCCAACGCCTACATTGCATTTGCAGGTAAAAGAGTCATTCAAGAAACATTGAATACGGCAGTACCTGACGGTTCCCAAGAAGCTGAATATTTATTCGAGAAGGGGTTATTTGATCTAATTGTACCACGTAATCTTTTAAAAGGCATTCTAAGTGAGTTATTTCAGTTGCATGCTTTCTTTCCTTTGAATCAAAATTTGATCGAACAGTAAGGTCCATTTTTTTATTTGTGACAAAAAAAGGAGTTAGTTATCATCATTAATCAAAGCAAAAATAATATGATTATGATAAGAATCAATCATAATAGAATAATGGAACTGGGGTTTTCGTGGTTGCCGTACAAATTTGATTTCTATAACTATACGAACTATACCTCTATATACAGAATGAAAAGTTGCAGATAAATTGTTTTTTTATATTTGACTTCATATTACATTCAATCAGAAAACCTCTATTCTATCAACACTCTTACTTCTGTAAATTGATGTCAATTGAAAAGGTGGCAAATAAAACGAATTTGATCTTTCTTTCTTACATCTGAAAAATTAGAAAAAATAGCCTTTTGCATTTTCATATTGCCGTATTCTTGTCGGAGACTCTCCGTTTTGACTAACAAAAGAATATCTCTTGGATCAGATTCTAACGACTCTTTCGGAACTTTGTAAGCAATTCTTTCTTTAGTGATATTTTTTGAATTAAAAGACAAGAGAAAAGAAAGAAGAAAAGATGAAGAATAAAAAAGGTAATTCTAAAACATATATTTTTTGTGGAGAAGGCTAATTAAGTTCATTTAATTAGTTCTACATTTCTTGAACTTAATATATACTCACTTAGATATAATTAGTATAATTATATATAATTAAGTTCAGATAATTTTAGAACAATATAACAAACAGGTACAAATAGTAAATCGAGGTACCCCATTCTATGACAGATATAAACTTTCCCTCTTTTTTTGTGCCTTTTGTAGGCTTAGTATTTCCGGCACTTGCAATGGCTTCTTTATTTCTTCATGTTCAAAAAAACAAGATTGTTTAGTCTATATGGTGAGGCAAAATCACATTTTTTTTTTCAAGACTTAGACTTGATTGAATCATAACCCAGATATCTATCTTTTTATTGGAAAGTGGAATATGGTCGAATGCATGATTTCTTTCAAACACAAGTGCAATACGTGCGAAACTTGCTATAGAGGTAAATTCTTTTTAACTTTTGATTTTTAAATCAATAGATCAGGACGGGTCGGTTCCATTTTTGAAATAGAAAGTAAAAGTAAATGCTTGTCGATATCAGATATCTAGGGAGGGGCGGGACGTTCTTATTTTCCTTTTCGATCGAACGCTTTTTATGAATTACCCCGATTAGAATAGTGCTAGTTGATGAGAGTTACTTCAGAAACAAAATAGCGTTGTTAGTTAAGTAAAGTAGAAGTTAAATTTATTTCGGTTATTCTATAAATTCAATTAATTCAAATTAAATGCAATAGAGCAATAGATTAGTATGAAGTGGCGATCAGAACGTATATGGATAGAACTTATAAGGGGATCTCGAAAAATAAGTAATTTCTGCTGGGCCGTTATTCTTTTTTTAGGTTCATTAGGATTTTTATTAGTTGGAACTTCCAGCTATCTTGGTAGGAATTTGATATCTTTATTTCCCTCTCAACAAATCATTTTTTTCCCACAGGGGATCGTGATGTCTTTCTATGGGATCGCAGGTCTCTTTATTAGCGGCTATTTGTGGTGCACAATTTCGTGGAATATAGGTAGTGGTTATGATCTATTCGATAAAAAAGAAGGAATAGTGTGTATTTTTCGTTGGGGATTTCCGGGAACAAATCGTCGCATATCCCTCCGTTTCCTTATAAATGATATTCAATCTATCAGAATCGAACTTAAAGAGGGTATTTCCCCTCGTCGTGTCCTTTATCTAGAAATCAGAGGACAGGGGGCCGTTCCTTTGACTCGTACTGATGAGAATTTGACTCCACGAGAAATGGAACAAAAAGCTGCTGAATTGGCCTATTTCTTGCGCGTACCGATTGAAGTTTTTTGAAATGAATCGAACAATGAACGTTTTATGATTCTCGACGGGAGGTATAAAAACTCTACAATTCAAAAATTTTCTATGGCAGAACTTAACGAAATTTTCGTCAGAACGTACCTTCGAGTTAAAGCAAACATATATTCTATGGAACATCCAAAAGGGAGGGTTGTTTTTGTCTGCAAAAAAAAATATTTTATGCCTATGGAAATCCACTCGTCGCAATTCATTAGCAGCAAATCGAAATAAGGATAGATTCATCCCCCAAAAATTGGAAATCAAAATAAAGTTTGTTTTTAGTTTCTATATTTTTATTTGATAGGCTATAAAGAAATAGCTCATGTAATTTTTTTTATTTCGCAATGGTTCGTTTTCTCCCTCTTTTCGTTCTCTTCTCTTTAATGAATTTAATGAATAACTCAAAATTTTGCTACCCCCTTTTCTTGTTTTGATCATCCCATTCAGAAAATTATCTCAATTCTTTTTGTTTAGGCGGCGGATTTTTTTTGCCCTATTTGGAGAGTTTTTTTTGTCTCGAAATCCGAATTCCTTACCTCTTAACTAAAGCGAGTTTTCGGAGATTCACCTAAAGAAAGGAATTGCTTCGAATTTGACCAATGGAAATAGCTGGAAACTCTTTTGCGCATTTTTGCATTCGAAGCGGACTTTTCCTCTTATTTATTTATTCGATTTCTGTATTCTTGTAAGATTCTTTAAAATTATCAAGGACTACTTACCGAATAACAAATAAAAAAACAGAGAACGATTCGCTACTTCGTAATAGAACTAATTTTGTTGAAATGAAAAAGAAAATGTAAATATTAGATCGCGTATATGCGACGAATGAGGCTACTTTATTAAATTTTGATTTTTATTTTTATTCAATTTACATTTTCTAAAAAATGGCAAAAAAGAAAGCATTTATTCCCCTTCTACTTTTTGTATCTACAGTCTGTTTACCCTGGTGGAGCTTTCTAGCATTTAATAAAAGTCTGGAATCTTGGGGTACTAATTGGTGGAATACCAAGCAATCCGAAACTCTTTTGAATGATCTTCCAGAAAAGAGTATTCTGGAAAAATTCCTAGAATTAGAGGAGCTCCTACTGTTGGACGAGATTATAACGGAATACCCGGAGACACATCTAAAAAAGTTTCGTATAGCAATCCATAAAGAAACGATTCACTTGATTCAGCTGCACAATGAAAATTGTATCCATACAATTTTGTCCTTCTCGACCAATATAATCTGTTTCGTTATTCTAAGTGGTTATTCTATTATAGGTAATAAAGAACTTATTACTCTTAATTCTTGGGTTCAGGAATTCCTCTATAACCTAAGCGACACAATAAAAGCATTTTCTATTCTTTTATTAACCGATTTATGTATCGGATTCCATTCACCCCATGGTTGGGAACTAATGATTGGCTCTATTTACCAAGATTTTGGATTTTCTCATAACGACCAAGTTATATCTGGCCTTGTTTCCACTTTTCCAGTCATTCTAGATACAATTTTGAAATATTGGATCTTCCGTTATTTAAATCGTGTATCCCCATCACTTGTAGTGATTTATCATTCAATGAATGACTGAAAAAAGGTCTACTGATAGTAATTCAATTAGAATGTTTCGTACTTGGGGCATAAGCATTCCGTACTGACTCTTTCTACCCACCCAAGGCAGGAAGGTACTCCAATATTCCAGTAAGATTAGTCCAGTAAATAGCAGAATCGCGGATAGGGAACTATACTAGCGACCTACCCAATTTATTGTAGAAATTTTCGGGATCAAAAATTGTACCATGCAAACTATAAATACCCTTTCTTGGATAAAAGAACATATTACTCGATCCATTTCCGTATTACTCATTATATATATAATAACTCAGTCATCCATTTCAAATGCATATCCCATTTTTGCACAGCAGGGTTATGAAAATCCCCGAGAAGCGACTGGTCGTATTGTATGTGCCAATTGTCATTTAGCTAATAAACCCGTGGATATTGAGGTTCCCCAAGCGGTCCTTCCTGATACTGTATTTGAAGCAGTTGTTCGAATTCCTTATGATATGCAACTAAAACAAGTTCTTGCTAATGGCAAGAAGGGGGGTTTGAATGTAGGAGCTGTTCTTATTTTACCTGAGGGGTTTGAGTTGGCTCCAACCGATCGTATTTCTCCCGATATGAAAGAAAAAATAGGCAATCTTTCTTTTCAGAGCTACCGACCAAATCAAAAAAATATTATTGTGATAGGCCCTGTTCCGGGGCAAAAATATAGTGAAATAACCTTTCCTATTCTTTCACCGGACCCTGTTACTAAAAAAGATGTTCACTTTTTAAAATATCCCATATATGTAGGCGGTAATAGGGGAAGGGGTCAAATTTATCCCGACGGAAGCAAGAGTAACAATACTGTTTATAATGCTACAGGAGCAGGTATAGTAAAGAAAATAATACGAAAAGAAAAGGGCGGATACGAAATAACCATAGGAGATGCCTCGGATGGGCGTCAAGTTCAAGTCGTTGATGTTATTCCTCCAGGGCCAGAACTTCTTGTTTCAGAGGGTGAATCCATCAAACTCGATCAACCATTAACGAGTAATCCTAATGTGGGTGGGTTTGGTCAGGGAGATACAGAAATAGTACTTCAAGACCCATTACGCGTACAGGGCCTTTTGTTCTTCTTGGCATCGGTTATTTTAGCACAAATTTTTTTGGTTCTTAAAAAGAAACAGTTCGAGAAGGTTCAATTATCCGAAATGAATTTCTAGATCAAGTTCATAATAAGAAAAAAAAGTCTTGTTTGTTTCTAGTTATGTTTGATCACGAAAAAAGTACAAAAGCTCTTTTTGATAGTTTTTTTGTTCAACGAGATGCCGGGAGTTAGTTGGACTCCATTCTTAGTCATACTATGTATATTATAGTATATTGAGTATATTGTGCAGAAGACTATTTGAATTTTTAACTTGACTTTTTTTTTCAATCTAAATTGTAATGATGTGACTATGTAACTCTTATCAGATTAGAATGTTATCAAATGTATCAATTCATGTATCAATTCAATAGTCAATAAGTTTTCTATTCGATAAAAAAGTCGATTAGATACTAGACTAAGCATAGAATAAAACACACAGATAAATTAGGGTAATAAATGAGTCTAGGGGGGTTTGCCTTCCTAATCTTCGACACAAGAAAAGGGTGTATAAAATTCCTTTTCTTGTGTCAATGTCAAATAGTAATGATTCGTGATGGCCTTCGTCAAAGACGCGTAATTTTATATTTTTATTTTTTAATAGATTTTTTGGAAGGAGGTTCAGGAGATTTAACCGAACTTTTTTTGTTTGACTATTACATTACGCATATAATAGATACAACAAAGTAAAAGTAGTGGACAAACAAAAAAAGAGAGATAATTTGATTGAACAACAAAAAAAATTTCAACTTTGATTTGCTGAATACAAAAAGGATATACTACTCGAATTTTTTCTATTCTCATAGTATAGGAGGGTTTCGTGCTATTTGATCTACCTATTTTTGTATTTTCTTTTTTTTCTGCGATAAAATACTCTATATTTAATATTTCTAATTAATTTATAATTATGACGAATTTAACGGGTACCTCCCCCTTCTTTGCTGCTCTAATTCGAGGGGGAAGGAGGGTCCCGTTGAGTTCTTACGCTTTCATATCTATACCGCAGTTCATCCGATTACTACAGGGATGAACCCAATCCGGAATATGACCCATAAAAGAAAATACCTATTAAACCAATCACAACAATGCCGGTTACAGTACCTATTATCCAAAGCGGAATCCTTCCAGTAGTATCGGCCATTTACCCCACTTCCCTCCACATTTCATCAAGTGGTCATGCTCGAGACATAAACAGTCATGGGTAATTATGAGATGAGATCCTTCCGAATGGGATAAGAAAATTCCTACTCTATATATTATCCTTTCTCGTTCTTTTTCATTTAAAATTTTAATTGAAAAAATAATTTGAAAATAAAACAGCAAGTACAAAAATGAGCAATAACCCCCAGTAGAGACTGGTACGATTCAATTCAACATTTTGTTCGTTCGGATTTGATTGTGTCGTAGCTCTATAATTCGGATTAGGTTTTGGTTATCGTTGGATGAATTGCATTGCGGATATTGACCCCAAAAAAAAAACGGTAGGTACAGCTAGTCCGTGAACAGCCAACCATCGCACTGTAAAAATGGGAAAGGTTCTATCTATGGTCATTGGGCCTCCTAAAAGGATCTACTAAATTCATCGAGTTGTTCCAAAGAATCAAAACGGCCAGTTATTAATGGAATTCCTTGTCGGCTCTCGGTAAAATACTCATTTGGCCGAGGGCTTCCAAACACATCGTAAGCTAAACCTGTGCTGACGAATAACCAACCTGCAATGAATAGGGAAGGTATAGTAATGCTATGAATAACCCAGTATCGAATACTGGTAATAATATCTGCAAAAGAACGTTCTCCTGTGCTTCCAGACATGCTCAGCTCCACATATTCTTGTACAGGCAAATGGAAATCCATTCCGTAAAAGATGAAATCCGTAAATTTCCATTTACGGAAATTCTTTCTCTTTATTGGATTGGCAATATTGTACCAAGGGTGTCTTTAGAGTATACCAAATCAGTATAACCGCCCTTCTTCTGACACAGCAAGGCAATTTTAATTAATATGTAAACTAAGTATACGTATTAGACAATTTCATTTCTTGCTTGGAATATAGAACTATGCGCCACTTAATAGAAAATACGCTAATAAAAAAAAAGGTTCTCTTCATTCTTGGCTTCGAACTAGAAACGGAAATCAGATCAAAATCGGGTAAGGGATCAATCTGATACGTTGGTTTCGAATTAGAATAATTCATCAAACAGAGTATTCTATTCTCACAATTACATTAAACAGGAAGCCTAGAACTCTCTTTTTTTTTTTTTAGGTTACTCGAAGAGTTGCTCAAAAAATCTGTTGATTCGAAATCGCAAAATTTCTGATGGAGCAGACAATGAGTCGATTTCTTTTGCTACCTCTCTTCCTTTATCTTTCTTAGTTATAGATATAACTATAAATATAATGTAATAAATAATGTAATAAATAATGGATATGTAATAAATGTAATGATTGAAGAAAAAATTGAACTGATTCTTTCAATTTTGATTTTTTCTTTTTTTCGTTCCTATCTTTCACAAAAAATGTAAACTTAGGTAAGTGCTTTATAAATATATGTATAAAAAAACATATTTGATTTAGCTCCTTCATGCCTACTCTAACTAGTTATTTCGGTTTTCTACTAGCAGCTTTAACAATAACCTCAGCTTTCTTTATTGGTCTGAGCAAGATACGACTTATTTGAACAAAAAAAAAATGGAATCAACAATTCATAATCATAAAAAAAGTTTCCTGTAGGATTTCATGTTTTTTTTAAGTTCGTTCTAGTTCTTTACTTTTTTTATCGAGACAATTTTTATGGTTATTGAGATTCATGGACAATTAGTATTCAAATTTAGGGATAGATATTACCTCCCCCTTTCCTTTCAAAAAAAAATGGAAATGATTGAAGTACTTCTATTTGGAATCGTCTTAGGTTTAATTCCTATTACTTTGGCTGGATTATTCGTAACTGCATATTTACAATATAGGCGTGGTGATCAGTTGGACCTTTGAGTCTGACCTCCTGTGACTTAAAGAAAAGAGGTCAATTTTCGATTTTTCTTCAATTATTTCAGTCTAATTAGAATTAACAAGAATGGAATCACGCTCTGTAGGATTTGAACCTACGACATCGGGTTTTGGAGACCCGCGTTCTACCGAACTGAACTAAGAGCGCTTTCTTATCACAGACAGTAAAAAAAAAGGATTCCTTTTGTAACCCAAGACTATACTATATCCGGCATAGATATACCATATATAAGTATCGAATAGATAGTTTGAATTGTATATGTGTTATATGTATATTTAGTATTATGTACTATTATAATACGATATTGGATCGTATTTAGTATAATCGTATTAGTATACTATTCTAAAAACGACAGATTATCTATGTCCAATTTGAAGCGATTTCACGGATCTCAATTAATTCCTCTTTACTTCTTAGAGTAAAAGTAATAGGTAGGGATGACAGGATTTGAACCCGTGACATTTTGTACCCAAAACAAACGCGCTACCAAGCTGCGCTACATCCCTTTTACTAGGTTTACAGTGTTATTGTAAATAATCCCGGTCTTCTTTTCCAGAGCATTATTTCTCATAGTTAGATACACAATAGAAATAATTTTTTTTTCATATCAGATATAATAGTAGTATAGATATAATAGAAGAGTCTTTGGATACATATACGCTGTAAAGTAAAAAAGGATTTTAGGGCAGTAGGAAAGATGCATCTTTTGACTTTTTTTAACTGAAACTAAAAATAAAGGTAGAAAATCTTACGGATTGTTGTACATTTTAATTTTCTTTAGGAATTTCATGTACAAATACAAGTGGTTTTTCTTTTGAAATACATGCGCATCTGAGTATTTATTATATATGTATAATTATATGATTATGTGTTACAATATATAAATAATATGTGTTACAATATAGAAATAAAGAAAAAAGAAGGAGGATTTTCAATGCGAGATCTAAAAACATATCTCTCCGTGGCACCGGTACTAAGTACTTTGTGGTTCGGATCTTTAGCGGGTCTATTGATAGAAATCAATCGTTTTTTCCCGGATGCGTTAACATTCCCTTTTTTTTCATTCTAGTTATTGACACAGTAAGGGGGCAACGAAGATTGATTCACTCTCTGTGACTAATTCCTTGCCCTTTCTCCCTTTTCAAATAGAGGGTTAAAGGGAGAAAGAAAAAAGGATTCAACCTCAGCAAAGCTTGGGCTCAAGCTCAAATTTTCAATAAAATTCTTAAATAAAATATAAAAAAGAGTGAGAACGGAAACGAAAAGGAGGATCTAGGACAAAAGTCTCATACACGAGACGTAAATAGAATACTGTACTGTGATTCGAAATATAGTTCGAGGAAAAATGGATTTCGAATTCTAAAGAAAAATAGTAGTTCTAACAAAACATACTTAGAAGGCGTTGGATTATGGATTCGTTATTCTTTCTTATAATTATACTATACTGAACTGAATTCTATTTACTATTAGCATTTAATATTCTTCGATATTATTGTTATTGCAACAATTTTTTTTGAAATGGATTCCTAGTTAGCAATTTTTCTTTTTTCTTTCTTTCCGCTTTGGGTCGAAAATAAAAGAGTTGCTTGAATAAAAAATTCACACATAAAAGGGGGTTCATGGCCAAGGGAAAGGATGTCCGAGTAAGCGTTATTTTGGAATGTACTAGTTGTGTTCGAAAAAATGTTTATAAGAAACCAAGGGGTATTTCCCGATATATTACTCAAAAGAATCGACGCAACACACCTAGTCGGTTGGAATTGAGAAAATTCTGTCCCTACTGTTCCAAGCATACAATTCATGGAGAGATAAAGAAATAGATCGAACTGAGCGTCTACGCCTTTTTTAAAGTACGAGTACGGCATATATTATATACACATATTTCTTTCTATGCATAACTTATATGCATAAATAAGCATAAAAAAATGTAATAAAAAAAAGACATATTATTCTATTGCAATAAATAAGAATTCGAATATAGAAATATAGAATTCTATTAGTAATATTACTATTAGTAATAGGAATTACTATTAGTAATAGGAAAATAGAAAAGAAATATCTAAATATAAATATATAAATAAGGATAATAAAACGAAACAAATTCAAATTAAAGAAAAGAATAAAAAAACCAAATCCTATTTCTAATTTCTTTTTTTAGATCCGACCAAAATAAAATAGGAGGTTTGGTATAATATTTTTTATATTAGAAGGAATAAATAAACACTAAATAAACCATGGATAAATCCAAGCGGTCTTTCCTTAAACCTAAGCGGCCTTTTCGCAGGCGCTTGCCTCCGCTCCAATCGGGGGACCGAATTGATTATAGAAACATCAGTTTAATTAGTCGATTTATTAGTGAACAGGGAAAAATATTATCTAGGCGCGTGAATAGATTGACTCTGAAACAACAACGATTAATTACTATTGCTATAAAACAAGCTCGTATTCTATCTTTGTTACCCTTTCTTAATAATGAGAAACAATTTGAAAGAGACAAGTCGGCTGTTCGAACTACAGGTTTTCGAGGTTTTCGAACAAAAAAACAATAGGTTTCCTTTTTTTTCTTTTTTTATTCAAATGATGATGATGTTTTGCTCTAAAAATTCTCGAATAATCAATTTTTTTTTATTTAATTGATCTTGAATGCATTTGCGCATTTTGACTCCTTTAATTTTCTTGTAATTGTAGTTTTTTTCGGACTAATTTCTATCTTCCCTTCCCGGAGTTACTTCTCCGGGAAACTTTGTTTAAAGTTTAAAAAATTTCGGATGCTTCTTTCCAATCTTATTTTTTTTTATTTTTTTATGATTTCATTAGAAATACTATAAAGACAATTCCTATTTAATATAGCTATTTGTGCAAGTATTTTACGATTAAGAATCAACTGCCTCTTGTACAGATCATGTATAAATTTACTATAACTATAGTATATGCACCTGTCAGGTTCTCGAATTGCTGCGTTTATCCGAGTAATCCATAACCGACGAAAATCTCTCTTTTTCTTATCTCTATCTCGATGAGCGGAAAACAAAGCTCTTATTTTCTGTTGAGTAATAATACGAATAGTTTTTGAATGAGCCCCTCGAAAGCTTGATACAAATAAACGCATTTTTTTTCTACGTCTCCGGGCTATATATCCTCGTCTAACTCTGGTCATTGAATAAATGAAACTTTGCAAAATAACTAATTGATTTTATTTTTCTGTGAGTTATTTCTTCTTTCCTCACTAGTAATAACAAAACGAATTTTTCCAATGTATAAAAAAAATTCCACTGGCTTTTGCTACTATAACCTTCCCGACCACGATTTTTTCTTTTTTTAGCGGCATTTCGCTTCAACTCCAACTGAACGAAGAAATTGGATTGCTACTAGGTCTCAAAAAAACGTAGTAAATCTAGATGAATAAAAAAATAATGGGTTCCTTCGTTTCTATGGTTACTTCTTAAATTAAACGGTGAGGTCCTCTCTATACGCCGGAGCCCTTTACTTCGTTTAGTCAACGTTATTGGTAACTTGTACAATTCAAAATCTTTGGCTCTACCCATGAATTATCCAGTAATAGGTCTTTCACAACGAGATCCACCTATATAGTAACGGTATTTAGTTTTGAAGGTTAGCTGGATAGCTGACCCTATTAGTCCGTTTTACAAAAATGGGAGCATAATCTTTTTTATTTAAAATTGAAAATAGTACTTTCCCGCTTAATGTATAGCATTTGCTAACAATGGGAACTTGCTTCTCATCTTAAATCGAGCTAATCGGGGTTACACCGAGGGAAACCATAAATTTCATACGCAATATATGGATATGGGAAATCCTTTTTTTCGATCATGACCGGAGTTCGTCCCTTTTATCCTATTCACTGGTAGCGATCGTTGATACTGGAAATTTGATTGCCCAGCTCATAAATTGAACGAGTCGCACATACACCCTAGTACATGTTCCTCGGCGCTGAGGACATCCCCGAAGAGCGGGAGATTTTGTGACGTTTCTGATTGGCTGTCTTGTGTTTCTAATAAGCTGTTTAATAGTTGGCATGCTGAATCATTTAGATAAGAGACTGGTTTAGATCAATCCTAACCTGATGAGTATGAATGATTTCTAGTTATATAAAATATTACCCAGGAAAGTCAAAAGAGAAAATATCGATTTGTGAATTTACCTACTTTAGCTCTTTCCATTTGTCCTTCTTGACTATTTCTACTCCTTCATTCGCTATAAGATCAATAATTCCGTGAGCTTGGGCTTCTTTTGCTGACAGAAAAACATCCCTTTCCAGGTCTTCGGTTAGAACCCAAAAAGGTTGGCCTGTTCTTTGTGCATAAACCTTTGTGAGTGTTTCTCGCAAAGTCAATAGTTCTTCCGCTTCCATCATACATTCTCCCGTTGATCCCTCATGAAACGAACTAGCAGGTTGATGGATCATTACCCTGATGGTATAACAAAAATATGGTTACTCTATCTCGCATGATGAGGCGAACACAAAAGATAGGGAATAACAATAAACTTGAATAACCGTACGTGCATCTTTTGCGCATTGCATACGGCTCGACAATAGAATTGACTTTTCTCTCCCATCGAAGAAAAGTAGAATCGATCAGATCTAGATCAGTAAATCATCTAATTACCACCCTTCTTCTTGTGAGTTCAAAATACTATGATGGCTCCGTTGCTGTATCGTGCATTTCGTCTGTAATTCAGCAATCCCAAAGTTTCTTTTTGATCCGAAATACATAATTGGTTTTAGTTTCGTACTCTTTCAAACATAAATATTGTTAGGTTAGGATTAAGAGTCTTTTGGTATAAAAACAAAAAGTTTGTGACGCTGAAACGTACTCCGGATAAAAAAATTGGGAATACCCCTTTATCTCATACTCCTCCCTCGATACATAATCGAATGCTTTGAAAAAAAAAACTAACACAATTTTGCATATCGAATTCAAAGTGCCATGCTATTTTTACTATTTTTACTTAACACTACGCATAATATATATTGCTATTTCTTGTGGCGAAGGCATAGTCTTTTTTTCTCAAATATAAATAAAAAACTCATTGGCGCAAAAGCCAAGCGTGAGGGAATGCAAAACGTTTGGTAATTTCTCCTCCGACCAGGATAAAAGATCCCATTGAAGCGGCTATTCCCATGCAGATTGTATATACATCTGGTAGCACAAGTTGCATAGCATCAAAAATAGCTATTCCGGGTAATACCCACCCCCCAGGACAGTTTATAAACAAATATAAATCTTGGGTCTGGTCCTCTATACTGAGATAGATGATAAGACCAACAAGATAATTCGAGATCTCGGTCGTAATCTCTTGGGTTAAAAAAAGTAATCTTGCTCGATAAAGTCGGTTGATTAGGGTAAAATTGTATCCCCTAGGAACCGTACATGCACCTTTTGATGCATACGGTTCAAACAAATGTGAAAAAGAAAAAATCAATGTGTAGATTACTGCCCTCTTTTTTTTTATAGCAATTCCTTCTAACTTCTAATGAGTAATGGGGGGTTTTGTCTTCTACTTTTCAATCAATATGAGTTTTTCCTTATTTCTACTAATATTTCTACTTGCTCCTAAAATATATATATATAACTCTAAATTAGTCAATTATAAAAAATTATAGATTTTATCTAATAAAAAAATAGTATTTGATTTATATTTATATAGGTATAGTAATAGGTAAATTTTTCGAACTAACTGCTCGTTGATTTCTTGTTTCATCGAGATCGAATGCAAACCACGATGTCATTTTCTTGTTATTGAGAGGGTCTCTTTAATTCTTTTAGGTTTACGCTCTACTCCGGGTAAAAATCGGCTCGATTTTAATTTGCACATATAGTTCAAATGCGTCTAATACCGCTTATTTTTGTTTTATAAGATTGCTTTTTTTTATTTAGTTCATGTCTTTGCCAAAAAAATGGTATATTCGACATATTTAATTTATCTAGTCTATTCGAGTGATTAAAGTTCAGATGAGTCCTATATTTATTCCATTTTTTTTTATTCTAATTTCTCATTTTTATAAATAGGAACTTGGAATCCTTTTTTATCCAAATACAAGCAGTAATTTTCGATCTATTACCAATTGGGATTTGTTTAAACGGAGCCTGGATATTTTAGGTCATCTTATTGATTCAACTAAGCCAACCATAAATTATTCTAATTGATACTATTAGTCTGAATCCTCCTACAAATGGATCTAGTTGGACTTCGCGCTCCCAATTTTTGATGATTTAATCGCTCTTTCTTGGGCGAAGGGAAGGATATCTCGATCGGGAAAGAGAACGGGGAAAGCCCATACGACCCAATATATCTAACAAGTCGCACTATACGTCAACCCAAGTTGCATCTTCATCTCCCGGAATTCGAAAGGGTACTTTTGGAACACCAATAGGCATTAAATGAAAGAAAAAAGAATTAAGTACTATATTTGACTTTGATATGGAAACGTAATAATCGGGCTATTCTATTCATAATATCAACATATATGATAAAGGTTGATATTCTTTCTCATATATGATCATATTTGTTGTCTAGAATACATTAGAAAAAGTAATAAAAGCCGATAGAATGACTAAAAGAAAATCAAGCTTCCAATGATGAATAAATATGGCGGCATTTGCTCATAGAAAAGGGTATCAACCCCCATTGCATATTGGTACTTATCGGATATAAAATAAATCTGTTTCGCTTTGTTTCTATAAATCTACAAACATAATTGTTCCGTTATTATCAATAGAATAGAACAAATATTAACCCTTGCTCCGAGATAATCCACTGAACAAGGGTCCATTGATAATTATAGGCTTTTCCAATGCAATAAAGTTACATAGTGTCTATTTTTATTTGAAAAAGGGGTATTTCCATGGGTTTGCCTTGGTATCGTGTTCATACCGTTGTATTGAATGATCCTGGGCGGTTGATTTCTGTCCATATAATGCATACGGCTCTGGTTGCTGGTTGGGCCGGTTCGATGGCTCTATATGAATTAGCAGTTTTTGATCCCTCTGATCCCGTTCTTGATCCGATGTGGAGACAGGGTATGTTTGTTATACCTTTCATGACTCGTTTAGGAATAACCAATTCCTGGGGCGGTTGGAGTATTACAGGGGGAACGGTAACGGATCCCGGGATTTGGAGTTATGAAGGTGTGGCCGGGGCACATATTGGGTTTTCTGGCTTGTGCTTTTTGGCAGCTATTTGGCATTGGGTCTATTGGGATCTAGAAATTTTTTCTGATGAACGTACGGGAAAACCTTCATTAGATTTGCCTAAGATTTTTGGAATTCATTTATTTCTTTCCGGGGTGGCTTGTTTTGGTTTTGGCGCATTTCATGTAACAGGCTTGTATGGTCCTGGAATATGGGTGTCTGATCCTTATGGACTAACCGGAAAAGTCCAGTCAGTCAATCCCGCATGGGGCGTCGAAGGTTTTGATCCTTTTGTTCCAGGGGGAATAGCTTCTCATCATATTGCAGCAGGGACATTGGGTATATTAGCGGGATTATTCCATCTTAGTGTCCGCCCGCCCCAACGTCTATACAAAGGATTACGTATGGGTAATATTGAAACTGTACTTTCCAGCAGTATCGCTGCTGTCTTTTTTGCAGCTTTTGTAGTTGCCGGAACTATGTGGTATGGTTCAGCAACTACTCCGATCGAATTATTTGGTCCCACTCGTTATCAATGGGATCAGGGATACTTTCAGCAAGAAATATATCGAAGAGTTAGTGCCGGGCTGGCCGAAAATCAAAGCTTAGCAGAAGCTTGGTCGAAAATTCCGGAGAAATTAGCCTTTTATGATTACATTGGCAATAATCCGGCAAAGGGAGGATTATTCAGGGCAGGTTCAATGGACAATGGGGATGGAATAGCTGTTGGATGGTTAGGACACCCAATATTTAGAGATAAAGAAGGGCGTGAGTTATTTGTACGTCGTATGCCTACCTTTTTTGAAACATTTCCAGTCGTTTTGATAGACGGAGATGGAATTGTTAGAGCCGATGTTCCTTTTAGAAGAGCAGAGTCAAAATATAGCGTCGAACAGGTAGGTGTAACTGTTGAGTTCTATGGTGGCGAACTCAATGGAGTCAGTTATAGTGATCCTGCTACTGTGAAAAAATATGCTAGACGTACTCAATTGGGTGAAATTTTTGAATTAGATCGTGCGACTTTAAAATCGGATGGTGTTTTTCGTAGTAGCCCAAGAGGTTGGTTTACTTTTGGACATGCTTCCTTTGCCCTGCTCTTCTTCTTCGGACATATTTGGCATGGGGCTAGAACTTTGTTCAGAGATGTCTTTGCTGGTATTGATCCAGATTTAGATTCTCAAGTGGAATTTGGAGCATTTCAAAAACTAGGGGATCCGACTACAAAAAGACAAGTAGTCTGATACAAAATTGCTTTAGTATTTGTCGTTTCTCTTTTTGTGATTTGACATTCGGGATCAGATAAATCTTTATTTAATCATTTTACTCGGTCTTTGTCATTGAAATAATCCCCAATAAACAAGTATGGAAGCTATAATTGTAAACCACAATCAAATCTATGGAAGCATTGGTTTATACATTTCTATTAGTCTCGACTCTAGGGATTATTTTTTTCGCAATCTTTTTTCGAGAACCGCCTAAAATTCCAACTAAGAAATGATTTTTCATTCTCTCAATTGAAGTAATGAGCCTCCCAATATTGAATGCATATTGGGAGGCTCATTACTTTGACTAGTCTCCGTGTTCCTCGAACGGATCTCTTAGTTGTTGAGAGGGTTGCCCAAAAGCGGTATATAAGGCATACCCGGTAAAACTTACAAGTAAACCAGATATAAAGATGGCGACTAGGGTTGCTGTTTCCATTCTTAATATGAATTCGAGACCGCAACGGATCTCTGATAAGATCCTTTATTTACAGGGGAATGGTATACAAAGTCAACAGATCTCAATAAAAAAATCCGATTTATGGCTACACAAACCGTTGATAGTAGTTCTAGATCTCGTCCAAGACAAACTACGGTAGGGTCTTTATTGAAACCGTTGAATTCGGAATATGGTAAAGTAGCTCCTGGGTGGGGAACTACCCCTTTGATGGGTATCGCAATGGCTTTATTTGCAGTATTCCTATCGATTATTTTGGAGATTTATAATTCTTCTGTTTTACTGGATGAAATTTCAATGAATTAAACCCACAAGAACTTTTTAGTTCGAGTTTTTCAATACAAAATTAAATTTCAGGTTTTTTATTTATAACCCCCTTGGGAGTTCGATCGCGGAATTTCTTTCTTTATTTCCGGAATATGAGTGTGTGACTTGTTATAAGTGATCCTATTGATAATACAGAGAATGCATCTGTCATCTTATCTTTATAAAGACGGTTTGACCCCGTCGGATACTCGGCCTAGTATCTGGAGCACGGAAGATTTTGAACTAGATCCAGAATTGAACTATGATTCATACTTAATATCCATACCTTGTGACCGGATTCTAACTATAAAATTTTCAACGAAAAAGATTTTTTTTCGGTTTATGTTTATTTTGACTAATAAGGTAAATTAGGTAATTTTTTTTGTATTTTGAGTCATTACATTAAGTCATTATACCTATCCCTATTTATTGAATAAGTGATGATCCGATAGTTCTTACTCAGAGAATCTTTTGGCTTGGGATTTTTATTGAATCATCGTGGTTCTAGTATGAATCTGGGGTTTCAATTAATTTATATGGTCTTAACAAGAGAAATTCCTATCAATGAGAAAAACAATAGTCAAAGCCGAATTACACAAACTAACAAATAAAAGAAAAAATAGGGCAAGAGAAGATTCAAGAGGCCTGTAGTAATAATAAAGAAAAAAAGGAAGAGCCGACTTGATATTTTGGCATTATCACCACAAAGAAGAACTTTCGTATTTTTAATGCTTCGTATCTGTACTTCCGAGAAGATTAAATCGGAAGATCTATTCCATATGCATTAGGAGCAATATTTGTGTGTTTCTGCTTGAGCTGTACGAGAGAAAATTATCATATACGGTTCTCAGAGGGGGAGTCCCCCCGGTTTACCTATCTCAATAAAGTCTACGATTGGTTCGAAGAACGTCTCGAAATTCAGGCAATTGCAGATGATATAACTAGTAAATATGTTCCTCCCCATGTCAACATATTTTATTGTCTAGGCGGAATTACCCTTACTTGTTTTTTAGTACAAGTAGCTACGGGGTTTGCTATGACTTTTTATTATCGCCCAACTGTTACTGAGGCGTTTGCTTCTGTTCAATACATAATGACTGAAGCAAATTTTGGTTGGTTAATCCGATCAGTTCATCGGTGGTCGGCAAGCATGATGGTTTTAATGATGATACTGCACGTATTTCGTGTGTATCTCACCGGTGGATTTAAAAAACCTCGGGAATTGACTTGGGTTACAGGTGTAGTTCTGGCTGTATTGACCGCGTCTTTTGGTGTAACTGGTTATTCCTTACCTTGGGACCAAATCGGCTATTGGGCGGTTAAAATTGTAACGGGCGTTCCTGATGCTATTCCTATAGTAGGGTCGCCTTTGGTAGAGTTATTACGCGGAAGTGCTAGTGTGGGACAATCCACGTTGACTCGTTTTTATAGTTTACACACTTTTGTATTGCCCCTTCTTACCGCTGTCTTTATGTTAATGCACTTCCTAATGATACGTAAACAGGGTATTTCGGGCCCCTTATAGAGAAGCTAGATCATAGATAGTTGTAATAAACCATTTCCACTTGGGGAAGGAACAATAGTATTTCATTGCTACAAATGTGTCTTATTAATATGAATAAGGCATGTTTTTGGACAGTCTCTTTCTTTCAACCCCACAATACAGTAATATAATAATATTTTCTTTAATAATATTGAATATTGTATTATGTTATTTAACATAACACAACTAGTTGAAGGTAATTCTGCGAAAGGAAAATGGATTATGGGAGTGTGCGACTTGAACTATTGATTAGGCCGTGCAGATATATGTCTTTTTCTGCCGCATTGAAATTCACAAACCAATGTGTCTTTGTTCCAACCACCGTATAAGCTATATACAGACAGACGATAGGCTGGTTCGCTTGAATAGAATTCTTTCCATGATCAGCCCCGAATCATGTAATGCATGAATAGGCTCCGTAAGATCCAGTCGAATCAATCATTTGTCAGAATTCAGATTGAATTTTCGTTATTTCGTACCTAATTTCAATTAAAGTTTTGTTTTAATAGTATGGAAATGCATTCATTTCCTCTGCATCGACGCGGCTTATGATACTATCGGAGTGAAACAGGGCATCTAAAGAAGACTAGAGGCTATAAGTTAGTTAGTAACAAGTAAACCCTTTGCCTTGTACTTGTATGTAAAAAGTCTCACAATTTTTTGTGAGAAACACCAATCGCAAAGTCTAAGACGACCCAGAAAGCATTGAACATGATCAACGTTGTAAGCCTACTTGGGAATTGAGCATTTATCTGGAAGAACGGAATTCCTTGTAATAGGTAGTTGCTACTTTGGAAAAGGGAATCAAGTCAAACTTTTCATACTTCATATAGAGAACCAGTCATATATGTATGGATATCGACAACATAACTATATATTTTAACATATATATGTTGGTCCTTTTAATTCTTGCTTGAGCCGGATGATGAAAAATTCTCATGTCCGGTTCCTTCGGGGGATGAGTCTCTAAGAATTCGCCTATCCTAATAACAAAAAAACCTGACTTGAATGATCCTGTATTAAGAGCTAAATTGGCGAAAGGGATGGGTCATAATTATTATGGGGAGCCTGCATGGCCCAATGATCTTTTATATATTTTTCCAGTTGTCATTCTAGGGACTATTGCGTGTAACGTGGGCTTAGCTGTTCTCGAACCGTCAATGATTGGCGAGCCGGCAGATCCATTTGCAACTCCTTTGGAAATATTACCTGAATGGTATTTTTTTCCCGTATTTCAAATACTTCGTACAGTACCCAATAAATTATTGGGTGTTCTTTTAATGGTTTCAGTACCGACGGGATTATTAACAGTACCTTTTTTGGAGAATGTTAATAAATTCCAAAATCCATTTCGTCGTCCAGTCGCCACAACCGTCTTTTTGGTTGGTACCGTAGTGGCCCTTTGGTTAGGTATTGGAGCAACCTTGCCGATTGATAAATCTCTAACTTTAGGTCTTTTTTAAATTGATTCAATTGTGAAATAATCTGCCGTGTGTATCTAGGGAATAGGTGCTTCAAAGTGAATTTTCCCTAGATACATCGATTTTAGTTTAATTGAATTCAGGAATTATTCCTAATAATACGGATTGCACTCAAACATGAATTTATTATTGGTTTTTAATTCTAAAAAAATCCAATGAATTTAAACCTTCTTTTTAGGTAAATTAATTACGAAATACTTTTCTAGAGCGCCCGATATTTGTTTTACATCTTCTATGCGAAAATGCTCAATTTTCAGAAGATCTTCTTGACTGTTATTCAATAGGTCCACTAATGTATGTATATTGGAATTTTTGAGGTAATTATAGATCCTGGAAGGCAATTCTAATTGATCAATAAAACTAGATTTCAATGCTATTTTTTTTTTGTTTTTTCTTAGTTCAGTTAATTTATCATGAAAGAAAAAAAGGGGTAAAGTAGCCCTGTCTTGATTCTCCTCGAAATCCACGTTTTCGTTTTCCACATATAGAAAGGGAATAAATAAATCAATTAAATTCCGAGAGGCTTCATAAAGTGCTTCTTTAGGAGTTAAACTACCGTTTGTCCATATTTCGAGAAAAAGTATCTCTTGTTTTTCATTACCAGTACTATACGAATGAATACTATGATTCACATTTCGAACAGGCATGAATACAGCATCTATAGGAAAACTTCCGTCTTGCAAGTTATTTGGCGTTTTTATATGATATCCGCGACTCCTCTCGAATTTTAATCCAATACGCAAATCTATTGGTTCCGTCAAGTTAGCTATATGTTGTGTCGTATCAACGATTTCTACATAAGGTGGTGAGATGATATCTTGAGCAGTTACACATCCAGGTCCCCTAACACAAATAGACGCGTCACAGGTTCCATATAAATTGCTTCTCAATACAATTTCTTTCAAATTCATTAAAATTTCATGTACTGATTCTTGAATACCTATTATAGTAGAGTATTCATGTGGTATTTTCTCAGACTTTGCGCGTGTAATACATGTTCCTTCTATTTCTCCAAGCAGAGCTCTGCGCATCGCAATTCCTATTGTGTCGGCTTGACCTTTCATAAGTGGAGATAGAATAAAGCGTCCATAATAAAGACGTTTACTATCTGTTCTTGATTCAACACACTTCCACTGCAGTGTCCGAGTAGATACTCTTATTTTCTCTCGAACCATAGTTATATTCTAGATAATAGATCAGATCGTTGAGTCATTTATTTCTCTTGAAATTCCTTCAATGCTTAGTTTATTTTTACACACGTCTTTTTTTAGGGGGTCGACAGCCATTATGTGGCATGGGGGTTACATCCCGTACAAAACTTAACAGTATGCCGCTTCTCCGAATAGCTCGTAATGCTGCATCCCTTCCGAGACCAGGACCTTTTATCATGACTTCTGCTCGTTGCATACCTTGCTCAACGACTTTACGAATAGCGTTTCCTGCTGCGGTTTGAGCAGCAAATGGTGTCCCTCTTTTTGCCCCTTTGAACCCGCAAGTGCCGGCGGAGGACCAAGAAACCACTCGACCTCGTACATCTGTAACAGTCACAATGGTATTGTTGAAACCGGCTTGAACATAAATAACTCCCTTTGGTATTTTACGTGCACTCTTACGTGAATTAATACGCCTATTCTTATGTGAACCAATTCTTGGTATGAGTTTTGCCATATTTTATTGTCTCATAAATATGAGTCAGAGATATATGGAAATATCCATTTCATGTCAAAACAAATTTGTTCTTTTTTTTTGTACATCATTTGGACATCGCGTCCGTTAGTAAGTCTCCTTTATTAGTGGACTTATTATCCTTGTCGTTGTTTATGTTTCGGGTTGGAACAAATTACTATAATTCGTCCCCGCCTACGAATTAGTCGACATTTTTCACAAATTTTACGAACGGAGGCTCTTATTTTCATATTTTTCATTCCTTACTTTCACTTTAATGGTTTCTTGGAAGAAAATAAGTTTCTTAAAAAGTTAGTGGATTCTGAACTGTAGAAGTGGAAAAGAAACTTAATCGGGTGAATCCTTGTTACGGAGTCTATAAATTATACGTCCTCTGGTTGAATCATAACGACTTACTTCAATTTTAACTCTATCCCCCGGCAGGATTCGTATAAAACTACGCCGTATCCTTCCTGAAACATACCCTAGGATCAAATCCTCATTATCTAAACGAACCCGGAACATGCCATTAGGAAGTGATTCAAGAATTAAACCTTCATGAATTGATTTTTCTTCTTTCATTCCAGGTAAAACCCCTTTAAAGTTTCAACTGATGGAGGAGGAGTGATATTCGCCAACCCATCCTTTCTCTTTTTTTCAAAAATAGGAAATTTCGGATCCAATTCGTATATCAGAGGGATTACCATATATAACATAAAATTTCTCCGCCAATTCCGTCTAGTCGAGCTTCTCGGTCTGTCATTATACCCCGAGAGGTAGAAAGAATTAGAATCCCCATTCCACCTAAAATTCTAGGAAGTCGTTGATAATTAGAATAGATTCGTAGACCAGGGCGACTGACCTGTTTTAAATTTAAAAATTTTGTATATGGTCTTTTCCTATTCCTTCTATGTCGTAAAGTTAAAACAAAAAAATATTTGTTTTTTTCTTGATGTTTCCTCACGTTTTTGATAAAACCTTCTCGTAACAGTATTTTAACAAGGGTTTCCGTGATTTTAGTCAATGTTAGTCGAACCGTTCCCTTTCTATTCATGTCAGCATTTCGTATCGAGGTTATTATATCAGCAATGGTGTCCCTACTCATGATGCCCTAAAATTAGTGGTGCTCCGAATTTGGATATAATCAACATGCTTTTCTTAGTGTATTCGTTTTTTTGTAAAAAGGAAAGAAAGGTATATACGTGATATACAATCTACTACTTGATTTCATTCAAAAAACCTACTATTCGAGTGGTTTATAATACCTCGGGAGCTAATGAAACGATTTTTGTAAAGTTTAATTGTCGCAATTCTCGGGCGATTGCACCAAAAACTCGAGTTCCTTTTGGATTTCCTTTTTGATCAATAATAACCGCAGCATTGTCATCATATCGTATTATCATACCGTTGTCACGTTTGAGTTCTTTGCGGGTACGTACAATTACAGCTCGGATCACTTCTGACCTTTCTAAGGGCATATTTGGTATTGCTTCTTTTATCACAGCAACGATAATGTCACCAATATGAGCATATCGACGGTTGCTAGCTCCTATGATTCGAATACACATCAATTCTCGAGCCCCGCTGTTGTCTGCTACATTCAAATGGGTCTGAGGTTGAATCATATCATTTTTTAATCTTTCAATACAAAAGCGAAAAAAAAAAGAAGTATTATTTGTTCAAAACGTTGTCAAAAAGAATGGCGGTTGTTTTTTTACCCCAACGGTTGTTTCTACATTCCTATTCTGAAACTGAAATAAGAAATTGAGTTCGTATAGGCATTTTGGATGCCGCTATTGAGATAGCTTTTCTGGCTATTTTTTCTGTTACCCCGCTTATTTCATAAAGTATTCGGCCCGGTTTGACAACAGCTACCCAATATTCGGGAGATCCTTTCCCCGAACCCATACGTGTTTCCGCAGGTCTTACTGTAACAGGTTTATCTGGAAATATACGTACCCACAGTTTTCCACCACGACGCGCATTTCGTGTCATTGCCCGTCGCCCCGCTTCTATTTGTCTAGATGTAATCCAAGCGGGTTCAAGTGCCTGAAGAGCATATCTGCCGAAACAAATACGATTACCTCGATAAGATATTCCCTTCATCCGTCCTCTATGTTGTTTACGGAATCTAGTTTTTTTGGGGTTATAATAGATGGGTCTTTATTCAATCCCATCTCTATTACAGAACCGGACATGAGAATTTTTTCTCATCCGGCTCCTCGCGAATGAAATGATCCAAACAAAAGTCTCTAATTTTTAGAGAATGAAAAAGATAATTTAAATTTAATTTATATAATTATAATTTATTTTATATATAATTTATAATATAATAGAAGTCATATAAAAATAAAAAAATTAATAAATTCAATTCAATATAGTTATAACAAATCTTTGTTTTATTTTCGCTTTTCTCGTATCAGATCACCTCTATTTTAGAAATTCCAGAAGAAAAAAATGTCGTGGGCGAATATTTACTCTTTCACTATCTATTTTTGTTGTAGGGTTAGTTCATGATTGCTCAGAATAGATAAAGTGGTCTTTGGTTTATTCCGCCATCCCGCCCGTTGAATCGTTTGGATTCATTTTCAATTGAATCTTCTGTATTCACAGGTTCCGTCGTTCCCATCACTTCTTTATTAATGGGTAGGCTTGAATTTGACAACGGAGCTTTTACTTTCTTTTTTTGAGTCAACATTCTTAGTCTTTGTTGGCTCGAAGCTCTTCATTTTTGTGCTGCGAAGAGATTCATTCAGATAATAATAGATGACTCTGTATTTATGCTTTATTACACTGCCCTTTGTGAGATGATTCATAGGCCTTACATATTGGAATTTTATATCATTGGTAGATTTTTATATCTTTCTCTCACCTTCCATTTATCTGCATCCTTTTGTTTACAACGCATAATCAGATTGCTTTTTTTGTTTATGACAAAGCGAATTCAGTTGTTGCAATGATAAGACCAATCTATCCTATCTTGACTGCTTCCTTGGATCCAGATAATTTGATGTGATGAGTTAGTCATATAAGTCATATAACATAACATATTTTTGTTAAGATTTTGTATTAATCCTAACAAAAATCAACGAGTCACACACTAAGCATAGCAATTCGGTCAAAGGGGTGTCAATCTTATTTTTATTCAACCTTATAGAATTTATCATTTTTCGTTTTTGTTCTGTCTTAAGGGAAAGACAAGTAAAGACTTAGTATTTTATTCCTCGTCTATAAATATCCAAATTTTTATACCTAAAACCCCATATATAGTTCGCACCATATAGGCACAATAATCAATTTTGGCGTGAATAGTTTGTAGGGGAACTCTACCTTCTCTGATCCATTCGACACGTGCAATTTCTTTTCCGTCGATACGTCCTGCAATTTGTATTTGAATTCCTTTTGTATCAGCCTGTTCGGCTAGTTCAATAGCTTTTTTCATCGCTTTTCGAAAAGAGACTCTATTTTGTAATTGTCCAGCTATAAATTCTGCAAGAATATTAGGGTGCCTGTAAGGTTTTTCAATTCTTGTAATAGCAATGTTGAGTTTTCGGTTTACATAATTCAATTCTTTTTGTACATTCATCTGTAGTTCGTCGATGCCTCGTGGTCTATTTTCTATTAATAACTTGGGGAATCCCATAGAGATTATTACCTGGATCAGATCAATTCTTTTTTGAATTTCGATGCGTGCAATTCCCTCGACACCGGAAGATGGTTTCATGTTTTGTTGAGCATACTTCTTGATACAATCCCGTATTTTTTGATCTTCTTGTAAACCCTTAGAATAATTTTTTGGTTGTGCAAACCAAATGGAATAATGACTTTGGCTTGTACCAAGTCTGAAACCAAGTGGATTTATTTTTTGTCCCATATTGCCCCACTAGATTTTAAACCTAAATTGCGAGGGAAATCCTTTTCTCGATTATTTAATGTTTGATATGTTTCATAGTAGGATCGGTCTTTCAACACAATAGTTATATGACAAGTGGGTTTTTTGATCAGATAACTCCGCCCTCGAGCTCGGGGTTTTAATTTTTTCCTGGTAGTTCCTTTGTTGACTTCCGCTTTCCAAACAATTACATTTTCTTTTTCGAAACCTTTATTGTGTTTAGCATTTGCTGCTGCGGAATCAATCAATTTTAAAATGGGATAACATGCTCGATAAGGCATGAGTTCGAGTATCATAAGCGTTTCCTTATAGGAACGTCCACGTATCTGATCAATTACTCTTCGCGCTTTGTCAACAGACATAGATATATATTGGCCTAAAGCAGATACTTCAGTCAGTGACTTTTTTTTTCTCATAAATTTTACCTCTGTATTAATGAAGGATAAGAATCTCTATTTTTTATTAACTATAATAACAATTATTAATATTAACTTAACGACGAGATCTATTATCGTTTTTTGCATGTCCCCGGAAATTTAGAGTCGGTGCAAATTCTCCCAATTTGTGTCCTACCATACGATCCGTTATATAAACAGGCAAATGTTCTCGTCCGTTATGGATAGCAATAGTGTGCCCAATCATTGTAGGGATAATAGTAGATGCTCGGGCCCAAGTTACTATTATTTCTTTTTCCTCCTTTGTGTTAAGCGTATCAATTTTTCTTAATAAATGATTCGCTACAAAAGGATTTTTTTTTAGTGAACGTGTCACGGTTAATTACTCCTA
>Ga0153934_1000046_pt1 | contig 28607 bp, 34 predicted proteins | sample TSNJ018MetaG_FD_104708 | JGI IMG/M metagenome (GOLD analysis project Ga0153934, IMG submission 104708) | Attine ant fungus gardens microbial communities from New Jersey, USA - TSNJ018 MetaG | ecosystem: Host-associated > Fungi > Mycelium > Unclassified | place: USA: New Jersey, Wharton State...
GGGCGGGGGAAGGGGGGATAAACACCTTTTTTTTAAAGGACGTTCCCCCCCCCCCCCCCCCCCCCGAGAAGTGTTCATCTACCTTGCCAAACATCTGTTTCCTTTAACCCAAATCCCGAAGGTGTCGAGGATAAATATCCAGAGTTATCACCAATCTACCTGCGAACGCGCCTTGATTTTTTTTTTAAGGGAGAGCGGCCGCTATAAGTCAGCAGTAAGAGATTTGAATTCACATTCACGACGAAGAGAGACACGGGCAAGCAATCAATGGTTCATACGACAGTGAAGATGTGTAAGATAGTTTTGTTCGAGGTGAACTCGTCTGTCTTGTTGGTGTTATTTGTATCCTTAAAATGGTAGGTCCACTTATTGAGGCATCTGTTTCACTTATGATTATGAGCCTACAAAATTTCTTGCTTCTTAAGCCGCACAGATGTTCTAGAGCTCCCTCATATACGAAGTTTTACTTGAAATCTCTAAACCACCGAGTCCAGAAATTTGCGACGCACAGAGACAGCGTAAATTTGGATAACCGACAATCACCCCTCTCACAGTCGCCGCTTGACACTGGACGAAACCGCTCGCAACTGCGACTCGAGTCGATCGGGCCCTTCAATCTCGGAACATCGCAGCGAGCATTACGTGGTGGTGAAGGGACGAAGAAATGGTCGGAACTCAGTACAGGAGGAAAGGGTTCGTTTTTAGTTCATTGTCCTCATGCAGTATTAGCTCATGCTGCATTCAGCCATGCGTACAGCTTCACATACGAAAAACTTGGCCATTATTCTTATTGGTGCAGGCTTTGCATCGCTGTTAATATATACTGTTACTTCTGAAATTTACTCAAGCAATTCTCCGACGAATCTCTTCAAGGATGCCTGTGAACGCATCAAACGCAACCAAAGAGCATGTCGTTGCTTTTACTAATCTGTCATTGCTGACAATCTGCTGCTGCATAGGTTCTCAAGTACTTGAATGGTCCTCTCACGTTTCACAACAACCCACCATCACTTGTCCGACCCCGCCACCGAAATCGACATGTTACGTCCCAAATTTTTGTCGATACTCATGGGCAGGAACATATGATCATGACGTTTTATATTGAAGGCCGTCCTGAAGGCTCAACGTCCTTTCCAGCTGATATTGGATACTATGAAGCTCTCTCCCTTTGGGCACACGAAAAGGCGGCCCATTTGCCTGAATTATCCTTACATGAGACAACAGCTTGGATCAGGGACGGAGCAGAGAACTTCTGGGAACGATCGAAACAGATATTCAGATATCTAAACGGAACTCCCATGTCAAAACCGCCTTTACCCAATCCAGGAGACCAAAACAAACAAACAAAAAGCCATGAAGAACAGAAAAGATGGAATTTTGCTGGGATGTTCTCTTCTCTAAAAGGAACTCGAAGAGGTTCTGACTCATCGACATCCTCGAAAATTGAGAGTAGAATCTTCACGGAAGGTGAGGTGCATGCTGATTTGGTCCGAGTGAGTACCATCCTTGGTTGGTATGCTCTGCGCATGCTGATAACAATCTAGAATGGCGATGGATACTTTGTTTTCCGGTATCTACTCGTTGACATTCCCAGTGAGTACCCTTGCCGTGTTCGAGAGCTCATCACCGAAACCGGATATCAGATACAAGGGAATCCAACCCTGTCCGTATCTTTGTGGAACGAGCCCCTGGGGTTCGAGACAACGAACCTGTGATGCGCTGGGACATGCACTAACCTCATGTATAACAATGGATTTTCATGCCCGCATCTCTTACCGAATAATCGAAAACCAGAATCTAGTGGTGAAGAGGATATATATGGCTATCGATTAATCTCCGAAGAGTTTTTGCACACGTTTGAGGACAGAATCTTTGGAAGGGTCTGCGATAAAGCAATTGAGCCCCAAACGATCGGCTGGGAGAAGAAATGAGTGCACCGTATGGATGGTCTTTAGAGGGAATCTCCAGTAAGGCAGGAAAGGCTTGATTATATTTATCGATGGTTGGTCGAATCTTCTCAGCGACCTTGCAAAGTCAGAGGGCAAATAAGGGACCGAGTTCAGATCAAATGAGGACAAACACACATGCTGGTTGATTAAGAGAATGGCGACGTCAGAACGTTCTGAGAAATCCTGAAAAGATGACTCGATCGTCGCAACAGGTGTTTCTAATTATCGTCAATGAAATGAAAGTGAAAGTGAAGACCTGGATGACATACTGGAGTCCACGACCAGAAAGTTCTTTTTCTGGTTGTCACTGACATGCCCAATCCCCGCTAATAACAAACCAGTGATTGAATCCTAAAGTGCATGTTGACAAATCCACGCAAGAACACATCAAAGAGGCACTCCACCTCGTCCCCAATGACTGCTATGAGATTCCTGTCCTTGTATGAAGTTGTGGACGTCATCCTAGGAGATTGAAATAACTCAAAATAGAAAAGGCTGCGTTGGACATGTTTGGCTAAGGGTTTGGTTCCATAACATCATTTCGATACCTACCCGCTGCGCCATGGATATCTTTAATCGACCGCCATCAATATCCGAGGACACATTGCAATATGCACTCTACCCAGGGTCAAAATTGTCCAACAAAGCTTCAGTGACTTTACTTGCCACCTGTATCCGTGACTATATCGACGCACTTCTTTGTGGTTTCATATGGCACCGAGACACATTTGAGCTAAAGGCAGCAGAAGATTCTTCAAACAATTGGTTCCTTGAGGGCAGGATGCGTGTTGGAGACTCAATTGATGACGAATGGTGCACTATCTGGCTTTTACGCGAAATTAGTTCCAAATGGGATCTAGTCATCAGGTAAGCGTTTACATTTATCTTATCTTTTTGTCATCGTTGATTGCACAGTCTGACAGCGTTTGCGACACTGATGGAGAGATCTTGCTCATTGAAGCCGCCAACGAACTCCCTTCATGGGTGAAACCTTCAAATGCTGAGAACAGGGTGCGCCTGATTGTCTATTGAACTGGTGAGGAGAATTGACTTTTCACCTGCAGGTTTGGATCTACCAATCTCGCCTCCACCTTATTCCGCTCTCACATGTCTCCCTGCCCTCTAGAAGGCGTGGTCGCAGAAAATTCACCAACGCTACTGACAGCGAAGCGGATGAGGATCTCAATGACGATGAAGAGGATGGATGGATCGCCCCAGAAGATGCAGTCAAATTCGTCAGAGATGATTCCATAGCCACCTTCGCGTCTGGAGAAGTGGAGGCCAGTGTCTGGCGGCAAACATCTGGGTATATGTTCCACAATACTTCATAATCGAGAAATCTAAGGCCGTATCAGCTACCCTGGCGCTCTACGTGAGCATCTGCATATCACAAGGGCTTATATACCTATGGACATTGCCAAGGCTTTATTAACTAAACCCTATCTGGTCCAGAAGGCTGTAGAAACCTTCTATACCAGAGATGCAATCCAGCTACGTGTGAGTCGTCGGCATATATGTGCATGAATTTACTCAAATCTGAGTCAGGCAGCTCATCGTATGTCACGGTTCCCACCAGACACAAATGTTCTGCGATCCATCAAGATGACACGCATAGCATTTGCTCAATTGATGGGCCAAAAATTTTATCCCCCGAAGATTTTCGGCCAGTGGAAAGAGAATGTGGGAAGCAAAGAGTACAAATGGAGAGATATCGGCATGAAGATTGTAAAGCTTCTCTTTGGCTCGGGATAGCAATCATCTTCTCATCATTTTTATTCTTGTTATCAGGCTGCTGGTTTCGAGATGCTTTATCAGGAAAATAAAGAACAATCAACACAGGCTTCAGAAAAATCAAAAGTTTGCTTTTCCGGTTACACGCAATGACTTGGTATACTCATGTCATAAAGGCCGAGGCCAACAAGGACGCTCTACGTCGGAATTCGGAATATAATCAATATATCCAAAATCTCATTTCTATAGGATATTTCAAAGGTGAAAAAGAAGGTTCCCAGCTTTGGAGTGAATTGGAAACGAAGGCCACAATTACTTTCCTTGAGATTCAAGCTCCAAAGTATGTTTTGGACTTTCGAGCTCAAGTAAATACTCACTATTCTTATAAGTCAGCGGTCATCGTTTGCAAAACAGGTTGATTTAGCTGTTTCAGAAGCGGGCTTGATTGGTGATCCAGGATTGCACGAGGAAGACGATGAATCATGGCTCACAATCGACGCTCAGGACCTGGAGACTCAACTTCAAGAGTCCCTGGGTCATACAAAGAAACTACGCCGGGAAGATGTTATGGATGTCGATTCCCTGGAAATTTCGGCAGAAGATCGAATTGCATCTGAACAAGCATCACGGCTCAAAGATCTGGCTAGCAAAGTCGAGCAGTTCGTCGAAGGCGAAGGTGACATGGAAGGTGCTCGTTTTGAAGAGTAGGTATCTCTCCTGCATGGTTGACACATGCTCATATGACTGGGGTTTCCTTTCCAGCGAAGAATTCTCCGACGAATCTTTTAGCGATGGCTCAGATGGTGACGATTTTGAAGAGGCCACATCATCAAGTCTTCGAGTTCATTACACAACAGAGGCTATGGATAGCCTAGTGCCGGGCTTAGATCCCAGTGACTATGGTCAAATGCCAGCTACTTTCTACTCTAATTCTCAGAAAATAGCCTCAACAACCATTGCGACTGATGTCGTTGAGGAAAACCGTTCTGATCAGGGAACTCAAATCCATGATAAACTCAACGGTAAAGCTATCAGGGACCCCATATTACCAAGAAATAAATACGATGGAGTCGATTCCGACGATGAGACTGATGAAGAAAATTTAGAAGATGACGAATCTGAAGGAGACATGCCACAGGTTGTAGGTGATGTTGAAATTGACATGGAAGAAGAGGCAGAGGAATTTTTGGAGTTTTCCCGTCATACTCTCGGGATTTCTGAGAAGCACTGGGGTGAGATATTGCGAGATAGGAAAGAGCGTGGTGGTACGATTCCCATCATTCGCACGAAGCACTGGATTTATATCTACTCCATTAGCATTCGTTCCGAAAATTGCGAAGAAGATAATGTTGTCGGATACGCAAGATACTCAACCTGAATTGAAGAGAGCAGTGGATCATTTCTCGAGCACAAAGGAACCCAGGGTTCCTCAGCCTGGACCTAGACCCAATGTGAATCCGGAATTGGACTCCTTCGAAGCAGTGATGAACGCTATGGATGTTGAGCTCTCGCGTGTACGAGGGTCAACTAGAACCCCACAGACCGAGCTTTTTTCATCAGCATCACCGAGAGTTGATAAAGGAAAAGGAAAGGAACCAGACGTAACCGTTGGTGAAGACGAAGATATTGAGACTGTGATGGAAACGGAGCTGAGAGCTGCACTAGCGAGAGGGGAGGAGAAGGATGAGCTTGGGGAGGGTGAAGGGATAAATTATAATCTAATCAAGAACTTTTTGGAGAGTTTCAGAAGCCAGGGTGGGCTCTCGGGCCCAGTGAGTAATTTGGCGGGGAGATTACAGCCTGGATTTTCGCTTCCGAGAGATGAGTCGTAGTGTACTCGAGTCACTTTTTAGATTTTGTACAGTTGAATGCCGAATGGTAGCTTGAATCATAAATAATGCCCATCAACTAAGCCTAGGAATAGCACTTGTATTCACACCTGATCAAACAGCGACACTCGTGAAACATTTCAACTGTCATGATCCACGCAGTCCTTATCTGTGGGTCTCTTTACCGTTGCTTTTATTCGTTGGCTTACCCTACCTGGAATCACAGTCAATACCTCTGGCGTGGCACGTCTAACCAAATTCTATACACCTCTACATCAATCCGCACAAACTCTCATCCAGAAGATATTCTCACTGATCATCTCTCGACCTCCTGCCTTGTGTAATTTCCTGGACGCACCTGAATTAGAGGCTTTTCTTGGACCTAAGAAGATTGCCCATGCTAAGAAAAACACGAACGATTCCGGGAATGGATGGGAGGAAGATGAGAAGTGGAAGGTTGTATATAGGAGTTATGCGACGCTATATTTTGTCTTTGTGGTTGACGGTGCAGAAAGTGAATTAGGTGTCCTGGATCTGATCCAGGTAGGTCTCTTTGAATATGTGCGCGTGGGTTGGGGTTTGACTTGTTTAGGTGTTTGTTGAGTCTCTGGATAGAGCATTTGAGAATGTGTGTGAACTCGATCTCGTATTTCATTTCGACGAGGTGAGCAAGAAGTCGGGTCGATCTGCTGTAATTGACGCTCACTGAGTTATTACATCAGGTGCATCACATATTATCAGAAATAATTCAGGGTGGATTAGTTCTGGAAACGAATATTGAAGACATTGATGCTGCTGGTACGATACATTGCTCTTTCATTCAGTTACTCGGTCATTTAAATTTGATCATGGTCAGTTTCATTAGCTTCAAAGCTCAGAAAAGAATCATTTGTGTCTGCCAACCCGCTATCATCACTCGGAAGTACTGGAACAAGGGGTGGCGGCAATCTCAGGATGCCATTGGAGTGGTTTGCAGGTAAATTGGGAGCACGATGATGTTGCACATAAGTTACAATGATCATGCCTTTATTGGATTAGCCGAAGGAAGCCCAAAATGGCCGTGGGAGGTTTTCAAAATTGCCTGAGAGTACAAACATTTCAGAAGGAAATGCGAAGTTTTCATCTGGTTTAAGTTGGAGCAGACGGTGCTAACGAGGTACCTGATGGGCCCGAGGATGAGGATAGGCTTCGAGGAGGAACGAAAGAGACCACTCATACGTTTCTTCTTTTTCTTGGTAATAGTCGTTGTACCTCTTGTTATCTCCACAACAGCGGCCGTGCTTGGCGAGCCTTTGCTGGTTGATTCTTGAGAACCAGGAGTAGGTGTTGCCGATGAACACGATTGAGTTGGAACAGGTGTTTCTGCTGCAGTGCCGTTGTTTGCAGCTTCGGTAGTAATGGGGGTATAGGAAAGCCTAGAGTGGGCAGCAGTGGTTCGCATGGCGTTTAACAAGAGTATGTTATTCTGTTCACGTTTGGGTAGACGTCTATCAGAGCCTAGCGTGGCGGCGAGAGTGTCGTTTTCTGGAACGACGGCATTGGGGTCGTGCTTTCGGGGTTTGGAAGTGTCGTCAGACAGAGAGGGATCTGTAATAGGCCAAACAAAACCAGTCCTTGGGGTGTAGTCAGGCCGGTGTTTGCGCAAGACGTCAAGGGAGGCCTGAAGGGAATAAACAGCTGTGAGCTGGCAGGAGAATAAGTTTGGAAGGTTAGGATATAGTGGGACAGATGAGTTACCAGACGGTTTGACAGAATGGAATAGATGTCGGGTGATTGGTAAATTCGATTGTGCACTATAAAATAGGCTGCGAGGGGTCGAACTACAAATTGTGAGAATAAAGGTAGAAAATGGGATACTATGACGTGCCTTCGTCAGGAGAAAGGCGTTCGCGTTTGTGGATGATGAAGAATGCAGGTGGCTGAGCGTGGACGAGTGCAAATTCGGTACCTACGAACCGTCTGCTGCCATGAATATGTGGTAACAGATGTCGTCTGGGACATACCTCAGCTCTTCAGCCTCGTTGGCAATTGGGATGCCGGTATGTATCGTCTGCATACGCAGAACTTGATTATTGCTTTGCTTGTCGTAAAACATGGACGTAGTAAAGTAGTCGAATACATTCTCAGCCGAGAGAGGGCCGTTGGCCTATTCCTTGTGAACACGAAGACAGTAAACTACAAATTGCTGACCTGAATCCACTCGTGCCAGATAAAGAAACGATGACTGTAGTCATCTGGGGGATGCAGGTCATTGAGGTCCATGTTAGGGTATGCCAAGAAAAAGCTCCTATATTTCACAAACAAAACCATATCCTCGTTGTCATGATATAAACAAGTAGACAAACGAGAGTATAATGCTACATATCCAAAAATTGTGAAGCATCCATCACAACATGAGAAGTGTCCTTGTAAAATAGAAAGTCCATCAAATCCGACTGGCTGACGATACAACCACGAAGATGAGATTATATTTAAAAGAGAAAGAGGCAAAACAAGGCGAGAAAACAAGAGGAGAGAGGAAAGCATATCGCGACCATGACCGTCGCGGGGCCGTGTTCATCACAGGGCGGTACGAATCATGATACGGCGTGCGTGCAGGACTGGCAGCATTTGCCGAGCACAAGGGTACTATGTATTATGTACGTCGTGATGCTTTCAGAAACAAATACTGACAGTCCTAAAGAGCGGAGAGGTGAAGCTATAATGCCTGGCAGATGACATTAAAGTTAGCCAATAATTTGGAATTCTGATTGAAGGATAGCAAAGAACACACCAAAAAACAATTCCGAGAAAGGTTGGGACTCAAAAAGGTAATCCATCTACTTGACGTCGTAACAATCGCAAGAGCTGCTGCGGCCGATAGAACTTTTTCCGCAGCCATGACACCATACCCTATTTGCTCTCTCGACACCAATCGGCCTCCTCGTAGACCCAATGTGACCATTGGCAACGGGAGCATCGTCCCGATGGATGCTCACGCCGTGACGAGTGAGATCATGTTTACGGCTAAATGACCTTCCACACGTACGGTGAGGACAAACATGGGGCTTGAGGCGATTAGGATCATGCGTCGCCTTGTGAGTCTTCAAATTGTAGGCGCGAGCGAACGCTGGTGATATATCAGAAAGTGAGCGGTGAAACAAGTGATGATAATCACCTCGATGGCAATGCGGACACTTATACTTTTTTTTCGGATCTGCCTTCTGGTCGTCGACCAAAGTACGCGTTTGCATCAATGGTTGTTGGAATTGATGTGACGACGGAGAAGAGATACAAATGGGGGACACAGTAGAATGACCGCCCATGGGACCAGGGTTAAATGTAATTTGAGGGTATATTTCAGAAGCGATGGAGCTGCGCCTAGAAGAGGCATAGTCAGGGTAACTAGTCCTACTGTAGGATTTCATAGCAGGAGAGTTGCGGAGAGGTGTAGAAGGTAAGGGATCGAAAGACGTCGGATCAACTGAGTCATTGATACTAATAGTCGATGGCACGGTATAATCCTCGACGCAGACAGATTGGAAATCCAATGCCATTGCTTCAAGTTCGTAGGCAGATGAATACGTGGAGCCGGCGTACGAATATATGGAACCAGAATTGGGAGAGGGGGGATTATAGGCACTCTCTGAATGATTTGAAGAAGATTCATATGCCGAGTCTGTAAACGCGGAAAGAGGCCCGCATGAGGTCAGAGCAGGCCTGACGTAGGAATAATCATTCTGCTGAGCGAGAAGATGAAGATGTTCTGTTCCTTGGTATCCCTCCAAGGTTGAATCAATCTCGGATTCAAATTCACCCAAGTCTGGATGTGAAGGCAAGGCATCAGTAGCTTGGAATAGGAAATCGAAAGGATGTTGTTTCGAGTGGTCAATGAACGGAATGTATGAGTCGAAGCCTGCTGTGAACAGCGAGGAGTCCGACATTGCGTTGCTGCGGGTGTAATGATGAAAGAAAATGAGAGTTGAGTTGGGATGGTGGGTGGGAGAGAAAGCTGTTGCGAGGCCCCCATACAGGACCCCACTGCGGAGTTATGTAAGCATATTGATCATTTGCCGTCTCCCACGGAGGTTTGTTACGACCGTTTTCTGAAAACCGCATGGGTGGGCCGCACGCCTTGCCACTTGCCGATCACGAGTGCTGACATGTGTTCTGGTTGCTGTTCCGTGATGTGTCCATATGCACTGGTGTCGACATCAATTATTGCTAGGTTTTGTGAAGCGCTTGTCCAGGTACCATTTACTTGGAGGCACTAAATCCGACCCGGACCTTTTCATAATTAGCCTCGATAAAAGCTTGTACCTCGGCTTCAGTGTTATGACCTGGACATGGTGAGAATTCAGTACAAATCATGAGACTGAGTCGAAACCGGGAGCCATTCATACGTCATTGATTGAAATATGATAGAGTTTCATCTTCTAGTACTAAACGTTGCTCGCCGATCACAAATATAATGAGAATGACCAAGACCTGCAGGATCCTCGCCAAGTCCAGTAACGGAGACACGGTTTGATCGACCCGAACCCTGAAACAAATAACCACATGTTGCTTTGTCCGAATGACAGGCTCTCTTTCCGGTCGTCTTGCCATGAGGGTTTCCACTACTGATGTCTGCATAGAATGAGATCGGGAATTGTCAAACTTGAGGACATCCAGAGACGACAGGGCGACAGCAGATTAGCTCGAACTTGACGTCGTATACACGTCGTGAAAAACTGATCTGAGATAAGAGGTTACATGAACCTTTCTACGACAAAGCGACTTTTGCCATAATCGATTAATCATAGACAAAATAACATCCTGCGAGCTGCTCTTCGTCAAATGCCGTTATACCCACATCTACGATTTCATGCCGAGAGCGTATATTGTGATATGCTAATTTCACCGGGAGGTACAGATTTGAGTCCGAGATAGCTTCTTGAAGCAAGGTGCAAGTACGATCTGGAGGTGGAGTATGTGAAAGGATACTGTGCAAAATGGAGCTCTCCAGTAGACTTAACGCCAGCGGTCTGGCCTTTGAGAACGCGTGTCGCTAAAAAGTGAATTGACCAGATCCGCAATAATGTTAAGTCGAACATCATATCCAAACACCCAGAAGCTTGGATCCGCATGAAACATCTGTCTGAATGTCGTTACAGGCATTCATACGAAAGTCCAACGTAGCTTGCTTACAACAGTGGCCATCGTTAGTTCGTCGCGTAAGGGCCGGCCCTCAACATCATTATTCTCTGCTCCGATCGCGCACGCATGAATCATATTCTGTGTTTTTCTAAACTCCTTTCGCTAAGTCACTTTCGTAATGTCTGGATTCGACGCAAACCGTGTGTACAATGTATCAGTACACGATCTACCTCCCGCCACAACTCCTGATTCCAATTCGGAAACCGAAAAGTTACTGGTCGAGTTCTTACAATCATTCCGCATTGGAGGAGAGTTCATCTACAGGTTTACTCTTTATCTTCCTCATGTCAGCAAAGTGACCATTTGATGCTACTTAGGGACAAGCTGCGGGCGAATTTGCTATTGAAGCAGTATATTCTTGAAGTTGATCTTCATCACATTGGATTATTCAATGAAGAATTAGCTTTTGCTATGCAGGATAGGCCTGCAGATGTTCTGCCTCTGGTATGCAGGAAAAAAACTGTATAACTTGAGAAATTTATTGCCATTTGCTAGTTTGAAAACGCTGCCACTCGAGCAGCCCGTTCAGTGTTGTATCCTTTAGGTAGTCTCGAAGAAGGCGAAGAAAACTCTTTGATACCTAAAATTCAAATTTCCCTTCGAACCGGACTCAACATGCTGCAATTCCGCGATTTGACCGCCAATACCATGAACAAGCTTGTTCGTATACCTGGCATCATCATCTCAGCGTCCGTCCTGTCATCCCGTGCAACCAAGCTCACCCTTCAGTGTTCCAACTGTCATTCTTACAAATTTATATACCCTCAAGGGGGACTGGGGGGTCTTGGCTCTGGTTCTGAGCGTGGATTGCCACGGAAGTGCGATGCCAGTCCACCGGGAGGCGAAGCTAACTCTTGCCCACTCGACCCATACATTATCATTCACCAAAAATCAACGTTCACCGATCAACAAACACTCAAACTACAGGAAGCTCCTGATATGGTCCCCGTCGGAGAGTTACCCCGCCATATGCTGTTGTCGACAGACAGGTATCTCACCGGAAGGATGGTGCCCGGCTCAAGAGTCATCGCTACAGGCATCTACTCGACCTTCCAATCTGCAAAGAATGTACGTCATTTCAAACTCTTTCAGGCAATTCCAAGATAAATTTGCATTAGAAAAATGCCGGACCTGCTGCACTGCGGCAACCTTACCTGCGTGTAGTTCATCTGGAATTGGCATCAGTTGGAGGTGCTGCTGGGACAAATCCTTTTGGAGTTCAATTCACTCCAGAGGAGGAAGAAGATTTCGCCGAAATGGCTCGAAGTGACGGTTTCTATGAGCTGTTTGCCAAAAGTGTTGCCCCAAGTATATACGGAAGCTTAGGTCTGTTGTTCGTGATCAATTTCTCTCTTCAGTTTCACAGTGGAACCTAGACATCAAAAAAGCCATCACTTGCTTGCTGTTTGGTGGGTCAAAAAAGGTTCTGCCTGACGGAATGAGACTCCGAGGAGATATCAATGTTTTGCTGCTGGGTGATCCTGGTACTGCAAAATCTCAGCTTCTCAAATTCGTAGAAAAGGTCTGCAATAGTGTTCTCGTGCACTACCTGATCTCAAGTCCAGGACAAGGTCGCACCCATTGCGGTCTACACATCAGGCAAAGGCTCCAGTGCCGCTGGTTTGACAGCGTCAGTCCAACGAGATGCAGCTTCGGTAAGGATGTATCTGCGATTTCAAGGTGTTTGTTTTATCCATTTTCATTATGTGTAGCGAGAGTTCTATCTTGAAGGAGGAGCAATGGTACTGGCCGATACTGGTGTGGTATGTATTGACGAGTTTGACAAGATGAGGGATGAAGATCGAGTGGCCATCCACGAAGCAATGGAACAACAAACGATCTCAATTGCTAAAGCTGGTATCACAACGGTACTCAATTCTCGGACAAGTGTTCTCGCTGCAGCGAACCCTGTGCTCGGTCGTTACGACGAAGGGCGCAGTCCTGGCGAGGTAAACTTTCTGATCCAATTTCTATATTTGCTCTCTGAACCAGAGTGAAGAATATTGATTTTCAAACAACTATCTTGTCCCGATTTGACATGATTTTCATCGTCAAAGATGAACATAATGAGCAACGAGACAAGGTATCTCACTGAATCCAACGTACAAAACCTATTGCTGATTTGTTCAGTAGCTCATAGCAAAACATGTCATGAACGTCCACATGAATAGACAGATCCAAGAAGATGACAACGCACAGACCGAAGGCGAGATTCCATTAGAGAAGATGAAGAAATACATCGCATACTGCAAGAGGTAGCTGCTGTTTTTGGGCAGTCATCTCTTTCTCTGACAGGATTGACCAGTAAATGTGCTCCTCGACTCTCCGCAGAAGCCCAAGAACTGCTCAGTAGTCATTTCGTTAGCCTCAGAAAACAGGTGCAACGAGTTGAGCAAGACAATAACGAACGAAGCTCTATCCCAATAACTGTTCGGTGAGCTTGCTCAGACTCTAATGTATCAGTGTACTCATTGAGTCGTCGATACCGCAGTCAATTGGAGGCCATTATCCGCATATCGGAATCACTAGCAAAGCTGACACTATCGTCCACGGTCAAAAATCATCACGTTGAAGAGGCGATACGACTGTTCAAATACTCGACTATGGATGCCGTCGTAGCTGGCTCCGCTGATGGACTTTCCAGAGGAGAGCTCAATGAAGAAATGAGTCGTATTGAACGCGATATTCGCCGGCGATTGCCTCTAGGCTGGACTACAACCTATGCCACCCTCATTAAGGAGTTCGTCACACAACAGGGTCATTCGAACCACGCGCTAGAAAGGACCCTCTACATCTTGGAGAAACGAGAAGTCATCAGGTTCTCTGGACAGAAGAAAGTCATACATCGGTGTGTTGTCCACGCAGTCCGGTTCGGATATCGGTTGACTTTTCTTCAGAATTGGTGTCTAATCGGTATGCATCTCACATACATCTTGCTCAAGTTGATATATATAGTATCTATGTATACTAGTGTGTACCAGTAGGTTCGCCCGGTACCAACAGATCGTCTCTGCTATATGAACCCCAGTTCTCTAGTGGAGCAACATGAAAGCTACTCTTTGGGAGAAGTAGACATATAAGGCATTGACGTTTCGAGTTTTTAAAAAAAGCATAAGAGACATCGAAGTCCGAATCTTCGCCAGGCAGTTCAAATTCGATTCTTTGTAACGATGAGTTCATTGTCCGACAAATATTGCGACATCGACGATGACCGTTGGGACAAAAAATATCTATCCTACGATTATGATTCAATTTTGGAGGGCCCATGAACTCGGGTGCGTTTCATTCGGAAAAGAAGCAGGGCGATACCGGCGAGGCGTTTCATACAATATAAACCATGACATCCCATCTCCGCATGTAACTGCTTAACTTAATGCCATTCAGGCCCTCCATTGCCTTGTTTTCCCGGCGCATTTCTCCTTCGTAAGCCTTGATCACTTCGAGAAGTTGTCAATACGAGATGCTTGTCGACCAGCTAAAACGGATAACAAAATCAGTCTTCTTCGCAATCACAGGAAACTATGAGGAGCCAAATATCTGAATAAAGAAGGCTCACATCATTGAGAATGTTAGAGGACTTAGTAAGCGAGGAGAGAAAGGCCGTGAGCTGAACGTCTTCGTATTCCTGGCATCAGATGCGTTGAGCACAAACAATGTATAAACATGGATAATATAGCCACTTACGGTGTCAAACTCATGGCGGAAAGCTTTGTTCTCTGTGGCAGGTAAAGAAGCTATCAGGGCAGCCAAAGAACGAAGAATCGCATCATCTTTGGGGGCTTGACCTAGAACTCCTTAATCCAATTGGACTACCATCTGTAAATTGCTACATACCGGAGATGACGTCTGCTACGTATTTAACGAGGACAAGGATACGATCGTGCAACATTTTGACAGCTGATCTTTGAGTCTGGAGGTGAGAATCCACTGAGACGTTATCAACCATATATCAGATCGTAAAAAAATCAAGAACTCTCACAACTTGTACCGCTTCCACTACCTTTAGCTGTCCAATCTACAGCAATCCGCTCAGCTTCACCCGTCTCAACCTTGTAAGGCACCTCAATAAACACTGATCTCGATATTCTTTCTTTAATCTCGATTGAAGGTTCGTAAGCCTTGAAGGGAAGCGTTTGGGCATTTACATCCGAACTAGAGACAAAAGCGAGCATAGGTTGTAGAATTAGTAACAACGGCGAGGGACAATAGCTGGTGAACTGAAGAACCGGGCAGTGAGCTGTTGTTGTCCAAATGCTACAGTTTCGCAGCACACACCTGCTCATGCAGCAGAATATGTTTGGGCGTCGGTTGTAACGTAACTGTATACCAACCAATGAACTCTAACGAAGGAAACACCTGCTTATCTATGATTAGACAGTTAATTGTCGGAACTGAAATGGTAGCTGACATAGATACTTACATTGGTCCCTCCGAGATACGAAAAAAGCGTGGTCAACGGACTCTCCATTGTCTTCCACTGCTAGTTCGAAAGTGTTAACAATCTCTACTTCACGACCGTTCTGTGTTCCAAGGAGGGCCCCAAGCACTGTGCATCGATTCCATTCAGCTCGAAATTAAGCAAAGCTGTGCAGAGCAGATACCAAAAGGATCATGGGTATTGGTCTGTAGCCTCCTGCGGGTGAGATGCTCCGAGATATTCAAAATAGGTAGGGGATGTCTATTTCCCATGGAAAATATGAATGATTTTCGCAACGAACACATAGATCCTCACAGAGACACGGTAATTCCAGAAGTTGTCAGTGGAAGGACCACGGGTGTATCATCGATTTCCATCGTAAGAAACGAGAACAGTGGTTGAAATGAAGAAGTTAACGATTTGGATCATACATATACAAATCATATACTTATTTTTCGCATTATTAGACTTGATACAAACAATTCCGCATATAGCTGTACTTGCTGACAGCCTTATATTGGAGCCAAACTGAGGCAGTTTGGATCGATTAAGTATTTGACCTGCCCTTTTATTCTAGTACATATCACGTTCTATGTCAAATGAAGCGAAACTAAGAGAATATAATAAACTGCTGATCCAGCTAAGGCAATGGTCCGAGGCAGAACGGAGTGCGACTAGCATATCGCAAGGTGCATTGCATGCTACATAGGCGTGGACCGGGTAGTTGCACATTCAACAGAACAACCTGTGGAAGTTCTACTGGATGTCAACATCCCTCCCATGCAACGCCCTTGACGAAAGAATCGAGAGAATGCAGTTTAAACTCGCTGATCAACATGAATGAGTCAAGTCCCTAAATAACGGTGCATTAATGCATTGACAAACAAATACTGTCTCCCGACCTTAGTTTCTGTGCATAATATGAATACTTGTTTGTCCTAGGATGACATGGTGTTGCTGCTCCCTGAAATGAGTGTTTACTTATAGATGATGTGAAAATCACACCACAATTGTTATTGCTAGGAGACAATAAAACACAATCAACATGAAAGTATTAAGATAACATAGATCGACAAGCTGGTGACGCACGAATCAGAATAGAAGCTGGATTGCAAAATTGCATTGTCAGAGCATAGATTCGATGTTATTTACTCGCACGAGGTTGAGATTGAAGGAAGGTCATGACTTAAATACCCTGCGCTTTGCCTCCTCGACGATACTATCAAGAATGCTGATTCTTGAGTTTCGTGACCTAGTCAAATCGTAATCGTGAATTGATATACACTCGTTATTTCCTGATGATCCCCACGGCTACCTATTATTAATGGCGGACCAACTATGGGAACCGGACTTGAATTCTCTGTCGGTATCAATGGTTTCTGAAACAAGATCCTTCATCACCCCCTTCTCTTGATTTTTGTCTGGGCTTTCACTAAGTTGCAATCCCACACCCTGTGCAGATATAAGTGGCGACCGACCATTATCACCCGAGCACTTTGAATTGCCGACCATCGCCTTCAAAATTGAGGGTCTCTTGGCTCCAGAAGAAAGCCTTGACCAGAAGCTACCCTTGATGATGTCTTCATTTCGGGGTGGGCATGTAGGATAGGTAGGGCCAGGCTCGGATAATTTTGAGTTTGTAGGTGATTCTGAGAATGAAGAAGGGTTGGTAGGTGGAATTGATAAACCTTCGGCTGCTACATCTGTTGATGTATTACCATTGGAGGCTGAAGTGAACAATGGAAAATAATTGTCTTGTTGCGGATTAGAACTTTCATCATTAGAAATCTCTTGTTCTGATGTCGTCATAAGAAGATCGCCTATCTGTTGCTGTCGGAGTAAAGAAGGAGAATGGGTTGTTGAGGCAAAGTCCCATGAATCAATGGTAGCAATCGTGGGTGGCTGTCGTAAGGCGCGACGCTGTTGGCGCTGAGTCAACGGAGGAAGATCTTCTAGAGCCGTGTTAGTTGTATCTCAAAAGAGTGGTACAAAGTTGGCTCACTGAGGATTGTGCTGATCAAATAGCCCTTCTTCTTTGCGCCCCTGAAGAATGGGGTTTGAAGTAGATGTTCAGCACTGGGGCTATATACGGCTCAGGTCATGTTATGAGGAAATATCTAGAATCACACCGTTTGGATGGATCTTTCACGAGGCAACTGTCAATCATATCCTTGAAACTCCTTGTATAACTGTGCACCCCACATTCCCTGTCAAGCGTAGGGGGAGTTTCATGAATACTGCATATACACACAGATAAATTATTTCGTCCAATGCGCAAACGCCTGACGCACATTCTCAAAAGCACATCTTTGGAGGGTTCTCTTGATCGAGGGGGCCGTCCCTGGCTCAATTCGAGCGCAGTTATGCCGAAGCTCCAGATGTCAGCTGCCGCGTCATACTGTTTACCCGCAATTAGCTCAGGCGCCATCCAGCAAGGCTTGATAAGCTGTCAAGACCTCTGTTCCCCGAGAACTAGGCAAATACATACAGTTCCAACAAACGACTTCCGCTTGTTAAGGACCAGTCTTGGTTGAAAGGTGACTAAACGAGGTACTTGCGTTTGGTTGAGATTAGCTGAATCCAAGGCAGACTTTTCTGACGATGCTGTATAACGCGATGATTCCTCACTCAAATCAGCAGCGACGCCCAGGTCGCCGAGCAGCACAGTGCCATCGTCGTCAATGAGCAGATTGGCGGCCTTGACATCGCGATGAATAAAGCCATTGATATGAAGATAACTGCCAATCGAAGTACTATCAATCTCACCCTCCCCATAAAAACAACCGGAGATGCGTACTTCAGACCTTGAAGCGCCTGTCGTAAGATGCAACAGATTACTTCCTCTTCCATTCCTCCTGACCAACCATATTGCATTACGTCCGCGGCGCTCCCTTTATTCATTAATCGCAAGGCAATGTAAATCTTATGTCCGTCGATCCAGGAACCTCGTACCCGAAGTACATTTGGATGTTTCGAGAGTGACATTAACTTTGTCTCTCGTTGCAAGAGTTGCAAGGACCGTGGAGAGAGAGAGTCAAGATCGAGAACCTTGAGTGCACAGGGTATAAGGGTAGATGAATTATGTGGCCCCTCAGAGGAAGGTTTTGGTTTATATGTGGCGGCATAGACAATAGAAGAAGCCCCAAAGCCTATGGGTTCTCCTATCGTATAGTCGGATGCGCAATCACTAGGTATACTTCTTGATGACTGTCTGAGATATGCTATGATTACTTACCTGAACAAGATCCATTCATCTTCAACTGCTCCAATGAATCTACCAGGAACTGAAATCGAAGTCATTCCCGGATGATCTATTTGATCTACTAGGAAAGAGGAAGAAGGCGTGGGAAATTTTGAGTAGAGGCCACTTTCAATACGAGCTAAGGCAAGCTGAGGATGGGCAGCAGGTATCGACGGAGCAACTCTAAGAACGAAGAAGCCCATATAGCTCAATTTCATAGAACCCAAGCTAGTATAACTTGAATCTTGATTGACAATCTATATGTTATATGCATGTTGTTGAAACAAATGCGCGATGGTCAGATCGCTTGCTGCAAGTGAGCCAAACGTAAAGATATCTACAAGTAATACCAATTCATGTATCTGCCGAGTCAAGATAGAGAAAAGATTCGTTCCAAGCGCGCAACGAGTCTCTATGTTACTACTTATCTCTAAAGAGAAACACTTGAACACCAAGAACCCATAGGAAAAAAAACTTCTTCCTAATGACAACCACTTATGTCCCTGCGACTTGAGTCCAGAGCTCTAAACAATTGTCGATGGTTTACGTATAAAGCGGAGGATTGTCTGATGATAGAGAACTTTATTGCGTTCCTGGATGTCAATCCGGCAGCCTTTGCTTGGTCCAATGCTTAGTATGCGTCATTTCTGGACATATTCTATCTTTGCGTTTCTATCTTCTTTTTCTCTCTCTTGTATTTGGATCAGTCGCGAGTGATTTAGTTTTTCTGTTTGAGTGTAGTATATTTACAGAAGAGTATCACGTACCCTACCGCGGAATGTGATCGAGCACCGCGTTACAAATTTTTAAAAAATGAGTATCAAGACAAGAAGTATGTAGCGCTCGATATCCCAATATTTGATTTGAATAGAAGACCAAAACTGAGGCATGATATGTGCATATCACACAGGTTTGCTTAAGAAGAGCGTGGAAAAGATAAGTACGCCGCACTATCAGACTAAGAAAGTACAGTATAATGTCTATGCTCGATTGGCACAGTAATAATTAGGCGGACTGGCGGAACCATTGGAAATAATTCAGATCAGTAACTGTTACTGTCCGGAACATTGTCAATAGGAGCCCTCTTGAATCATAAGTTATCTTTCCTTTTGACCTGTAGGCGAACCAAGACAGCCTCAGACTCACCATGATCACACGAGGGGTGCGAGGCCTAAAGGATGGAAGATATTAAAGTTAAACATCAATTTTTGATATGTGAGTGTCCATTGTCTCTGTTGCCTTGCTTTCCATCTCTGTAGTTGCCATAAGGACTGGGTCATGGCAAATGACTTGCTGTGGTTTGGCTGTGACGTCTACCTACCTGTCTTCTAATAAGTGCATAATAATGTCAGAATGGGAGAATCTCTTGTCATGATAACATTCTGGATTTATCATGTCGGAGAAGTATGAAGACATTTCTACCTTACGGGTTGATCCAGTTCATTACCTGGTCCGTCCGAACTGACATTGTGATATCTCGAAGTCATATACATTGCCAGAAAATATAAATTAAGAGTTGACAGCCATCTATGGTACGCACGTAGATGGTGCATCGGAGGCATCATTATGATTGGCGACACAATCACTCTTCAGAAGTGGCAGCAATTCAGGTACGCTAGTAAATTGCTCTTACTACATCGAACAGTAGACGCTGCGAGGTAAGTCAGGCCAAAACCATTGATTGATCTAGACACGTCTCATGTACGATGTAGACCATGGATCTTGTTGTTCAGGACCTTGTAACAACCATGGCCATGCATTGCGTGATACAACGGGGAAACGAAGCTGGATGCTACGTGCAGAGATGAAGGAACCTGGAGATTTACTGTATGTTCAGAGAAGGGCAAACGCGGTGAGGGTCCGTGCCATCACGATGGAGTCAGATGCACTCATAGAGTTCTGAGTGTATCTGGAATCAAGGCCGCCATTCAATCCGTCGGTCCAAGCGTCATTTGCCACTAGTGAAAGCGGCAACCCAGTGTGTAGGAACCCATCGAGATGACTTGTGACCTGGGAAAACGGAACGTCAAATGGACATGGTTAAATTGTATTAAGCATGCACCTCGCGGTGCAATAGCCATATGGAGAGTTTGATAAGCGATCCTGGTGACAGGAGAAACACTAATTACCCTGGCCGGTTCAAGATTACTCACGGCTGCATGCCGATTGGGCAAGAGTTACCTCGTGACATTTGTCACGTCGGGGTCACTAACGATACGAGGCTACCTGCTCTCCTCATACATTATCCCCTTCTCTCCCTTGTTTTCTTTTCCTGTCTTTGCCACCTCACGGATGGCTTCCAAACAACCCTGTCTGAAGTATCAATACGTGGTGACACCATTGGGTCCAAAGATCTTACCCATGGACGAGCCGTCTTCCAAGGACGAGGAGAGCCCGGTAGATTATAATGTCGGGGGTTACCTTCCCGTGAAGATTGGTGAAGGGTTCAAACATGGTCGCTATCGCGTCGTTCGAAAGCTTGGGTGTGTCATGTGCTCCTTGGCTTCGTTAGTCTTGGTCTTGACGTGTATTTTCTGCAAGTTGGGGTCACTTTTCGACTGTGTGGCTTGTCAAGGATAGTCAGTAAGTTCTGGTCAAAACACATGTCTTGAGTAAGTTCAGTGGAACTTTTTTCGATAGTATGCAGCGCCATTCCGCTCTCAAAGTTGTTAAATCTGCGGGACGCTACGCCGAGACAGCAAGAGACGAGATCAAGTTGTTGACTCATGTATCTTCCTTTTCTCCCTCTCACCCTGGGCGTCAGCATGTCGTTTCTTTCTTTGACTCCTTCTCTCACCGCGGGCCTGAATCCTCCCACGTTTGCATCGTGTTTGAGCCACTTGGCGAGAATCTCCTAGCTCTTATAGAACGGCACAAGAAGAAGGGCGTTCCGAAAGCGCTTGTCAAAGTGATCACAAAGCAAGTTTTGCTTGGACTCCAGTATCTTCATGACGAATGCGACCTCGTGCATACGGACATTAAACCCGAAAATATATGTGAGTATGCCTGGGTTTCTGTTTTCACCTGCAATACCCACTTGCCTTGTCAAGCGCTAGTTGTCTTATCCGCTTATATATCATTGCTGATCCTATGTCCCTTTCGTCCATTTTAGTAATATCGATTCCGGACATCGAGGCGCACATCTATAGTGAACTGGCACAGGCTTCTTCTCCGACGTCTCGCCGAGTAGGGGTTCCTTACCCTACCAAGTCCCGTGCCGGTATGTCGATACCACATAATACATCACGAGTGCGCAGACAGGTACAAATCTTCAATTCTCAGCCACTTTCGAGCCCGAGGAGAAGCTGGGATAGAGGTGTGAACCAATCCAGTGTGGGTGGTTGTCTGACTGGAAGCGAAAGCGGTGGAAATAGTTTACCTGGTTATTTTGCCCAGATGCACATTTCAAGGCTGGCAGGTTCGGTGTCAGTCCCGCATTGTGGACCTAGTGGAACCGTGGCCAGCCACAACTCCAGTATTCCCAAGGTATCCAGTGGTCTTTCCTCATACAGCACTTGTGCCGGTGGCGTTGTCCGTAGAACAGAGAAAAAGCCACCTGTCGCCTCAAAGTTACCAAAGGCTTCTGAGCCTCCAGGGCGACCAGATGTCGTTTCTCCCTCCATGTCCTCCTCTTCATCCTCGGTATCTTTCACTCTGGCGTCTACTGCCGTTGGTTCCAGTAGTATGACAAGTACACCCCCCACTTCCTTATCCAACTCCATCGGTAATGTTGTTGCTGGGTTCTTTAGTTTGGCTAAGGTGGCAACAGAAGTCAACTCACGGCTCGCTGGCTCCAGTCAACTTGAACATGACAATCAGTCGGGAACTGATCATGTCGCGTCGCCTGTAAAGAAGGAGCGAGAGACGCCTGAGAATGATCTTCAGAATGCAGCAGCACCTTCATGGAAGTTTCACCTTGGTTTGTCATTGTCATGGAAAGAGAGAGTATCCTCATCCTTTGCCTCTTTCCGATCCACGGCATCAGCAGATACTAAACCACAGTCAACTGCTGGACCTGATCATCATATACGTCAATCTAACGGTATATCATCGTCAAGCTTCTGGAAGGACCCGGGCACTGCACCTCTTGCCCCTGCGATTGTAGTCTCAGCCATCGCCAGGGCTGACGGTTCTCAGGGCACGAGTGAAATTCTTCCTTTGCGTGATGTTACGTTCCCTTTGACTAAGAATGAAGAAACAGCTGCCTCTGGCAGTTCGTCAGTCACGGCAACCCCTGCATGGCCATCGCCAATAGGAACACCTTCACCTATGGAGTCAAAGATGGCGAAATCCGATGTGATTTCTCTAGTTACGCAACCTGTATCAGCGAGGGCAGTAATCGGGGCCAAGCGCACATTACCCCGTCCTTCGCCTCCTAAACAAATATCTCAGCTCTCTGCGCATATGCATACCCACCATCCTTCATCATCAGGTCAATGCGAGTGTTTTGGTCATCATTCCAGGCGAACTACCAAGTCGCGCACCTTAGCTCGTATCCTACAATCCCCTAATCCTACTCATACCCCTATCAGTGATACCCCTATCCCTGCTGCACTTACTCCGTCTACACCACCCCCAACACCCGTCACTTCACCAACTACTTTCCACTCCTTCCCACTCAGTCGCGGTCTGGACTGCGGTTCTCTACCACCAGGATACATCGTCCCTCCTATATCTGTGAAGATTGCGGATCTCGGTAATGCTACACCGTCAACAAAGCATTTCACAGAGGATATTCAAACACGTCAATATCGGGCACCAGAAGCCATTATTGGACGTCGCGACTGGGACGCTAGAGCAGACATCTGGAGCGTTGCGTGTATGGTGGGTAATAATTGCGATCATTTTCGGCTGCAGCTTATCGGCTACGTAGGTCTTCGAGCTTCTGACAGCCGAGTATCTTTTCGATCCCCAAGGTCAAGGCGAACTCTTCACGAAAGATGATGATCATATGGCTCAAATTATTGAGTTGCTGGGTGATTTTCCTCTACAATTGAAGATGGGTGGTAAATTTAGTCGGGAATTATTCGATCACACTGGTATGTTATCTTCGTGTAATCTCCACACATCAAGTCTCATTCGGTGACGTGTACTTATAGGCGCCCTTCGTTATATCCGCACATTGAAACCGTGGCCACTCACACGAGTCATGGTCGAGAAGTACTCCTACTCTGAAGCCGACTCCATTGATTTATGTTCTTTTTTGGAGCCAATGCTGACTATCGATTGGCGAGAACGCAAAGGCGCCCGGGACTTCATTGATCATCCTTGGCTGACACCTACTGAAGCGGATGGGGTTGTGACAGAGTGGTGATTCCAGGATTAGCAATGGTTTGGAGCTTTGCTTATCGCTTGAACTGATGTTGCTCATTTGACGCCGGTTTTAGCCGTGGTTGTGCTTCTCTCGGCGCTGGTTATTTGTCAAGCATTTTTCTTTTGGCCTTCCGATGTAGCCATACTGAGATGGTTTATGTTAGACCTTTCGTCTAAGGTCCCGTCATATCATTACCATGTTTCGTCCTACCTTATTTTTCTACTATATGCCATTATGGGGCTGTGGTTTATTATTCTCTCTTCTTATTATGACCTTTTCTTGCTTTCTGGATCTCTTTTCTTCTAATGTTTCTATACGCTTCTATCTGCATCTTGTTTCTTCACTTTGATTTCATAGTCTAAGCCATGCCACCCTCATCCTTCTCTCGTGCAATTCTACGTCTTGTAGATATGTATGCCTTAAGTCCCCTTGTTCATCCTGATTGAATGATACCATGGCTTCCTCCCTTACTCCATGTTCCGAGACTTTTATAATTCTTGTCTTGCTCTACTTGCCTTCTTTTGTTTGATCTTTCTTTCTGGTTTTAGTCTCTCCATTTGAGTTATTTCTGAGCGCATTCATTCACCCTTGCAGTAGTTTAGGTCGCCGTAGACTTAATCCAGAATATACCCAAGTATTATTCCCAAAATGTTATCTCGTTGCCTGTTGCCTATTATACCATTCGGTGATGAAACAAGTGATTTCGGGTGCAGGCCCAACATGTGACTCCTCAACTGCAGAGCAGATGATTGAATACCACTTGTAAGAATAAGCCCAGAAATAGTCTGATTTGTCCTCACGTTTTCCTGAGTGACTGGATTTCTAAAAAAAGATCAATTTGGACAAAGGCTATTATTATGTATCATCACGTAGGGTCCACTATTCAGAACAATGAAGATGGAGTTTGCAAGAGGGGTTGGTGCGGGGGACAATAATTAAAGTGATGGGAATTTTTAGTAAGTCCCTAACGGAATTGGTAAGATAGCAAAGATAGCTTGCTAAAACATGGCTGATGAGCCCCTCAAATATCTAAACCTTCTAATCTTGAGAAATGATGAACTCTGACATTCGACTTCCTCCCCCTCTTTTTTAGTCAAGTTGTCTCGACTATTTATGTGAATCTAAAAATATATGGAGTCATCAACGTATTGTTATGGGCCGCACTTCTTCAACAAACACGTGCCGGGGGTCTTTGGCCGGAATATCTTACGAGCCCGCCATGAGGTCCAACTGACATTAGTCGTACCTCCGACAGGCAACCTCGGAGTTTCAAAGAAGGGACCCATTGTAAACAGGGTGACATGTCAGATCCACAGTAAATCTGCCCGATTTGGGATTTTGCCAGCAGTTCACTGGACATTACCAAAAATCTCTCTTCACCTCATGTTTCCATATACCTGAAAAAACTGGTTCAGAAACAAGTCCTGTCAATGAGATAAGCAAGTCTAGCAAGCAGAGGATGTGTGCAAATTAGTCATGCAACTTAACATAATTCAAGGCAAAGGTTCGAAAAAAAATGAGGAGCTACAACAAAAGTATAGAAGTGATGATGCCACCTATTAAACAAAATCTACATAAATTTTCGGCAGATCATGTTTGAAATCGTTTGAATTCCATGAAAAAAGGTCCAAGGAACAACAGTGATATAGATTTCAACACATCAACATTTCTCTCATACCTCACGATCCTGCGTGTCCAACTGGTAAAGAAAGAGAGAACAACAATGAAGGCGTTTCTTGACTGTTCCCTAGCAAGTCCTCAAAGAGCGTCATATTAAAAAGAGTGAGTCAAAGAAGTAGCAGATAAGAACAAGACTGGATGGAAGATTTGAAGCGAGATCAAATGGGTCACACCAATCTAAAAGGTGGCGAAAAGGCCGGCGAGGACAACAGCAAGAGACATAATGAGAGCAGCAGAGTTAAAGTAAACCTTTTCGATGGTGCCAGAACCGGTGCTAGAACTCTGACTGCTTCCACTGACGGCGGAGCTGCTGGTGGTATTGATACCTGACTCACGCGAGTCAGCAAATGACATAGATAGACAGAGAGCAACAATCGCACCGAATCCAGTATCAGGGGGATTAGTTTTATTGTCGTTGGTCTCAATATAGGCATTGGCGATGGGCATTTTGAGACAGGCGTACACGGGCTCGATCGTCAGACTGCGCGACAAGGCATCCGGCAAGATGTAACCTGTAGCAACTTCAACTGTCTGTTGGAAAAGGTCGTGTTCTAAAACGATGAAACCACTGTCTCTGGAAGAAACATTGTTCATGATCCCCTCCCAGTTCGATAAAACTTGTTGGACAGAAACTGCCCCACTGTGGATATCAAAATCTGGGAATGTGACACATTGGCAAGAAACCCCATGGAAAATGATGATGCTATTTACCATCGGTATCGAATGTCTGGGAGGGACTGATACGGGTCCACATCACAGGTGTCAAGTCCATAGCCATCGAAATCGCACGTACTCGGTCGCTGTTCCAAGAGAATCCCTTAGAAGATTGATCATCTCACAGGAAGGGAACCTCACTCAATATCACCATATGGCGGCCTCATCATGTTTGGGGTGACACCGAGGACCCTTTGAATGATTGCTTTCGTGTACCCAAGTTCAGCGATGATTTGTTCATTGGATAAGGTTGTGAGGGGATGATGACTCCAAGTGTGAACGGCAATATGATGTCCCCTCAAGTGTTCACTCTGAAGGATAGCAGGAAAAGAAATGGCACGAGAGCCGACCACGAAAAACGTGGACTTGAGATTGACCGCATCCAGGTAGTCAAGCAACTGGGTGGTGTAAAATGCTGGGCCATCGTCATAAGTCAAACCCCAGGTCTTAGCATCGGGGCACTCGGTAATATCAGTGTCACGAGTGCAGCCACCACAAGTCCACCAGCAGCGGCTGGTATCCTGAACCGCATCGAGATTGGCGGGACAACCGCCTAACGAAGAGAAAACTCAGCCACTGATAGGAAAAAAATATTATATCTGACCGACCATCTACCGTTGCATTGAAGGTGGGGATATTGACACCCGTAGCCTGGACTTCTTGGATCCACTGTTGAACTTCTGGAGTGTCGGTGGGTGCTATTTGGTCAAGGGGGGGCCACTGTTTAGGGTCCAATGTTGCAACTAGGGAGTTAATGTAAGATGGTGGTGTATGGCAAGCGGTTAAACAACGCACTATCTGGTAGGGGTGGAGCACTCGGAAAATCGGAAGGCTGCGCACCGGCAGTAGGAGTGCTAGCAAGGGGCTCGGTGGCGGCACTAGCGGCATTTCCATTGATGCTAGCGAGGGGAACAGCGGTGGGATTAGTTGAAAGGAGCGAGAAGGAAAGGGTAACTTGGGACGCAGCCGGGGTGCTCAGCACGGCAGAGGTGGAGGCGACGGCATTGCTGGGAGACGAGGCAGCGAATACCTGGCGAGCATGGACAGAGCGGCGAGCATGGACAGAGTCATCTGCACAAGCAGTAACGATCGGAACGACTGCAACGGCGACGAGCGCAAGCCTCATGACTGGAGAAAAAGAAAGAAGTGGAATTTTGATTCGGCCTTTGTTGTTGTATATATCCAAAACTATTTTTGGAAGAGCGCGTGAGACCGCTCCATACCTAACCATAGGTCAACCGGAGTAATCTACACACGCTGTCTCTTTGACCTCGGCTTTTCAAGATCAATCTCATCCTCCTCCTCTTCATCTTCGTCCTCATCCTCGTCCTCGCTGTCCAGCTCCTCTCCTCCTAAATTGCCAAGGAAGTATTCAATGGCATCCGGGAATATTTCGGTTGCTATCGTCACCCCGATCTGACGGTCACAATCAATTTGGTTTTCTATTACGAAACGCAGAGGCGAGAAAAAAATGTCACCCACATCCATCGGATCACTCTCCTGTTCAAAAAAATTGAAAAAACTGCCGGGTTCTGCAATCGAATCCTCATCGTCAGGATCTATCTCCCGCGGATACATTTTCGTTAAATTCTTGTCGTCACTTTTCCAATCAATTTTCATGTGCTGCATAGAAAAAAAAAACCACGTCGTCAGCCATTAAACATTCGGGCTAGTAATGAAAGATACAGTGCACGACAATTCTGCGCACATCAAGGAAAAAATTGTCTCAAACTCACGCTCAATTGGATATCCCGGTCCCACGAAAAGTCAACCATCTTTTCCGTAACTCCATTCTCGTCCGGTTGGTCATCGGCTGCTGAAGGTGGTGCTATGTATTTGTACTCCTTACTGAGCACGCTATTGGAGAAATAAGGGTTTTGCCCAAAATGCTATTTAAGGAAACATGGAGTGTCAAGAATCTGGTCACTGTTGCGAGAACCGAGAAGCACTCACGAATTCAAGCTTGAAAGCGCGTGGCTCTGATTTATCATGTTCAACCCACACATCTTCCAGATAAACGAGCGCAGACTGGTCTGCGCTGTGTGCTATGTGAAGGGACATATGGCCATGGCGCATCAAAGCTACAGGCCAGAATTTCGGGATGACCTTGAGGATCTCACGGCGCTTCTTGAAGGCGGGACGGAGTTTCTGATATCTTATACTTTCTAAGAGTGCAGCCAAGTGTCAATTGTCACACCAAGAGATAGGAGAACTTTCTATTACGCACCTAGTGCAACTTCAATGCGAGCTATCTCGCGCTGAAAGGTCTCCAGATTTTTAGCCTCCTCGTCCCCGATCTCAACTCCTTCAAAGATGTTTTTCTCATCTTCGTCTCCAACGGTTCCACGTTTCAGTCCCTTGGTCATTGTCGTTCACAAGACAGAGAGAAGGATACAGAGGAGAATTAAGCTCTACTTAGCTAAAAGAAATTTTGTGATTATGTACTACCCATATCAAGTAAACTTGCTCCCACATCCGTGCTATTTTTGTGCTTTTTGTGCTATACGCTGGCTTTGATGAACTTGCACATACATCCTAGAATGACACCATAGTA
>Ga0153934_1000047_pt1 | contig 28578 bp, 27 predicted proteins | sample TSNJ018MetaG_FD_104708 | JGI IMG/M metagenome (GOLD analysis project Ga0153934, IMG submission 104708) | Attine ant fungus gardens microbial communities from New Jersey, USA - TSNJ018 MetaG | ecosystem: Host-associated > Fungi > Mycelium > Unclassified | place: USA: New Jersey, Wharton State...
AATGACGTTAAGTTCTCCTGCAGTATCAACCATTACCTAATATCGCCTACATCAGTCCATCATGTCACTCAAACTTTGTCCAAGTACCAGATTCGGGCATTCCTTTCATACCTTGTTTCCGAAGCGGACTAGATGAGTTGTGTCGTGTGTTCGTTATATTGGCTTAGAAACGTTCTCTCTCTCCGACCTACTTCGCTATAACGCGTTGATCGCGCTCGATATTCCCCTCAAAAATCCATATTCTGTTATCCATGCAGCTCGTTTCGACGCATCAGACTTATTTTGTCTCCAACACTCAACACCAAATTATTCGTCCAGTTAACACCAAACTTATGATGACTCTCCCTCCCGAAATCCTTGGGGAAATCTTCTCATTCTATATCCACTCTCCATCTCCTACCTCCTTTTGGGATGAGTCCTGTCTTCTTGCATCTGCAGGAGGCTCCTCTCCCTTCCCTCTTACCCACATTTGTTCATACTGGCGTAACGTAGTACTCAACACTCCAACACTTTGGTCGTCACTCTATATCGAGAACCCGACACCAGAGATGATCCCACAAGTGCAGACTTGGATAGAGAGGGCGGGTGATGTCGGCCTAAGGCTGACTCTCCGAGACTGGTTGGACAGTGAAATGAGGGGATGTGACGAGGGAACAAAAGAGGTTCTGAGAATATTCACTCAAAGGAGTAGCAGCTGGAGGAACATCAATTTTGTCCTCGAATTTAAGGATGAGACCGTTTTCAACGAGCTGGACAAATTACCAAATTTGGAAGAAGTACAGTTGATTGCAAGGTATTGGAACCGGGAAACACTGGAGGCTTTTTGGACCAAGGTGCACCAGAGCTCGAGTTTGAGGCAGATAAACTGGTTGAGGACGTTCAACTTTCAACAAGTTGGTTTGCCAAGGGATGTCCCGTGGAGGCAACTTCACTCAATCACCGTTTCTTGTGCTATGTCAGATGAAGACGTCTTGTTTATTCTTCAGGCGTGCCCAGAACTTGTGCGCTTGAACATCCAATATTCGAGTTGGACCTCTACCCCTCTTTCTCCCGACAACCCAATAGTCCAGCATGATCGGTTAGAAATTATTTCACTCCATTACGTGGGCAATGCAACGTTACTGTTCAACCATGTTTCGCTCCCCGCGTTGCAGGGTTTATATCTCATCAACGAATGTGAATATGATTACTCGTCAACTCCCTCTTCTTCTTGGTCTGTAGATGAAGCCATCGGAAAACCTGTCGAAGAATGCTTCAAGAGATCACCCCGATGCAGACTTCGGGAGCTCGTGATACAGATATATCCGTTTGAACATGGGGTATTTGCACATGGTTTGGGTGAAACGATCCAGCGGTTACTAGACCTTCAAGCGACAAGGGACTTGGAGTTCTTCGATGTCTATCCTCTGTCATTCTTGTTCTCTTCGTGTTCGCATCCAACTGACCTATTACACCATTTGGCCAAACACCCTGCTCGGTGTGTCAGGGAGGTTATTTTGAATTTCGAGAAGGAGCGATTTGAGATAGATCGACATATTTTTGTGAGGAGGCAACCAATGGTGATGGTGTACCAGGAAGCGGAAGAAGATGAGGTAGAAAATCATGAGGCTCTGGTGGATGTAGATGTTGAGTTTACACTTGACTGTAGTGAATTTGCGGGACCCTCGGAGATTTAGACGACAACCACGCAGGTTGAATGAGATGATTGAATGGTATGATATAGACTACTTATTAGTATATCTCCTTATGAGTACTTGCAATTAATTTTGCTGTATAATTTTGCTGGCCAGATAGCTATTAGATATATCAACAATTCAGGAAATATGTCGAGTAGCAGGGTTCTTCGTACGTGTAACTTAGCCGCACACATACTGAATGGAACTGGTCTCGTCTGTATAAGTAGAATGTACCGCTGCTCTTTATAGCTAATCTTGGTCGTACCCAAATCTGCTGGCAATTGGACCTTTTAATAAGCCTTCTGTGTTGAACGTCGTTGTTGATATCGAAAATCAGTAAGCATGAACTTCAAGTACTTGGAGTGCGTGAATCTTCTGGAAGAGGCTGTTTGTGCATCATTCTTTTGGGAATCTCCTTGGAGCTATGTTTTGACGATACCGGGTGTCGAGAAGACAGAGAGCTTAGCTTTTCAATGTATTGTTGTATATACCTGACTACCCGGAAGGCTTCCACGGTAGTCACCACGATTATCCTCCTTTGATGCAACAAGTAATAGCCTACCATGTCAAAAGAGACTTTTTTCATCTTTAAACTAGACTACTTGACCGATCGATACCTATGACTACTTTGAACGTGAGTCTTTACCCTCGACATCTGGATCTCTGTAAGATATCAGATGTCTTTACAGTCACCACACCAAAGCGACTGACCACTGTCATAGTGAAGTCTGGAATACCACAGACGTTATCCATGAGTGAACTTTACAATCTAGATTTAAGTACAAAGTCTGTAACAGATTACCTCATTGTTAGACTGCCGAGAAATCATCTTTCTTGTGCGTATCCTAAACCATAAATTCTGCAGAACCCAAGTTGTTATTCATGTACCACTCCAATTTAGGGCTTGAATCTTTCACAATTCAATGTAAGATGTCGAGCTATTAATGCAACGCAGATAGCGAGTGATGTGTAATGTTCCGAAACCGATTCGAAAATTGTTTTACAGAGTAAAATTACGAGACAGGCTGTTGACAGCTTACCTTGCTCAGATTTCTGCCACTATCCAGATAATGGTCTGATACCAGAAGTGGTCCCAATCATTAGATAATTGAAACGTAAGTTTCATATGTGTCAAAAGAGCAAAACGACAGGGATCAGAGTGGAGTATTATTATTCTCACACTCACACATCACTGAGCAGATCAGGACGTAGAACGAGTGTGATATGAGTGTCGAGTGAATATGATGCTGCTGGTCAACAAGTATAGAGAAACATGATGTCGTTAGGTAAATAGATAGGTAGAGTAGGTACGTATGTATCGGTTTACACACAGACATGTCAAAGCGATGAGTCCATAAAGCGAGTGTGAAGCAAAACAAATCAAGCGGTAGAAAAATGTTATGCCATTGCAAAAGTTTTCAAGTTTTAAATCGAGAGGAGGAAGTAGCAGGAAAAGAAAAAAGAGAAATGAATTCCAGATAAGCGCTCAAAATATGTGTTCAAATCAACCGAGGACCATGTCGTTTCCAGCAGCATCAGCACCGGTACTCCCAGTCATTCTGATATCACCAATACTGACACCGCTACCACCAACACCAGTAATATCCGCTCTTCTCTCGTACGTATTCTCAAGGGCCTGCCGGTGTTGTTCACTCTGCTGTTGAGCACGCACAAGGACAGCATTAGGGGGTTCACCGACTACACCAACATGTAGAGCTCTTCTCGTAGGTGTTACCGTGGTGGTCGCAGTTCGAGGTAATGTGATGGTTGTGGTCATGGCTGGTGTCGTAGCCAGGATCGCATCTGCTCCATCATCTCTTCTGTCCCTTTCCCTCTCTCGTCGATCTCTTCGTTCCCTTCTTGACCCACCACCGCCACCCCCCGTCCCTTGTGATTCCTCCTCCACGTCTCCATCCCTCTCATGTCCATCTCGATGGTGATCACGGTCGCGGTCATGATGCCTCTCACTCCTTTCATGTCCATCTTCATCAACGTCCTTTGCACTACACCAAAACCTATGACCTTCACTCCAAGCTGTACTTTGACATTCCTTGCCACAATATTTGGCTTTCCTACACCTTCTGCATTTTGCAAATTCGCGAGGGTAGGTTTCCCACCGACCGCAGAGCACTGAACAAATATGGTTCAAAAGAAAGGGGTAATATAGAAAAAAAGTAGTGATTCGTCAGGAGAAGATCTTGAGTGCGAGCAGGTTGACTTACTATTTGCACATTGTCTTACCCCGCCTCTTAAATCATCCTTTCTACACGCATTCCTCATAACCACACCAGCCCAATACTGTATCTCAGGCGGTAGCCTGGGCATTGCTCCCACACCCGCACTACCATTAGCCAGCTCGCTTGACGAAGGTTTGAACGTAAATCTCTCCACGAGACTAAATACATTTGTTTGCCTCACTCCTGAACCTGAGCTCAGAGTCGAGGTGCAAGGGCCAGTGGAATTGACATTATTATGAGAAGAATTGGACGCAGAGATGGTAAGTGGGGTAGGATTCGGCAATGCCTTTTCTTTCCCATTCTTCAACCCTGACGTAGATGCCGATGCGCCCGACGTCGGTGGGCCTCCGATAGTAGGACTTATCACACTACTCCCATTGAACGTCTTGAAGTAGCTCCTATCCTTTTGTACAGGTGATGGAATCTGACTTTGTCCACAAATTCCCATGCCCATCACACCCTTGCCTTTGGCGCTCCCCCCTGCGGTTCCCCCAACAGCCACATTGCTAGAGCTCCCCGCAACAAGACTAGCAGTCGCAGGATGGAAACTCGGCCGGGTCTTATAAAATGCCTGTCTCACATGTGGATATTTACTCAGATATGCGAGTAGTTGTAGCCCCAACAAAACATCTTCATCGCGATATGGTCCCGGAAACTGCTGCGAGGCAATCACGGAAGTAGGCGTCGTACCAGATGCCGTGGCAGTAGACGGCGTATTCGTCGCACCGGTCCCAGTCATAGATGTAAAGTTACTATTACTTATAGTGTTGTTGGCGGCTGCGGTAGCATTGCTAGACGTACTAGCCGTCGATTGTATCCCAACAAGGCTCGCAGGCTGTTGAGCAGGGTCGGTAGTAGGAACAAAAGTTGGAAAGGAAGTGAGGGACATCGAAGGACGAGCGGGCATGTATGAACTTGCAACAACCGTACTTGAAGGTAATACATCTCCCACCGCTGTCGAAGTTCCGCCTTCAGCTAACCCTCTGCCAGTTCCATTCCTCGAGGATGATGAGGATGGTGATCCAATGGCATGTCCATCAACATTAATCAATGACTCAGTGACGGACTCAGGTGCAGTCGGCGATCGCCCTCTTGCTCCCATACTAAAAGCTGTCAAAGGAGAAGGTAAAGTGTGATGATGGGCACTTGCTCGAGTACTCGAATTTGAATTGGATATTGACAATGGACTATGATCGACAGAGGATGGTAACCCGATCACAGTAGCTCTCGGTGTCACATCTGGTTGTGATGTTTCTCTGTGATGCCGTTCGTGGTGTCGATCATGATGACTATGATGTCGCGTGCCAGGCCTTCCAACACTCACAGTACCAACACCGAATGTTGGCGTAGTATCAATCGCGCCCGGTGCACCAGGCGGTGCACCCATCGCAAAATCCTCGTTAGCCTGCTGGTCCAAACTGACAATTCCGTCTTCCACACCAACCCCTCCAACGACACCCATGCCTACTCCTCCGGAATTCAATCCTAAATCGCCTAGATCTTCGTTAATGATGATATGATGATGGGATGGCTGTGTGGTATGTGTGGGGACGGTTAACGGTGTGTCATTTGAGACGATACCTACCGTCGTTGCTGAGGCACCAGCACGGCGGGAGACCGAGCGTCGAGTGCGATGAGGTGCAGATGGGGATACATTTGCTGGCATTTGGATTGATTGGATGATGGTGGTGGATGTAGATGCTTCAGTGTCGACAGATGAGGTGATAGTAGATATAGGGTTCAACTGCGACGCATCCTCCATATCAACATCGCCCTCTGCATCCACATCGACATTTTCATCATCCTCTGTTTCAGTCTCAGGACGTGATGTATCTGTGGAATGAACTGGTGAATTATCAGCAGTCGCAGATGGCTGAATAGAATGGGAAGATGAAGGTCGTCCAGCATGTCGGTCCACAATGGTCGCATTGGACAAATTTGTGAATCGTTGGGCATGATGAAGCATTACAGGTGTGACAGTTTGGTCTTGCTGTCCATTGATATCCCAGAAATTTCGCGCAATGACCGTTCCACTGCGATCCCGATTGGCAGGAAGGGACAAGAACGTCGTTGTCGTTGTCGTAGTAGTGGGAACACTGGTTCCTAAAGGAGTAACAGCGACAGAATTGGAGGTAGAGATATCAGTATCACTGGCGGATGCAGAAACCGAGATTGGAGTAGATGTAGTCGAGGTAAGGGATGGACGAACGGGAGTGACAAGGAAAGAAGAGTTGGTCGTAGTAGCAGCAGTAGATCCCATGGGAAGGAAACTCCTATCATCTGGGCCAGGACTCGATGAGATATCCATCAGTTCATCCTAACAACTTAATCAATGTCTGGGAAGAACACAAACAGACGAACTAACCTCATCGTCTTGTGCTGTAGTTTGGAGTTGATTTCTAGGGGGCCGTTGGGTGGCACTTTGCTCCATCTGCGTGCGTTGTAATGCCCTTGTTATTGCAACTGCGTCTTCTTTCTGACGATTGGCAAGCCTCCTCGCATTTCGTTGCTCTTTTGTCTCCCGGGGCACACCACTAGCATTCGAGCTAGGTCCTACAGAAAAACCCTTGCTTGCCAACCAAGCCTCAAGAATACACCCAACCACATCGAGTGTCCCTGCCTGTACGACCCTCCTCCGAATCTGTTCGCTTCCTCTAACACCAATATTCACTACACACTGGAAGGCTAGGGAAAAGCGATACGCAGCATGTTTATCGAACTGAGCGGGGTTGAGTGTGGGTATTTGTTTTGGGGGACGAGACGAGGGTGGAAGAAGGCCATAAATTGCCGACGGGTTTTCTGGAACCGGGGGCGAGTAGCAAAATTCCTGTAAGAGCTTGACGAGACGTTCAAGACCGCCATCCATAGTCATGATTTCTCGGATACGAGGCGATGTTGAAGTTAGATATGTCAAATGAGTCAGCGAGTTGAACAGTGGTAACGGTGCAGTCGTGTCTAAGGCTGTAAGATGCCTTTAGAATTTGCAAGAAACTGCTGATTTGAGAAACGCCACTCACCGCGGCGGTCGTAAAGCTGAGAGGTAATACAGACACAGGCCTTGTTCTGGGCAGGAAATGCAAAGTTGGACTCCCGCATCGTGATTTGCGTACAATTAGGCTGTACAATATGTGATTGTGCTGAGAGATACGATGAGGGAGAAAAGTTGGTCACTGTGGCCGACGATGAACAAAGGCCTGAACCCTTCAGCCTCATTTTAATTGGACTTGTTTGGTTCTCTGACTCAGCCACCTATCTTCATACACTAACACTATCATGGATACAAAATATTTGCTGATCCACATTCAGATCATCAAGCGGTTCCAGAAATACCTGATAACAATGTTACTTGTTCGGTGCATTAGTTTTTATGATACTCACCGACTTATAACCCATTTCTCCCTCTTTTATCGTCCACGCGCCATTTCTCGTGTGAGTCAATATCCTCCATCCACTGCTACTGCTCTTCTCAATACGGAATACACAATCCTCCGGCACAAAGTTCTCGCTTACTACCACTTCAGCTCGTCCATTAGGGTAGGCGTACGCATACAAATGCCCAGAGCTGGACCCGCTATGGGTGATTCGCAACAGGTACCCGTCGTTGAAGGGTTTGACTAACCACTATTGTGGCCATCCTTTGTTAGTGGATCTCTGGAGATATACAGATTGCGCACATTTTGCTCGGGCGCTGGCCCGGGCTGATTATCGGCCACGATACGACCGATGAAAGGTGTAGGTACTTGGTGTAGGATCAACACCTTTAATGTACCCTCTGCACATGTCAGAGTTTTGTATGGTCGTCCGACAAAATCTGGTTGTCCCTCGGCTTCTGACATAATAGTGTGAAGTACGGACGATGAACTACACTTTTAACGGCGTCTCGTTGGCGACAATCACAAGATAGGAGATTAGATAGACGCTCAATCGTGTCATGAATCGACGAGAACGTTGTACTCAAGATCAGTTTGGTACATTACAATAATGATGAGAGACTTGTCTTTCATAGATTGCGACTTCGGTATGAAAAATTATGTTGAAATCAAATCCAAATGCTACTGATAAATTGCGTCCAGAATGCTTGGTATGGGATCTCTGCTCACCTCAGGTGATACTGGGCTGTTTTCACCTTCAAGTTCCCGATGATAATATCGTCTGGAGAGAACATGAATCCTAAAACAGTTAAGCCATGAAAATCAGTAACTGATAATTACTTTTTTGTAATGTAGCCTTCAGAAAATTGTCTTGATGCACAAAGGTCAAATAGTGTTCTGTCTTTAGCAACAGGATTCAGATTTGTGTGCTTTTCCTTATGACACTCTCCATTTACACCTTTATTGAGAATGCTTGATCTTCCTCGAAGAAATGTATATTGTCCCGGTGTTACTCAATTTTACATTCTGGGCTAATAAACATATGATAATATGTTACCACTACCAACAATGATCAAGATCATGAATTAATTCATGCAGCCGCTACCATGGGTCCGAGAAATCGCTACTCTTAAACTATAGACAGTCTTGGTCACATTTCTTGACCGCTGCCACGTAGGGAACTGATATGATCTTGGAGAACCGCCTGCAAAGAGGAGGTGAAAAGGTTCTCACCGCTGTCGTTATCGTCGTCGTCGCCGTGGTCATGATTTCTGCAAATTTCTATAATAGGATGAGTTCATTGATATTGATATTCAGCGCTGATTGAGGTTAGACACGCCGCTCACCTTCACAGTAGTCTGCGTCAGCTCCTTCTTTGCCTGTACAATCTTCCCAGCAAGCATCTTCGTCCCCTCTGGAGTCATCGACTTCTTTGGCATTCTGATAAGGATTAGATTTCCAAGGGATTTTTGTCAACGTTCCATCAATGTCAACATCGCTCCTATCATTGGGTCTCTTATTGTGGTCGTGGTTTCGACATATTTCTAGAGAACAGGAATCAAAGTCTTGGTCAACTTCATGCACAAAGATCAGATTCAGAGCTTACCCTCACAATATTCCGCATCTGCGCCTTCTCTACTCGTACAATCCTCCCAACAAGCATCTTCGTCATCTATACCCTGCAACTGCACACTTGTCTCCCCGTTGTTGACTTCATGATCATGATTGTAACAGATCTCTGATATACGAGAAGGGGGGATCAAAAGTAGATTTCAATAGGTGACTCCAAGGACCTTACCTTCGCAATAGGCCGCATCTGCACCCTCTCTACCCGTACACTCCTCCCAACAAGCATTTTCATCGTTCCCATCGGACCCGTCACGTTTTATCAGAGAGCCTTGCCTGGAGATGCTCTTGTCACCCTTCGACCAACATATTTCTAAGGGAAGGCCTTAGTTGAACCTGCACGCCTACTCATACATTGACGAAAAAGTCTTTACCTTCACAATAATCAGAATCATCACCTTCACCTACACATTCCTCCCAACACTTTTGATGACTTTCTACAGGGTCGGGCGTCACAGACAAATCCTGGTCCTGATACAGGATAGCATCATCATGGCCTGGAAATATGATTACAGCAGCGTCGGTAACCGGTAAGGGAGTCGAATACAACACTAGAGAGAAAAGACTCAGTTGGAGGGGAAAGGTAGGGACTATCGTCAGCAGCATTAATAAGTATGCAGACGTTTTTCGCAGGAGAAAAGCCATTTCTCTATAGAAGGGTTGGACTTGAGTTTTTGAGAGTAATATACCCAGCGCTGAGGAAACTTCGCAACCGATAATGGCACGTGTATCCCATGTGCAGTACACGTTATAGCACGGAATGGTCAAGCACTGACAGCTGCATATTCAATTCCATTCATACGAATGTAAATGAGTGCCAATTCTATGAATGAATGGGTGAAGGGCTTCCCACCGATTGATGACGCTGAAATCATCTAGAGATCATATTAATTTGCCACGTAATGACACCAGGATTTCCAGAACGGTCAGCAAATTATGAGGTCGCCACGTACATACCTAAGAACAAATCATATGAGAAAGGCTACAAGGCGTATCTTCACTTTCGATCGTGATAGATAGGTGTATAACACGTTCAGATGATTCAGAGACTATTGAGCACATATCTTCAGACATTCTGAGACACTTCATTTATTGTTCCTGCGATACGCACTCATCACTGCCAAATTTCTTAAAAATATACTCAACATATACTGTTCATCCTTCCATAACAACCTCTTTAACCGCATCGACAAAAATGTTCACACCCTTTTCAAGATCCACCTCACTGATATTCAACGGTGGAATGAACCTGATGACCTCATACACGCTCGTTGTCAGGATCAACATCCCCTTCTCAATGCATTTCTTGGCCACCCTACTTGCCATCTTCTCCGGTGCACCTTGCACAACCCCAACATCTGTGGTGATTCCAGATATGGTCGACGTCGGTGATGCGAATTCTACGCCAACCATTAAACCTTTTCCGCGAACGTCGAGAATATACGGAGAGACATCGGCTAAGGACTGAAGTTTGCGAAGGGAGGTAAGAAGCTGTTTCGACCTGCAAATATATGATTATGTATGTGATGAATGGAGAGGACGGGGACATACCGTTCGGCCACATTGTCTAGTACCTTTTCCTCGCGGAACACATCGAGGACTTCAGCGGCAGCAGCACAGCACACCGCATTACCTGCATACGTCCCTCCCTGTCATTGATAGTGAGCATATATCTCAGACAAGTTTGACGCTACTCACCATGCTCCCAGGCTTTAACCTATCCGTCAGTTCCTTCCTGCTAATCACAGCACTAATCGGAAACCCATTCCCAAGCCCTTTAGCAATAAGCATGATGTCTGGCCTGACTCCACTGTCCTCTATCGCAAACAATTCTTTCCCGCTACTCGCTCTACCAAATCCAGCTTGAATTTCATCAACAATGAGTAAAATTCCATGTTTATCACAGACTTGACGTAATCCTTGAAGAAATGCTACTGGGGCAGGAATGTATCCCCCTTCTCCCAAGACAGATTCGAGAATAATGGCTGCAGTGTCTTTTGGCGCCGTCTGTTGCGCTAGTACGAGATCAAGTTGGTAAAGTGACTGCTGGACGAGCACGCTCTCGTGTGTGGATGGTGGTAAATTAAATTGATGCCAGTATGGGAAGGGGATAGAGTACGCTCCGGACTAATCACATTTAATCCAGTTTGAATGTGATGATATCAAGAAAAATGCTCACCATCGCAGACCCTGTGAACTCGGAATAAATTGTCTTACTCTTCGTCACGGCCATGGCACCATACGTTCTGCCATGATATCCACCTTGCATGCAGATGACATTCGGTCTCCCTGTAAAATACCTAGCCATCTTAAGTGAAGCTTCAACAGCCTCGGTTCCTGAGTTCCAGAAGAAGAAGGAGTCAAGGGAGGCATGAGGCATGACGGGGAGAAGGCGTTCAATAAGACGAAGATAAGGCTCATGCATGGAAATACTACATTGAGGATGAACGAGTTGCATGCATTGATTTGCTGCGGCACGACTGACTCGTTCATGAGCATGTCCTACAATGCGTCATGAGTAATTATTAAATCAAAGACAGTATACAAACCGAGGTTGGTAACACCGATTCCGCACGTAAAGTCTAACATCTTCCTTCCATCATCGTAATACACATAACTTCCCTCTCCTTTCACCATAATCCCCTCTGTAACCCTTCCTAATCCTTTTGTAATGTGCTTCGCACCCAATTCACGGAGTGCTTTGAAGTTCTCTATCTTGGAATTCATTGCTGGATGGCTTGATCTCAATTTACTTTAGCGTTGGATGGCGGTAGTAGATCTGAGAGTTGAAAAAATATAATCGTGACAATAAAAGCAAAATAGGTGGGAAATGGAATCCTAGAACCTTTTTCCCCACTGCCATGGATTGCTCCAGCTCACACGTTTGCTCACACGTTGATAACAATAGTGTGATTAGCTAATACGATGCGTCGATATTATTCCTTCTAGGTCTGTCTTGACATAAGTGATCACAAAATACCCGGGGTGTGTCCCTTCATCAAACTAATTGGCCAGGCAATAGCGTTTGCTCCATTGCAAAAGCCTAATACATTTATACGTTTCGATAAAATCATTCGAGTTGAAACTTCAATGTTTCCATCACGTTCACATTATCTTGTAACGGTTACAATGCCGCACTTCTACACGAGATCGTTTCTCACCTGGGGTATCGAACCTGATCTTCGCCTGGGATAATCGAAAAAGAGGGTGTTCTCTGCCCCAACTCATTGATAGAATATCTCACATCTTCAAGTCTGAAGTCGTTTTATCTCCACCTGATTTGACATCCACTCTGGAAAAGATGGAGTTCTCTGCTAGAACCTTCGTAATATTTCTTTCCATCCGCGGTAAAACAATGAAAACTTGTGGGATCCGAATTCCGACGGACAGGCGACCTTGACGTGGTCCGCTTCTCGATGAATACATAGAATTCCAATCACCTCAAAAATTCCACCAGCATCTCACATTGATATTTGACGCTTCTATCTTGCCGTTCAAAGAATTATATGATATTTATTTCTTGTTGCTGGCACACACAACTCATCTTGAATCCGTTTGCAACGAATCATGCTTTAAGATAGGATCTCAGCAGTGTAGAATTCGTGAGAGAATTTCGTTGAAATAGATTGTAGGCGTCACACATCAAGCTTCAAGGGTCGTATTTTACTTTGTTTCATTTTTTGATATACTTGAGTACTCCATATTTTATCTCTTGGTTTTGTTGATAATACACAGTACCTATCAATTCATCTGCTAAACTTCATTTACGGAAGTGGAATTGATTTTATATAAAATATTTGGATATACAGAACAGGGTAGGATCGGGAGAGGAGATAAGATCGTCACCATATGTGTATATACCTTTATTTATTCGTTTCTCCAAGTTGAAAGTACCTCCGACTTGACTAGAATACAAGTGCTCGAGATGATTGAGTTGTAATTTATACTCTTGTGCAGATTCCAACACTTTTGTTTTTCACATTCCTGAAGCATCGATGGGATTGATATTTACAGCTGGATAGCCTACACTCCATTGTGCATATGTAGACGTTAATGTTGGAATATCGAGTCGACGTCATGGAAGGTTCAAGAACCTTCTAGAATGTTGCCCTTTTTTATATATAAAGTAAATAGTTTATTATTTTGTACTCACTGGTTTGCGACGGAATAAAGTATTCAAAGGCAAACCATCTTGCAACTCCATTTTCACAACAAATGTTCGTCGACAATATTCAACCGACTTTCGCAGCTGACTGACCGTCGCTCAGTGACTTTAGATTGCCCATAAGGATGAAGATAAAGATGCGGGGACAAAAATTGAACTAATCAAAACGACGGTAACGAGAGATTAAAGTCATACAAGATGAACTCGAGGATCAACAAACGGTGATAACAACCCTTGGGAATTATGTACGTAGCTTTCAGATATATCAAACCTTTTCTTGTAAAATCTCGGCGCGACTGCTATTCGTCAACTCTTGGATGTTGCAAATGAGAATCCATCTCCTGCACGGCATGATCCTTCTCGGTGACTGGATGATCTTGAGTATCGGGTACGATCATGGTATTTTGGGCTGTGTACGGTTGCGGAATGGTAGATTGGGAAGGCTGCTCTTGAGAGTCAGGGCTTTCAGGCGATTTTTTATCGATAGCGCCTGGTTGTATAGACTGCTGCTGCTGTTGAGATAGTTGCCATTCTTTCCATCTCTGCCACTCCTTCCATTCCTGCCACAACTTAAACTGATAGTAGAGTTGAGGATCTATGGCCGATTGGCCTGTTGTATGACAGGCTTGTGGTAACGTTACGGCAGGAGCTTGACCATCTTAAGGATGAATTAGTAGTTATTATTTCTTCGAAGTAAGGGGCAATAACTGCAGATAGAAGATTGAGGATCTATCGGCACACGATTGTCAGTGGACTCAGCGGACTGCTCCGCCAGCTGGTCTGGATAACGGGTTTTGAGTGCTAGAGCGAATCGATAAACGATGAGACGTACTGTAGATCCTAGTATCTTGATGCGACAGACTGGGTGAAATATGAGTCTCATTTCCTCTTCGACTAGTTTTTGTCGAATCTTCGTTGTTTGTATTGATTCGATTGCCTCGGATATCGTAAAAGTTGCCTCCGTAGATATCAAAATTGTATGCATCCTTAAAGAAGCTCATGGTCAACACAAAATATAAATGAGAGGAAGATGGTTGTGTGTCAGAGAGGATAATTTATTTTTAAAAAAGCTCATAAATATTGGCGTCTGCCGATGAGGCTGTCCTTTTCCAATGCTTGTTGGCTAGAAGCATGATAAGGAAAGCACTTACTTCATTTGTTACGCACATTTTCACCAATTTCCCTCCTTGAGCATCCCTCTATTCCGTGGCAGTAGTAGTAGTCATAGTCAGTATGCTTAGTCTGTAAAACCCTCACCCATAATTTACTGTAAACTTGCTCCGACGAATCATTGAATATTGACCTCTTGATCCTCGACGCTCGACTGGCTGGCTGTTAGAGCAAAAGCCATTACACCATTAAGTATAAATCACTCCATGTTGTGTACATGCCAATTATTAAAGCTATGTAAATATGGTCCAACCTCCTGTAGCTTTGTATTGCTGAGAATGTAAGATAAAATACACTGTGAGATTAGTGTTTATTTTGTTTGTATTTTCTGAAGCTCCACCTTTCAGCTAAGACCTAAAGCACATCCACTGCGCTGCATCAATGTCTGCTCTTCACAATCTTGGTAGATTGATACAATGTTTGTCCAATGAGGACACAGCTGCCATCGGATAATCCTCAGCAGGCGAAATTGCCACTGACAATCAGTGACGCCACAAGCCTGCACGTTTCAACTTCCCCAGCCTTCTTCTAATATCCGAAAGCTCCTTTACATCGACATTGTGATCTCGATATCGGATGAAAAATGGGACGTGTCAAGCGAGAGAACCGAAATATAGCAGGTTTCCGGATAGGTTAACACTTGCTTTGGGAAAGGAAGGACAAATGAGATGACGCTTGACTCATTGAGTGGATTTTTATCAATGATGATGTTAGCCTTGATTTGAGGCTCGAGTTATCCCTGCTTTCAGGTCTGTATACAAGAAATCGTATCTCTATAACAGAGTAATAAACACCTGGCTCGACACATTCCTCGAATCTCGCAATGAGTAATATTCAAATTTCCGATCATGACTGACAGGAGAAAAGCTCTTGGGTGGAGTGCGTTCTTGGCCATATTTAGACTGCCAGGACTGTGTTGAGTTTTTTCCCACGTTGTCGTCCTCAGCTGTTCAGATGACTCTGCCCACACTATTCTTCATTCTATGCCTCATGAGATGCATCTTGTCACTGAGCATGGATCAGCATGTCAAAGTGGACAGGCTCGTCTCCCGACGCTTGTCTGCACGTGATCTGGACTCCGGGCACGATCATTTTGAACTTTCGTTCTACCATATCAACGATGTTCATGCGTGAGTATATTCTCGCTCATTTATCTCAACGCAACTGATGACTATTTCATTTTGATAGACATTTAGACGAATTCCAAACTAGTGGATCTACATGTACTAGTTCATCGACCCAAGGTGTGCATTGAAAAGTTTTACATTTCTATCATCCTTGACTAACCACGACTCTGAAAGACTGCGTCGGAGGCTATGCCCGTGTCAAGACCATCCTCGAAACACAACGTCCTTCCAAACAGCACTCCTTGTTCTTAAATGCAGGGGATGAATTCCAGGTAAAGTAAACCCAAATATCCAGTTTTCTTTTGAAGGAGCCCTGCACCGAAGGGAACGTTATTTTATACCATATACAAAGGCGAAAAAATTGCAGAAACGCTTAACCAACTTGGATTCGATGCCATGACACCGGGAAATCACGAATTCGACGGTGGAGATGATCTGTTGGGCGACTTCATCGAAAACCTCACTTTCCCCGTTATTTCTAGTAACATTCACTCAAAAAATCCAAAACTTTCTAAGAAGCTCATCCCCTACAAGATATTTCCACAGTACAATCTCGCCATTTTGGCACTGACCACTCCTGATACAGCGAAAATCTCGAAACCTAGCAATCTCACCACTTTTGAAGATCCCATCTCAGCTGCGCAACGTACTGTTGACCTGATAACAAAGAACCACCCAACAATCCATCGCATCGTCGCTCTTACTCATATTGGGTATTATGACGATATCAATTTAGCTCAAAAAACGACAGGCATCTCTTTGATCATCGGTGGTCATTCTCATACACTTCTTGGTGATATGGCAGGAGCTGCTGGTCCTTATCCGACTATTACCAACAATCTTGATGGAGATGAAGTGTTTGTTGTGACAGCTTACAGATGGGGAGAGTATTTGGGTTACATCGATGTTGAATACGATTGTCAAGGGGGGATCGTTACCTATGAAGGCGCTCCTATCCATCTTACCAACACAACCGCATTTGAACCTCATCTTGAGTCTGAAATTCAGGAATGGGAAAAGGCATTCGACATATTCGAGAAAACCATCATTGGATTTACGAAAACGCCTCTCCTCTCATCAGCATGCGAACAGGGCGAATGTAATCTTGGTGATCTCACCGCTGACGCTCTTGAAGTGTATCATCCAGGACCTGTTGCAGCTATCATGAGTGCCGGTGGGATTCGCATAGATATCGCCGCTGGGAATATCACCCAACAACAAGCAATGGATTGCTTCCCTTTCGGAAACGCCTATGTCCAGCTAAACATGACAGGTACACAACTCTGGAATGCCTTCGAGGGTATCGTTTCAAAAATTAATGTCGAGAATGGACAACCTGTCAAAAAATTTGTCCAAGTGTCTAAGAACATCCGATTTACGTATAACCCATCAAATCCTGCAGGAAGCAGATTGATCACGTTGTCGGTCGCTGATCAGCCCGTTGTATTTTCCCGGGAGTATCTTATCGCCACTACCGACTTTGTGGCAGGTGGAGGGGACAATTTCTGGCCAGCGCGAACCGATTTTACGACTTTAGAAACAATAGATATGATATTCAGTGACTACGTCAAGGCGCAGAGTCCCCTTGACTATCAATTAGACAATCGCATTGCAATAACCAGTGAAACAATACCTCGGAAGGGGAATTGGGCCGAAACATGATTATTGGCGGTCTGATTCTGTTTGGGAAGCATGATACATGGGATAGACTTCTAAGTAATGGATTCTTCTAAATTCTCTGTTGTCTAGATAAAATAAATGCACAAACCGAAGATTTATGAAAAAAATAATAACATCAAAATCGATCATCCAGGAGGTACAGGAGGATTTCATTTCTAACATCCGCGGTCTCGGCGGATATATCGAATAAGCGGTATGAATAAGTCGAAGGTTTTAGGTTCAGCCTCTTTGATTGGTCCAGGAGATCCGAATCCCCTGTTCTCATAATCCTCCGGTGTCATGATAATGACTCGGGTTCCCTGACCATATCTAACATAGATCCATCGGAATGGCAGATACGGAGAACATAATTACACCTGCCTTAACCAGTTCGCTGAAAGTTGCAAAGAATTTGAAAAAGTACTTGTGTTGGCTCCATCCCTCCCAGGATATCCTTGGAATTGGATCAAGTGTGATATTTAATTGTAAAGGCCGATCCGTGGATAAAGAACGTGGCATGGGAAGAGTGGATTTTATGTATCGTGCGGCAATAACGTATATACGAGCATCAGGGGTCGTAAAGAGTCCACTGTGGCGTGATTTTCCAAGGAAGAGACCAGAGTGTGACTGTAGTAATGCCAGCCAGATCCCAGGAAGAAGGGGAGGCATAATTAGTTCTGCCACATGAAGGAGTGTTGCTGCTCTGGACTGTTGAGACCTAAAGCGAGAGGATTGTCAAGATGGAATGATAACAATAGTATCATGACCCACCACATTGATGCATGAAAAAACCGGAACCCAGATCGTAAATGGTGTAGCAGTAGACCATCCACGGGCCACTGGATCTAAGGCCCTTCCAATAACCCCGCTTTCTGTCTGGCAAAGGATGCTGATTGATGTGTGTCGATGAGTGTGCCTTAGTTTTGTCTTAAGGTCCCACATTTGAAGAGTACGAGGCCTGATTCCTGCACATCCTTCTCACGGCCAAGGAGTGACCGTCCCCGTCGGAGGATGTCCTACTGTGGGAAGTTTTCCGTTACTGTATGGGTAGAAAAAAACCGATCAAATGAGTCGGAGTAAAACTTTCCGCAAACGCACTTGACGGCATTATACCCACTCGGACATTCCCCTCCTGTTCAAGTTGAGCGATATGGCTGCGATAAGGCCACTGACGAGGGCCAGAGTCGTGGTCCGGACGAACTAAACTCTTCTTCTGGCAGACTTTAGAGACATTGGAGAACTCTGGGCTTTTGGATCACCTGCATAAGGGAGATAAGCAGGGGGGCATGCTATGCTGTCTAGGATTGTTAAACTGAGAATTACGGTCACTACGCCCAGTATTCTGGAAGGAAACATTTGTGCGGCTATCTGTACTTACGAGAGAGGGGCGAGAGGGTTCAGCATAGGCTGGGGCCAGAGATCGTGGGTTCTGCTGAAAAGAGAGTGTGGTTGTACAACGTCAACGTCTTGGTCAAAATTCATGGCAACTATCACCTGGGTTCCCACGCTTTTGGCTCTGAGTCCTCGGCATATGATAGGAAGCGTATATTGGCTGCGGAGAAACGTGGATGCATATCCCATGGACGACTATCGAAAAGAACTATTTTCCCCGATGAAAGTCCATCTGTGCCTCAAGTATCGGGAAATCTGGCTCTTTTTGAAGGAGGTTTCATTGGAACTCCAGCTCTCTGTTTTAATGACAATCTTCAACCAATTTCGCTGCCACTGCTCCAATGGTATCTTCCCAAAAGCAAAATTATGCCAGTTCAGAGACATTCTTAGATGAAGGTGGGTTGACCTTTTTCTATTCGAGAAATCAAAAATTGAAGATTTTCAAGTTCTTGGTGATGAAGCCGAAGAACAGACGATTGTTGCACAGGAGCAAGATTCTCGAAGAATATCTTGTAACTGAACTCTCCTGTTTATGACAGAATTTCAAGTTTAAACAACTCCAAATGTTATTATGATTTCAATCATCTTTCGAAAGTTTTTATTAGGTTTTCATGTCTCGTTCGATTCTTATCGGAGGCTTTTTTATACCCATGACTGCTGCTATACAAAGACAAAGAGGTCAAACCCTGGGTCGATATACCCTTAGTCGCACCCGAAGTCGTACGTTGTTCGCTCCCTGTGACCATGAGCTGAATACCGGTAATAATCTCAAGGACCCATTGATTACCCATAGTCAGGATAGCCAGATGGCTACGGCTCCACCATCATTTTACTGAGAAAATCGTCTTCAGTTTTCCCATCGAATCTAAGGGATCTAGACGTCCTTCTGACATTTCCCGCGCCAGTTTTCGATTGGACCCAAGTCTCTCATGTATTTGTACAATTCTCCCACTGGCATCCGGTTATCAGTATACCGATGATAGTCTCATTGGATATTTTCCGCCTGAAGGTGGGGGGATTAGATGTTATGAGATCTACTCGCACTTATATAAAGCCTACAGAGATGCCGAACAAAGAGCTTTCCTTTGCCCGGATATCATGAAAGTATCGTTTCTCCTCATCTCAATAATAGCCTTGATCACGCCTTGTTATGCTGCACCCGAAGTCAAGATCAATGGAACGACTCTCGTAGGTAGGGATGTTACCATTCTGAAGCAGGATTTCTTTGGAGGTAAGGGATCGTGCGGTTAATCTACAGTTGATCTACTGGAAGGTTCATAAAATCTCAGGGATACCATACGCCAAACCTCCTCTTGGAGATTTGAGGCTGAGGCCACCCGTCTTAAAGAAGAAAATCGACTCTGAGACTTTTGATGCTTCAAATTTCGGAGCAGCATGTCTTCAGCCAGTATGTGATTCAATTGTACTCAATCATCAATAATCTGAATCCTTTGAAGGGTTTTGCCTTTCCTTTTGTGTCAGAAGATTGTTTGACTATCAATGTTTTTCGACCTGCGAACCTTCTGGAAAACGCGACACTGCCCGTTGTATGTTCATTATATCCTCAATTCGTTGTCACTCACTCCATCTCAGTTATTCTGGACGTGAGTGCCATTTGAGCATTTATCAACTGGATGTGGATCATGACTGGCGATCTGAATCACCAAGATACGGGGGCGGCTTCCAGGCAGGAGCATCTGCAATTTACAATGGTAGTGCAATAGTGGCCCAGGCTATGAAAAGGGTTGGTTCAAGTTCCTTGGGTCAATTGCTCCTCATAAATTTGCCTTAGGGGACTCCTCTGATATATGTTAACTTTAACTACCGCCTTGGCCCTCTTGGGTTTCCTCAAGGTATTGAAGGTGAATTTACAGAAACTGATCACAAAACTTGAAGAGCTAATTTCAGTGCCCAATTATGAAAAGCGGGGGATGAACAAGCACTCAATCTCGCACTCAAAGACCAGTTAACCGCTCTCGAATGGGTACAAGAAAATATTGGTGTTTTTGGGGGTGACAAAAACAAGGCATGTGATTCGAGAAAATCCTGGTCATTCTACTACTGAAGGTGGTTTCTTTCGTCAGGTTACTATCTTTGGAGAAAGCGCAGGTGCTATCATGAGCTCGATTCTCTTCTTGAACTCTGGTATTGAGAAGTTTGCACGGGGAGCCGTGAGCCCGTATTGCTTCTTCTATACTGTGTCTTCTGATTATCAAGTGTAGATATTTGAGTCTGGTTCCCAAGCGACCTCAACTAATTTTGGTCCCGAACGCCGTCAAGTCGACTGGGATCATTTCGTGGCTGGTATTGCATCTTGTAGCTCCCTAGCTGGGACTCGTCATACATTTGATTGTGTACGAAATGCTAGCTCAACCGAGATTTTTGCTGGTCTCCAGGCTGCGATCAGTGAAGCACCTGAGGAGTTTGCCTTTGATCCTACTATTGATGGACCGGGAGGACTTTACCCTGACATTCCATCCAAGTTATTAGCCAGGGGACATTTCGCAAAATTGCCCTTCATCAGTGGTACCAATCTGGATGAAGGTGCTTGATTGAAAATTTCTTTGATCACTTCGGAACAACTCCTACTTCTTCTAGGCACGATTTTTATCCCCACGACAATCAACTCAGAAGCGGAAATTCAGGCATTTATTATCGCAAATTTTTCTCCTCCCATTGTCCAGCCTTCTATACTACAAACGGCAGCCGACAGACTTCTAGACTTGTACCCAGACGTCGCAGCTCTTGGATCTCCTTTCGGCACAGGTAACAATACATTCGGACTCTCGTCCCAGTACAAACGTGCTTCTGCGATTCGTACGACCACTTATACTGTGTGTTTTGCCCCTTTGATTTCTGATATCTAATTTACAGAGGGAGACGTTGGGTTCACGTCGCAACGGAGATTCTGGCAGCAGACAGCTTCAAAAGCAGGTGTGAGGACATGGGGTTACTTGTTCACTCAGCCTCAGTCACAAGATCATCTTGGGGGTAAGTCGGCTTTGAGAATCATTGTCGTTACTGACCTTTGATGTTAGTTCCACACGGTTCCGAGGTAAACTATGTTTATGGTGAACCAACTGATCAATCTGCTTCGTCGTTGAGGATAAGTGAATTGATGATTGATTACTGGATCTCCTTCGCAACGAGTTTGAATCCAAATGATGGAAATGGATTGGAGCGTACGTGTTTTACTAGAATACATCTTCTCTAAGTAGGTCTTATCCTCAACTCCAAAGGTCCACTCTGGGAACAATTTACCCCTCAAAATCAACGGATCATCCAGTTGAATGGAGATAATACCACTATGATTGAGGATACATTCCGCAAAGAGCAGATGGATTTTATAAATTCGATACCTGCCGTGTTTTTACATCGTAGAAGAAGTCATTAGATACGGAAGGTGGCTCAGAGAAATTTATCTTTTGTTCAATTTTAAATAAGTGATGGTAAACACCATTAAGTTAGCGCAATTTCTGATGACACTCGTCCAATAGACTGTATTAGGATATGAATCGGCGCACTATGGGGACTCTGAGACGATCACATAATTCCTGGGAGTAATATTAATGTAAACACAACAAATTGAATTGCTAACGGATGAAACGAGGGAGGCAGTCAAGCCAAGCTATAAGAGGACGGTAAAATCGGAGTTTGAATTCGGCAAGAGCCTCTTGGTACTGACACCACCCGGGATTCTCTGTCACTTTAACATGAATCGACTCAGACTCTCCAGCGACAGGTGGGCGCAATATCACAATGGAAACTTTCAAGCATCATGAGCTGGTGGCTTTTTTGAATTTCTAGAATTCTTCTCGGTCTTCTAACGATGAATCGAGCTTCAATTGTTCCAGGTTGGAACTCAAACTCGAGCATGTGTCCCGATATTTAATATAATAGGGCTTCACACAAGGTTGCTTCTTCCGCAATTACTTGAAGCATTTGGAAGTCATCTTGGCTCTGTTGGGTTGAAACGCCGCTCTGTCTACGAACGTAAGATACGCAGCGTCGTGGCTGATAACTTTCTCTATCAATGATTTCCTTGCCTAATACCCGAGTTGTCCGTGGAATTGGAAGCTTGTTGTCAAGATGCTCGCACCGTGAAACCTGAACGTACCATTCCCACCAGCTCACATTCCCTCACCCATCTTCTGCCCTTCTTCCACATTTACAGGTACCTGTGGGAACCCAGCACGGTCCTGGAAACTCAGATTGTTGGATAAGTCTTACACGGAGACAAAGATTTCTCACAGGATGAGCGCTGGGTATGTTTTTCCGTCTGCCAACTAATTTTGTCTGACTGACGGCGAACATATTCCCAGCACATTGGACAAGAATCAAAACTCTGGTAGTTCAGCGAAAGGAAACGGAGCGTCCGCCACGCCAGAAGATAAAATCTTGACGGTTCAACATTGCTCTGTTCTTCCTGACGAAAATGCCTCTGATACAGCCACTATCTTTGAAGCCTTCACAGAGGTCTCATTAGACTTGACTCTGTCCTTTTCGACACAAAACTCTCCAGTTGCATCGACTGTCGAGCTCCCTTTGTCGGTGAATGCTTCACCATTGCAGGCTCCCTCCCTATGTGTTCCGTCAAGTTCGGCTTCTGTAGAGGCTTCCCCTTCCATTCGTCAGCTCAGTCGGACGATGTCGTTTGCTTCTCAATTCACACCTCTTTACCCAATAATGAAGACGAAAAAGAAATACTCATCCACAAAATTCTCTTCGGACCAGTCATCCATCCTTCGTGGATCCTGGCCAGCTATCAAGTATGTCGGTAGAGGAACGCCTGTTGACAAGAACCGGCGAAGAGAGTGGGGCGGCCTTTCTGCAGAAAGTGTAGGGGAGGATGGTCTGTTATTCTCCGACGTGAGGGCAACTTCTCTTGACTCCCGCTCACCGCGCCTTTCTTCGTCATCAGACTGGGACTTTTTGAACCCTAGACTCCCTGCAGCTACTCCTCCACGCTCAGGCGGACATTCCAACCGTGCCGAGGAAGAAGACGAAGAGCAAGACGAGGAGGAAAAAATCCCACCTTTGCAAAAGATTGAAATTAAGATCGAGAGCGAGATGGATGACTGGGCCTCTGTAATGGAGACAGTGCTTTCCTCTGCAGAGAAAGGGAGAGGTTCCGCGCAATCTGCCGCAATAGATAAGGACCAGGAACCGCAGAAGAATGCATCAATTGAACTGCCAAAGTCAGAAATTTTGGAGCAGAACCTTGAACTGCTTTCGGACGATGTTGACAAACTACAATCCGAAATACAGTTTGATCTCAACATTGACAAGGCTCTAGACTTGGGATTCAGTCCTGCAGTCGATGGTGGGACACTTTTTACCCTCACAGCAATTACAGACTCGGACAATTCCAATCTCACAATTCGTCGCACCACCACGATTTCGTCTCACTCTCACTACTCAACCCCGTCCGAAGGACTTTCGGATGCTAGGCCGATCATCTGTCTAGCCTCTGAATCTGTGAAGCATAGAGAGGAAACCAGAGATCCAAGTGCACGAGTTCTCCCTGTCACGCGATCAACAGGCAGCACGAAGGTAGATCCGAATGTAGGCGTGAGCCGTTCGCCTGAAATCAACACAGTGTTACCTTGGTGGAGGAAAGCTCTTGGAAGGCTGAAACGTGTTCAGGCATTGCTTCGGTCACACCGCAACTCGTGTTAAATACGTCTTCTTGCTTTGAGTTTCTGAGAATTCTCGTTTGGACTACTGTCATTTGTGCCTCCCCTTCTGAAACGCTCGTTTTATTATTTTCTTTTTGAGGATACTGTGTACCCTATTGAGAGGATAGGACAATTACATACTTTCTTCTTTTCGTATGGAATACTTTGCAAATTATGTCTATCACGTAGTTATCAAACTACATTATATGCCGAGGCTGCCCGATTGAGTTGGACAAGGAAACACTTGTAAACAAATTTTCAAGCTCGCTTGCAATGGGAGATAAAACCATGAAACCAGTCGATCCTTACAAGGAGCTGCAGAGCATTGTGGTAAGTGAATGTTATTTAATTTATCTGGTTTGGATTGATGGTGAGTGATTCATAGGGCAACCGGCTGGCTTTCAAAAGCAGTTCTCCGTATATTCCTCAATATGTGACCTCAAATCTCACCGCCTCGTCTGACCCTGATACGAAATACTTGGATCGGATTCACGGTCGCCAGCTTTTACTTGAGAATCCGGCTCGTGATTCACGTAAAAGAAAGGAGGAAGAACAGCGCGAGAAGACCCAGGAACGCAAGAAGCAGCATAGGGCACGTGGAATAGGAAAACGAGAGGCAGTGGCAAAGGGGGTCTGGAAGCTCAACAAAGAGCAAGCAAAGTATGCAGAAATTTCAGTTTTGAAACATATCGTGCTCATCTTGTCGTAGATATCAGCTCTTTCTTCTTCTACATCACCTTTGGATGAGCTACATGTCAGAACTTCTTACCCTGAGTCCAGTACCCGAAGCAAGCGTCCTGCCGACTCAAAAATCCATACCTTCTTCACAGTCGATGTTCCCTAAACTAGTCAAGGCCGATTTTCATGGAGCTATCATCTCAGGTGTGTAAACTACCCGAGTCTATACAATGATGTGACATGGAGAGACAGTCTGTCAGAGTAAAAATCCATGTCTTGTTGGGATTGCAGGCATCATCATTCATGAGACTGAGAACGCTTTCAAAATAATTACAAGATCAAGCGCAATCAAATGTAAGCGTACCGCCTAGTCAATTCTTCGAACCCTAATTAAAGCCGTTTTTGTAGTGTTACCCAAGCAGAATTCAATCTTCACGCTTTCTATTCCACTCTATTCAATTCTTCCTGCGACTCGTGTATCGCGAGAGCTGGTCACTATTACTGATCAAGATACCGAATCAGGAGTGACTGTTCTCGATATGCCTCATTTTCAATTCGAGCTACACGGTAATCAATTCCGGTTCCGCTCCGCTGAGCGCTCAGGCAGAAAATTCAAACACAAAGAAACAACAGAACTTTAGAGATGTCAATACGTTGATGCACTTGGCATGGACATAGGATTTCGCTCTGGCTCCTGGGATGCTTCCAGGTCCATGGAAACTAAGATGTTATCCAGACTCTGATTTTCCGTCACACCTATGACATTTTAGGTTTGTGCTATTGGTGACATTATCGCGGTTCATCCCTGGGCCGACTTCTGCGAACATGGGTTGAATTTGTCGACTTACTTGCAAAATTCACAGAACCGGTTATTCGTTCATGTGGCCGATGCATCAAATGATCCCACTCATATTCCAATTGTGCTTGAAGCTGTGAGACATTAGTGTTTATAACGCCATTCTCCAGTTTCAGAGTGTCTTACGGCAAGATCTGAATTGAGACTAGCTTCAGTAGAAGACTAGGGTATCCACAATAAATAAATATATCAAAAGACAAAAGCCATAGTTCCGAATACCACAGGAGCTAATGTCATCCAAGTAGTCATGTCAGATAAGATTGAACCTCTCATCTCATTTGACGAATACTGGTATGGAGCGATCGTCGAATTCCCCATGAAGAGCTTCGCTTCTGAATCCAGCCAAACGAGTGCAGCGCCCGGTCCGGGAACATTGATCGAACATCCAGCCTTACAATCTATGGTGCTCGTTTGTTGTTCTCCCTCGAGGTCACCATTTTGACCTACGGTCTGCCCAGCCCATGTAATGTTAGTTTTTTCAGTCACGTCGGGTGCAGTCAAGATCCGACAGAAAACTTTGTGTGTGAGGTTTGCGGGGATGTGGAACTGCTGAATTGCATCCTCATCGGCAGAGGTGGGACTGGCATAATTGAGGATGACAAGGCGATCCCTCCTTCTACCTGCATCAGTGTAAACTCCGTACCCAGCAATGGTGGCGCTCTGATCTGTGGTGGAGTTTTGCAAGTCGAGATCGACAATGACTGAACCGGTAGGGTCCCCAACCTCCGTTAGAAAAAGTGCACTATAGTAGGGGGAACCTGTCCTCCATCCGGATGAGATACTATCTTCAGGCGTTGGTGGATCAAATAGATTATATTGGACACCATATTCACGTGTGTGAAGGTAGACTGCCGTATAATTCATCGATGCTGCTTTGAGTCCAACATCGATAGCCCAAAGTGCCGCACCGAACTGGACATTAAATTCATTCAAACTTTCGAGGTAGGACAAAAGCCACGAAAAACTTACAGTTGAAGAGATATTCGAGCCCCCGCATGCCACAGAATTATACTCAGTCATCAGAACAGGAACATTCCTCTGCATGGCAACGTCCATACCCTCTTTCTGCCATCCAAGATATTCGCCGACTACATCGGATTTAAGTATGTACGATAATTAGAGAAAGAGACGCGTCACCATTTGCATGAGTAAGGTAATAAGTGAGGTTTGTGTTCTGCGGTGTCACGCCGGAGCAGGCGTGATTTGGATATCGTTGAATTCTATCTCCATCATTTGAATTTTGCAGCACCATAACGAGCGCCCAACTCACGTGTAGTATTTGTAGTCAAATTGATCAAAACCAGCGTCAAACAAGTCAGAAAGGCTCCTGAGATGTCGTGAATTATCTCTCGGATCAGCGATCAGGGGAATCCATACCATTCACAGCAAACAGTAGGTCCTGCCATAATCGTATCATTCAGAGCACTTGCATCGTGTAAATGACCCAGAATTTTGGCGACTTCAGGGATCTAGTGTGCTTAGTCAATGCGAGTATGTTAAACAGAAAACAAGAACGAACATAATCAGGTATCTCGTAGGCGTCGCGTTCTCCATGCCCAGCGTATAAATCAGGCTCCTGTCGACATCGGTTTATTCAGAAAGACCCAGTCTAAAGGAAAAAAAAAGAAGACTTGCATTCCCCAAAAGCATCGCATCTAATCTATCACCAAGTTTGGCTTCTGCAGCTAGAGCTAGTTCAACGGTTTTGCTCCATGCATTCGGAGTTCGCATACTAAGAGCAATCGCGAACTTCATGTTGCCAACTTTGTCATACATTCCATTCATGATCTCAAACAGTGCGGGACCGAAATTCACAGGAACATCATTAAAATAAGCATGAGGATCAGTCAACTCGAGAACCACCTTGAGGGATGGCACATAGGTAGAACTAACAACCGTCATTATTCAGTTCGATAGACAGTGTCTTGAATTATACCCATCCATTGAGTTTCCGCCTACCCTGATTCGTAAAGGGTTTGAAAGACGGACAACCAAGTTATGTAAGTAGTTTTGCATGGCATTCGGCTGAGCATCGACGGACTTTCCCCCTGTATCTTGTGATGAGCACGATAATAATCATTTGCTACCGGCACACGAACAGAGAGTGTCAAAGGAGCTCAACTCCCACGAAATTCCGATAAAGTTGTCGTTAATGACATTGTACTGAGCTTCAGGAGGTTGCGAAGGGAATGTGATGTTAATCGGAGGTTCTGCTCGAGCAAGGATGAAAAATGATGATAAAATAGCGAGCGCAAGTGATAGCTGTAGCATCGAAAAGAATGTGATGTCCCTCCAATTTCAGAGGCTCTTAATATTCAACCCGTGTGCTTTGCGAGTTCTGAGAACAGCTCGGCATGAATTCGGCTTCACGTACCTGACCAAGGAACGGATCAAGCGGAGGCAGCAGTACGGCAGCATGATGATAAAGACAGCTATTTTTGTTGACGCACTATGATGGGAAAAGAAGATGAACGAACATTGGCCTGGCGCACAGGGAACTGTGTTTGTCAAGACGAACATCATTTGTTTTTATCATTGCAAACGTTGTCATCAAAACCGCTAATAGTGTAAGATGGTAAAATACATTTACTGGTAGTTTATATACCTCAGTTCTCATCGCCTTTGAGGAACTTAGGTTAGAACATGTATCTGTTAAACTTTACTCATGCTGATTGTAGTCTTAGTATATAGGGTAAGTTTTTTCTCCTTTTTTCCAGTACAATAGGATTTTCGCGTATGACTTTCTGAAGACGTGTCGACACGGCATCTGTCACGCGTCCTGTCACTTGTTCAACAATAGCCTGAAATCTTGCTAGAACGACATGGTGATATAATCATAATAAAGCACCACTCACCCATGGCTCCCACTCAAAGCTTCTTTCAGTCTAATATTCACATTCCATCTCTCAACTGATCCTATCCTCAGCTGCTCGTTCCTCGCTC
>Ga0153934_1000052_pt1 | contig 27606 bp, 33 predicted proteins | sample TSNJ018MetaG_FD_104708 | JGI IMG/M metagenome (GOLD analysis project Ga0153934, IMG submission 104708) | Attine ant fungus gardens microbial communities from New Jersey, USA - TSNJ018 MetaG | ecosystem: Host-associated > Fungi > Mycelium > Unclassified | place: USA: New Jersey, Wharton State...
CCCAGTGTCCTGAAAATTTGAGATCATCGTAGATAATTGTAGCCATCACCATGAGCATGCTGGCCATGACAGTCGGCAGTCCGAAGGTACTTGAGAAACACGGGCACAAGATGGCTAATACCCATCGGAGGATTCGAGCATTCGTCTGTGATATGAGACCCGCAGGGATGGGTCGCCATGGATGATTCTTACGATCCTCGTCAAGAGAATTGGATTGATTAGAAACATTGCAACACAGGAGATGCATCCATATCCATGAAACTGCAATTGCACCATTCCACAAGGACGAAATAGGAGCGACAATAGATGCAAATACAGCCTAGGTAGATAATGAGCTAGGTGGAGATATCGGTTCAAGAGCATCGCATACCACAGGAACGAGGATTGTCTTGAAATCGGTATAGGTGAAGTAAAGAGGAGTCTTCATGAGCCGAACAGCTGAAGCAGTAGGAAAACCCGACATAAGTCCTGTATTGGTACACTAAAGATGGTGCAGAACACTTTATATCGAAACAGCGCACCTCAGATTCCTGGACCTCCAAGAGAATCCGAACTGGTTTACGGGCTCGGGGCATTGAGGCATCACTACAATATCGCCAAATCGTGCAGGCGTTGTGGAACTACAATTGTTTTTTGGGGGTTCGGACCGGGCTCGAGGCATTGGGGCATTACTACAAATTTGGCCAACATCATCAAGTCGGACAAGAGGCGTGATGGGATCACGTCTTCCTCAATGAGATGCTTTAACATTGATTAGTCTTGACGTTCAATCTAAAACGACCCGTTCGGTAGGCAATCATAGTGTGATTGATCATGCTTTATTGATGGATGAAGTCAATTATGGTAAGTCTGGCTTTGCCATCATTAGGGTTGGGCAAGAACAGGTAGGTCGTTTCTATTTTATTATGTCACACTATTGAGCTAGTCGCAATAGCTCAGCACTCACCCCAGACTCATCTCAAGTGACACCACGCTTGCGTCTTTCACAACTACTACGGTCACTGCCCAAAACTATCTAACTTATCCAAATCATCTTGCTTACGTCCACCTGAGTGTGACAAGTATGTGCTTAGCTAGGGCCAATGATTCAGTCACAAACCCCAAATGAATGCATAGTTACGCGTTCAAAAGTCAACTTTTGAGCCCCTACCAACTTTTTCCATCACTCCAGAAAATTCGCTGGCAGTTGATCTCATTTAAGCTGCCATGTTAGGAACTCTTCATGCTTTGAAACACGTTTCATTATGTCCATGAGATTCTTTCTGAGCCCTGAGGTGCTGTGAGATCAACCAGCGGTGTTATCGACGTCAAAACGAGAAAAAGGACCAACTTTGCCTCGAGAAAAGCGAATACATGTAATGCGACCCAGGTGTACTAGTTGCTGACTAGTTGATGATCGATCACCCCGCTGATGGCCAATCAACATGATTATTTGTAGAACCAAGACGACTCAAAAAAGAGCAGAAATTCCACCATTGCAGTCTTGATTTGTGCATTCCAGGTATTCAAATTCATGTTTGCAAACCTACAATTGGACTTGAAGAGGGCATCGACACAGCGATAATGTACCTCGCTGGCAAACCTTGGATCGGATTATGAATTCCACCCTGAACTTCGGTGAGGTACTCTAATTCGATCGATCAAGAGTGAGGATCTCCCGCTGCTGAGGATGTTTTTTGTGCATCTCAATATTCAGGATGCTTGCTTCTATGAACATGTATCACTACTTGGGTATGCAAAGTTTGACTCACCAGTTTCTTTGGGTCAGCTTCAAACCATGCCCCCCGTTCTTAGGTTTCTAATTGACACTGAAGGGGACTGGGACTATTGGCCTTGTCAGACTCCATGACAATAAGCGACTGTGGAGATTTATCATCGCGCTTTTCAACGAATTCTGAAAGTCAATAAAAACTGGTTAAATCTGCTAATGGATGGAATAAACTAAGCACTCACCGGTGTGACAAGGTGAGATGACCATACCATCAGGTGACTTGACATCCCATCACCTGCCATTTAGTCAAATGAATATACATGCCATTTTTCATTCTTTTTCTCTACTGCTATAATGCACCCTTGAGCGCATTCATAACCTAACCCGTCCTTCTTCTCTTTGGGTATATGCCTTTCGTCTGTCAATATACCTGAGACTGGGCCCTCTACATCTTTGCACTAGGTTTGCTGCAGAATATAAATTGTGAATCCAAAAAAACATCTGCATTTCATTCATGATCAATGAGTAGGATCTACTCTCGGAGACTTGGAGTACGTCAGAAAACTAGTAAATGCTGTATGAAGAATCTTCTGTTAAAGGATTTAGGTGGATGGGTATGATAAAGTCAGCAGTGAAAGTGAAAGTAATGTAGTGGCCGTATCTTTCACCACTGATTTTGCTCAAGTGGGAAATCCTACGACACCTATTCTCATTCTCCGATGAGGTCGCTCCTGGTAGTTCGTGTGAGCTTCGGCTAAGTATCACTGTTTCGTTTTACATTTACATCCTCGCTTAAGTCTGTGTTAAGCGAAAATTCTGGTCGATCTATAGCGACAGTACCTTTTTCTAAAACTCTATCCCAATGTCCCGTATACGCCGGAAACTTGAGTCAGTGGTTGTATGTATATCTCACTTCGCTTCTCAATTGTGTTGCCTAGTGAGCATTTGAAGAGTTATGCTGGGGCCGACGGTGGGCGAGTGATTAGTTGCAGTATCTCAGGTTTGAATTTCATCCCCCATTTCCACTGAGGACTTGGATACAGTCAGCGAAAATAAGGACCACAGCTCTCTGTTGGATCTCAAAGTGCTTTAGATCTTACCGCCAAATCTTTGCAGGGTCCTACTATCGAGCATTAAACTTCTTTGTCGATCCAACGTGCGCTTAAATGTGAACCATGAATGATGAAGGACCGCATTGATAAACCACCTGAACCTAAGAGTGTCTGAACACCTTTTTTTCGAACTAGAGCATGCTCTTTCAAGTAAAATAAAATTCGTTTGCTAATCTACATATCATGAATTCCTATGATAAAAGAGGTCCCATGCGAATATATAAAGGAATAATTAACAATAGAAAACCGGAATATACAAGTCCCCATCATGCTTTTATACTTTTGGATGTAAATCTGTTCTGAAAGCGTCATCTCGAAGACTGCCCATCAACCTAGGAATTGTCTCCATCAAAATCATTCTTCGCATTTCGATGCTTAACGAATCCCCTTGTGATCCAGCAAGGGTTTGCAATTCGGGGATGCCCCGCCCAAAGTGCAAGTCAGCTGCTTGTGTCCTCTGAAGGACAGCATCCTTTTGAAACTAGATTCAGAGAGTGTGTCTCCCAGGTGATGTTGATTTGACTTACGATTGTCTCGAGGAAGCAGTTGCCTACTACATTGAGCATATCTTCAACTTGTTTCCGTGTGTAAATCGGCGTTTCTGCTGCACTTTGTTTGACGCCAGGAACCTCCATTGGGTTGTACTCGTTCCACGTCGCCCGCTCTTCTGGACTGATGTAAGGGCCAGGTAGGAATATAGAAGGGGGCGAAGGGGATATCTTTGACAAATTTGAGTAAAAGGCAGATACGAGGAGAATGGGGCCAACATACATGAGAAGACGATACCGAACCTCTAGAGGATGGTGCATATCGGAAAGGGTAATCAGCGGTCGACATCATATCTGACGATGTCGATGGTGACGTGCAGCCTTCCGAGAGCGTGGAAGAGAAGAAGTGTTGCAGTCCTTGTGTTGATTCCTCGTGGTATTTGTGACCATCAGGTTGTGAAAATAGATCGACGTTAACAAGGTCATCAGCGATTGCTGGTGGGTGTTCGTAGAGGGGTTTCCGACGATAGGAGCGCTGACGATTCCCAGTCCCCCTGCAAACTCAATATTATGCTGGATGCCACCCTCGGGCGTATAGTGCATCATCGCTTCCATCATCGACTGATCCCATGGTGCCGAGTTGCACTGAACCGAATGCGACCGTAAATCATCACTGGAGTTATGATGAACAATGCGGCAATGGAAGTTCAAACTCAAAACATACCTATGAGTAAATGTCTGGCTGCAGTGCTGACACTTGTGCATCGTGTTTCTAGTGTCTATCAAAGAGTGATAAGTTCCGAATTGAGAACTGGAATAAAGAACTCACGAATGTGGTAGTGTCGCCTCAGGTTGGAGCGTCTAGTAAAGGGAGCGTCGCACCGGGGACAATGGTAGGCGCCATCTATGGGGTTTCGCCGTAGACTGTCGATACTTGGGTTTCTGATGGTAGGCTGCATGATTTCAGAGGTGGTGAAAGATAGAGACACGGTTGCTTCAGGAAGTCCAGCTATTTGAAGGTCAGAATAAGTTGCATTGCATCATATTTTTTTGGTATTACCCGTACATTCCGGGACTCAAATATCTCGCCAGTCCATTTCGACATCACTGGAGGAGCCAGACAGGTGAACGACGTACATGTGCTTTAGATCTCGCTTAAATGATATGCTGTCGCTTAAACGTCCAGATTAGTCTGTATTCGGGGTGGCACAACACTTGTCCTGTGCAGATGGGATCATGACATCGTTTAAGTTCACAGTTCTGTTCTGGTTGGAATTAGAGCCTGGCCGTGCGAAAAATGGCTGGGCCCTTCAAATTAAATACCATCAACGTCCTCCCGGCCTATCGGTGAATTAAGATCAAAAAACGAACAGTTATAGCCAAGTCTGAGTACAATCTTTTTTCGTGCTTTGAATTCCAGGTGGTGGAGCCAAGTATTCCCATGGGGCTCGCTTAGCGAGCTGATGATTCCGTCTAGCGCGCACACACGTTAAGCGAAGGCTGCTGTATCCTCCCATAACAGCAAAAGAATTCCATTATACATTTATCGGCCGCCGGTGATGACAACTGCGGCGAAACCTTCGATGCCAAGACGGGTCACACTAATATCTCAGGCCAGTGACGTCCTTATGACTTTGCTCTCAAGAATCAGAAACACATGCTCCGTTCAATGTATTTGGTAGTCATAGTACGACTCGCTGTTAACGTTGCGATATACGATAATGAAGCGAACATAGCATCACGGACTTTTCGAGTCGCTCAAAACATGAGTTTGATTAGACATGATTTTTCCTTTGACCAGTGCCATTGGCTCAGAAAGAAGACTGTCTGATCTGATACACTACGGTCTAAATTAGTCATTGATTTGCAAAAACACGTTTTCACTGATCAGCAATGCTAACGAACCGGTATCTTGTTGCTAAACATGCTCCCCGTAAAGCAAGGATGGTGAACTATTTTTCAGTGACAAGATACCGATCAAACAGAGCCGAATGTCTAGAAAATGTCTAGAAACCAATTCCGTTCCTGATCGATAACATAGATTATCAGTCACTGAATCTCTCAACATGACTGGATAGGCGAAGAAGGTCTGGCAATCTCAGTATCGCTCGGTGACCATCACCGGCGATTGGTTATTGGACACGAGTAAGCGAACTGGCATTCTCTGAAGAAGCGATAAAATGATACGTGAGGTAAATAAATATCATCTTGGAAAGGATAAAAAAATCGATCCGTTCCGTTCCATAGCAGCTGATTCTATGTAGCTCCGTTCCTTCACCAGTTAAGATAAACTGAAACAACCAATGGAGATATCCGTCAGCAGTGAGGCAATACACGAGGTGCCAGCCGATCAAAGTAGGAGGAAGAAAACCATTTAGAATCGTCCAAGAATCAGGTGCGTAGGAAATATGCCTTGGCAAAGCTTGGACCAATTCTTGTTTTATGGAAGGACCTTGGTTTGAGCCGGTCCGCTTTAGTACAAGACATTAGAGGCTATATTACCGCTGTCGTTGTTTTAGTACGTGGGTTAGAATCCATAACGTATACTGAACCTTTGTGGTTAGTAATGTTGAATACCTGAGCCCTGATGACCAATTTGTCTTCAGCAACCTTTCAGTCGTCTTTCACACCTTCTCAGCCGAATCTTGACGATGTCAGGCAACGTGGCTCTATCCTTGTCTGTTCCTTGATGGACGCAGGGTCTGAAGTGGGAGGAAGAGTGTCATACCGCTTGTGTGTATGACAAGAACAATGCATATTTTTCGGTTTACAGTGAGTCTAGTAAGAATGACACATGATATGTTATTTCGCGTGCATGGAGGAGTCATGATAGGAGAAGCGATGACTTTGTTTGTCCGTTATTTTGGCACTCTTCATGCTAGATGGCCGTCTGCTCGATACTCACAAACAGAACAGCGGTACAGACGACAATCCTTCTCCACTTGCCATAGAATCTCAGTCAACAGCTACAAATTTTAGCCGAGCTCATTCCAGGAAAAACACTACTCCACAGCCGTTAACCAAATTCCCACCACGAAAAATGGCAGGCAGCAACATGTATGACCGCCTCGAAGGTGGCCTAGGAGCTCAAATAGGTCAAGCAAGACGGAAAAAATGGAAGAAATATGCTATAATTGCTGGTTTGGTTATTGGAGTCCTTTGGTTTGCTGCACCGCGTGGTGAAAGTTATATCTGGAATAAGAGCAAAGGTGTCGTGTTTCTGCAGTCTCCCTGGCATTCTTGTGCTCAAGGCGCTTAGATCTACCTCCTGTCTTATATGATGACGATATTGAAAGCCTTCCACAAACTACTAGACCCAGCGAACCCGACGAAACCTCCAACACCCCCGTTTTACATCCCCATCCCACGTCTTGGGACAACGACCCAGACCCTGAGAAAACGACTCATTGCAATACACCACACTCGCTAGATGCTAGCCTGGTGCAGTATGCCATCATGATTGATGCTGGTTCGACCGGTTCTCGAATCCACATCTACAAATTCAACAATCGCGGGCCTTCGCCAGAATTTGAGTACGAGATCTTCAAGATGACGCAACCTGGTTTATCCAAGTATGCTGGACAACCGGAAGATGCAGCGGCAAGTTTAGATGTTCTCCTCAGTGAAGCTATCCGTGTCATTCCCAAAAGTCTACAAAAGTGCTCGCCAATTGCCCTCAAGGCAACTGCTGGCCTTCGCCTCCTTCCAGGCTCGCAGAGCCAGGATATTCTCGATGCTGTGGAGAGACATCTCAGTAAGCAATACCCATTCCCCTTCGCGGATAAAGAACCTGTCGTAATTATGGACGGGAAGGATGAGGGAGTTTACGCCTGGATCACGGCCAATTATCTTCTTGATACTATTCGTCTAGATACGCCGAAAAATACCTCTACATACGCTGTGCTTGACCTCGGAGGAGCCTCAACGCAGATCGTGTTCGAACCCTTGTTTACATCTGACGACAGACACTTGGAAGAAGGGGAACACAAATACAGCCTTACATTCGCTGGGGAAAAGCGCATTCTTTACCAACACTCCTACCTTGGTTACGGTCTCATGAGAGCACGTAACCATGTCCACCGATTTGTCGACTTCATGGCTTCTATTCGGTTGACGCATTCGAACAAGGAATCGGAGAATGGTTTCACTGGCAATCCATGTCTTGCAAAGGGCACTCGAAGGGTTGTAGAAATTCACGATAAGCAGACGGGCATTTCCCGGAATGTCACCATGGACGGTGATGACATTGGCTCGTTCGAAGCCTGTGATCGAGTCGTCCAACTCGTTCTCGCCAAAGACACGTGAGAGCTCTATTCTCTGATGCTGTACCAAGCCTTTACACTGATGGATGCTCGTCCTAGAATATGTGAACTCAAACCCTGCTCCTTCAATGGTGTATATCAGCCTTCACTCCTCGACACCTTCCCCTCCGGCAAGGTTTTTCTCCTCTCGTACTTTTATGATCGCATCTTCCCTCTCCTCTCCAACATCCAAAAGTCCAAATCTCAAAGGCCATCGGAACCGACCATCAAAGTATCCGATATCGCTCAAATTGCCAGCTCTGTGTGTCAAGGTCAAACGACATGGGAGGCGCAGTGGGGTTCTGATGAAGACTTGATGAATGAGCTCAAGGGCAGACCTGAGTGGTGTCTTGATTTAACATTTATGTATACGTTATTGAGGATGGGTTATGAGTTTGAGGACGAGAGGGAGGTGATGATTGGGAAGAAGATTGATGGGACTGAGTTGGGATGGTGCCTCGGTGCGACGATTGCAATGGTCGGAGGAGAACTGACTTGTCGGGTATAATAAGCATGGTTACTTTTTTGTTTCTATATCGATAACTTGTTTCTCCTCGGACTTCCCAGGAATTATTTACTTGCACGTATGTACACTTCTGAATCTGGCGAACTGTGCAGACTTGCTGTCCAAACTACGCAATGAGAATTCTCCATTGCTGTTTGGGTAAAAATCAGTGAATGTTTTTCGCGGACCTTTCTTCTGATGACTAACGGACATCTGATCGGAAACAAAGTATCCGCTTCTGTCTGTAAATTACTCTAAATTACCCCCATACGAGTGTACTCAGGGGCTAGCAGCTAATTTAAAATGACAATAGACTCAAATACTAATTTTCGATATGAGCAGTGAATAGAGCCTGGTGAAATTGTTTGTACAGGATGATCATGAGTCATGGCCCTCCTCCAGATCACCCGAAATTTAGTTGAGACTGGACAAATTCCAGACAAATGGCCCACCGGCCCGGTCGAAGGCACCAGGAAAATCATTGGATAATTACTGGTCTTAATACAGATGATGTACGTCACCACATCTCATGCCCTTGTGCCAAATATGACGATCTAAATTCTCAAGTCCTGACGTCTTCCTGACCAACCATCGGCTTTGGATGATCTGGGATAATACTGGATTGTCAGCATAGGATGTCTGATGAACTTGGCTAATAGAGCGCTCTCCATGTTTGCTGATCGTTCGCTTCTATCATGTCAATCGAGTGGGAAGGGAAATGTGTGTGGATGTGATGCGTATGTGGTAATCAATCTCCGCGACAGCATAAAAGCCCAGAGGTTTCACGAGATCTCTAACCCAGTGACAAAGTTATGATCATTCTCTACGACCACGCTTCCAATGATGGCCACAAGGCATGGACTCCTGGCTCACGGAGAACAAGGTCAATGATTTTTTTTCCATCTCCAACACGATACTCAGAGAATTTAACGTCTACTAGGTACATGCTCGACTACAAGAAGATCCCGTACAGAGTAGTTCCCATCGAATATCCCAACCTCGAGACTAGATTGAAGGAACTTGGTCTTCCGCCGAGTGAAATCAGATCTGACGGCAGTGGTCACTACATTTGTCCATCCATAATCCACGAAGAAACGGGTATAGCTATTTCAGACCCTTACCAGATGGCAGAGTACTTTGACAAAGCTTTTCCTGGGACACCTCCTGTATTACCCCCTGGCACCAAGTCTCTTCAGGCAGCGTTCTATGACCATTTCGACAAACTTCTGGAAGACTTGTGGCTGTTGATGATGGTTAAGATACCCTATAGTGTCCTGAGTCCCGAGAGTGCAGTATACTTTACCTGCAGTCGTGCTGCTTCCTATGGAGCGCCTTTCGAAGAGATAGCGCCGCAAGGAAAGGCACGTAAAAAGGCCTGGACGGAGATAAAGGAAGCTTTTGACTTGGCTAATGGCTGGATCAATAAGAGTAGCGGTCCGTATTTTGGGGGCGATACTCCAATATTTTCGGACTTTGCCATTGGCGGATTTCTGCACTTCATAAGGCGTGTTTCGGGAGAAGAAAGTAAGGAGTGGATCAGTGTGAAAAAGTGGAATGGAGGGAAGTGGAGACTGTATTTGGATGGTTTGGATAAACTAACGGGCACTGAAAGTTGACGAATTTGTCGGCATCGTAACGAAAGTCCAGACCGTATGTATATGTATCAATAACACATTCTGTGAAGTCCTGTGAAGTGAAACCATTTTGGTAGTCTGCTGACTAAGATTGTGATCAGTCGCCGCTTAAATTAGTCAAGTCATTTTCACTAGGAACATCATCGTCTCGGCTCATTGTGAGCACTAGTAAGGAAACTGGTCACGTGTTGTGTCGCGTCGCAAACGCGACAAACGCGTCTTCATATCCCTAAAATAACTGTACATGGTGCTTTAATGACTTCAACTTCTTCCGATGCCTGCAGCCCCCAATTGCACACTACGTTGTTACCGGACAATTCAATTTCACTAACTCATAAGCGATATAAAGCTCCTCTTTCTGTCGAGTCTCGCAGTAAAAATCTTACGAAAACAAAATCTGCCGCGTCCTATCCACCAAGAACCCCAACGAAAAGAAGTAGAACGCCTAGTCATAGTCGCCCTCAAACTCCTGCTTCGGCGAGGAAAGGGGCAGAAAGCCCCTTCATCATGCCTGCAATGAGTGAAATGGACGTCAGCAATGTCGATCCAGAGAGTGTTCTCGTGGACTACCAGATGGTCGAAGACGAAGAAGAAGTCTCAGGTGAGATTGATGACTCATGGCTTCAAGCCGCTATGAACAACCACGGTACACGAGATAAAGTTATGGTATCGGTTCGGTTGGTTTTGTTTCAGAATCCAACCTGAATTTAATGCTAATCTCGCGCAATTGTAGTATTCGACCGTCAGATAATATCTCTGCTTGGGATCTCTCCCCTGCAACACGCAGCATTCGACTCAACCCATATTACGCAAGAAACCCCACATCCGGGCTAAGCTTTGCTACATTCAACTTTGATGCCGTTCTCGCCAGTTCCTCCAACAAACTCATATATACCACTGTAGCTCGATCCCACGTCCATGCAGCCATGGAAGGCTACAACGCGGTTATTTTTGCCTATGGACAGACAGCATCCGGCAAGACTTACACCCTCAGTGGAAGTGAAGAAGAGCCTGGAATTATACCACGCGCGATGCGCGACGTCTTTGGTTTCATCCGCCAAAATCCATCACGCGAATATCTTCTGAGATGCTCCTATTTGGAAATTTATAATGAAAGTATTCATGACCTTCTAACGCCCCCGTCCATGGCGGCTGCGAATCCTGTCCAAATCCAAGGTAATAGTGGGAGTGATGTCATTTTGACGCCTTTACGCGAGGAGGTAGTGACGAGCCTGAAAAGTGTCAAGGAGGTTTTGAAACGTGGAGAAGGGAATCGCCGAACTGCCTGTACGGACTGGAATGATCGAAGTAGTCGCAGTCACAGTGTGTTCCGGCTCGTGATTGAAAGCCGAGAGCGTGGCAACGATAGTGACAATACCGAAGATCCTGGCCGTCAGACCCCTGGACTTAAAGAACGCCAGACCCCTAATTTGGGTGGGAGACAGACACCAGGTCTTGGGGGCCCAAGACTACAAGCACGAGGAGGAAGGAGCGTGCAAACTTCGGTGCTTGTATGTGGTGAATTCTTTGACGAGCGAGGTTCGCCCTCTCATACGGTGATTTAGAGTCTGATTGACCTTGCTGGCTCGGAGAAGGCTACTTCTGACAAGGAGCGAACGAGAGAAGGCAAGTACATTAACACAAGGTGTGTATCTCTTCGTATTCCAATCAATATCGTCTCTAACCTTTCTTCTAGCTTGCTCACCCTTGGGACGGTCATTGGGACTCTGGCAGATAACGCAGCCAAACGCAAGAAGTAGCTCTGCTTTCCTCACAGAGGAGCGTTTTGCTGAATGTTTTTATTTCAGGGATCATGTTCCCTTCCGTAATTCCAAACTAACGCGGATGCTCCAGCCATCGTTGTCTGGAAATGCTCGAATCAGTGTTATTTGCACGATCAATCCTGATCCAGGTGCAGTGGGCGAGAGTATGAGCACGCTGCAGTTTGCAAAACGCATTAAAAGCGTTCAGGTGAGATTTGATGCTATTGCGATATTATGTATGGCTGATGGTTCTTTGCATCTTAGCTCCACGCCCAGAAGAGAGAGGTCGTTGACACAGATGCACTCATCGAGCGCTATAGGAAGGAGATTGAGGACCTTAAAAGGAGGTTGGCTGAGCGTGAAGCAGAAGCACCAACAAGATCGCGTCGTCTTTCAGCGCAGGAAGTTCGTTATCATTTGTTCTCGATCTATGTACATATTTATTTATATTTCTCTAGCAAATTCAAGAATCCAAAGTTATGCGCGATCTCAACAGCCGCATCCAACAACTCACCAAACTGATCCTTACATCTGACTCTCAGGCCGTTGATGAAGTCAAAGGAGATGAATCCCGCCCAACGAGTCCTTCCAAAGTCGACTTTGATATGTCTCCGTATCAACTCCAACAAGAGCTTCTCACTGCACGTACACAACTCGAAACCCAAACCAACCAGATTTTGTCACTCGAAGCTGCCCTAGTTTCACGCCCGCTTCTGGATGCAAGTACACCAGAGAAAGACAAGTTGATTGCAGATCAAGCAAAGGCAATAGAGGAGTTGGAGGTTGCTGTGAGGGAGAGTGAGGAGAACCTGACTCGATCGCTGATAACCGTCAAAGAGGACGTAGAGAAAAAGTGGAAGAATAAGTTGGATATTGAGGTGCAGAGATGGGAAGAGAAAGAGAAATGGGTAGACGAATTGGTCAAAGAGCTCGAGAAGGAAAAAAGGGTGAGGACGAGACTTGAAGACGAGCGTCGAGCATTCGCTTCTTTCGTTAAGAAATTTGATTCATTGCGCCTCGGAGACACAACAATTCCGGTGAAGCCCAAGCCGTCTATGCAGACTCCTGGAGGACCCGCATCAATCTTCGCAGAGAAGCAACGGAATCAGCTATTCCCATCGACACATAACAATGGGAACTTTGAACCCACGGTTGACAGATTGGAGACGACGGAGCCATCTCGGAGATTATCAACGATGAATACATTCTCAGTGCAGCCAAGTCTTTTGGATCAGGTTATGCCGGAGGAGCAATGGGATGATGATGATGATGATGATGATGCAGATTTTGACGTAGACCCGGCATTGAATTCTACAAGCGCAGTGGAGAAGGCACACGGTAAAGGGAGGAAGTTGAATGGCAACCTGAGGAGTGTGTTGTCGGACAAAGAGAATGTAGTGCCGCCCACCGCCGTCCACTCGATGATATGGCAATAGAACGATAAAAATTGTAACATCAGAAGTCCTTTGCTCGTGACTTGCTGTATGTAGTGTTTAGTGTAGTTTCTTGTACTTTGTTCACGCTTCTGCTGTAGCTTGTATCTATTAATCTTGTTCGTCATAAAGAAAAGTATTTTAGAAGGAAAAAAATGAATGATACGAGCATCTCATTGCTTTGAGATTAGACTTGATGCATGATAAGTCCCTCATTTCTTCAGCTGCTGAACCTCAATACAATTATGAGATGCCAAACACCGAGTTACTACAATGTGCTAAAGCCTATAAAGATATGAAGGGGAGAGTGACTGCTGAAGCAGCAGAGGTGGTGGTCAAAAAGCTTGCTGTGCTACTTGATGACTCTTGGATAATGATCCCTGTAATACGGTAGACACGGAAAATGAGAAGAATAGAGCGATAAAAGAAGGAAAATGGACACTACGAGGATCGAACTCGTGATCTTATACATATTAGCGAAGATTCAAGATCCCACTGTGCAAAGCATACGCCATACCACTAGGCCAAGTGCCCTACCCTAAATGATGACATAATGATAATAAGATAGATGTCAAGAGCCATAGCCGGGCCGTTTTTTTCATATTCGACGTTGTCGATCCAGCTGACCGGTCATGGACGTTACAGTATATCTTATTGAACCTCAACGACGGAGAAACATAGCTTCTCTCGGGATGGATAGAAACATAAATATGCTCACTTTCAGACTTTCAGTGCACTAGATCCAAATGCTGCGCTTTTTTGTCCTGCTTTTGACCTGTGTTTCATTACTCGAGGTAGCTTATGCTGCTTCGCGTACTAGTCCACCTGCAGGAGCAAAAGTGGTTCGTGCTGGAACCACAAATTCTGGGGAGTTTCAGACAGTCTCTGCTGCGGTCGCTTCACTCCCAAGTGATAGTAGTTCACAAGCCATCTTCATTTATCCTGGGACATACACCGAACAAGTTTATATCAGTCGTTCTGGACCTCTGACTGTTCGTTTCTTTCCGCCTGTTAGAGAGTCCACGAGCAAACGTTGATTCCTTCTCTAGATCTATGGCTACACGACCGACACTTCTGATTATAGAAACAATCAAGTGAATCTTCAGGCCGGGATCGACGCCGGAAGTGCAGGCTCGGATGACGCGAGTGGTACTCTTCGTGTGCACAAGGACGACTTCAAGATGTACAATGTCAACGTAAAGAATACTTTTGGGGTTGGATCGCAGGCTATTGCCATCAGCCAATACGGAAGTCGAGTCGGACTATACGGATGCGGCTTCTACGGGTACCAAGACACTCTTTATGCGAACGAAGGCACTCAGGCGTACCTCCGGGGTTACATCGAGGTATTCCTGTCCTAGCATCGTTGTTCCCTTTCTAAATATCGAACCGGTCTACTCAGGGCGCAACTGATTTTATCTTCGGTAGACGAGGCAGTGCTTACTTTGGCGGGAACACAATCGGTGTCAAGGGTGCTGGCTTTGTAACGGCTAGTGGGCGTGAATCTGATGATTCTGGTAGCTGTGTGTATTTTTCCAACCTTTGAACCATAGAGCCTAGCTGAATCCGATCCGGGATCAGACGTCTTCAACGCGAATACCATCGTAACAGCATCCGGTGCATTTTCGAACGCTACCAATGCCCAGTTCTTTGGTCGACCCTGGGGTGGTAAGTCCGCCTCTCTTTATGGTTAGGCGATCCGAGTGACTGATCTCACTACTTTTCATAGATTTTGCCAAGTACGTCGTCACTTTAGCGCGCTTAGGATCGAAGTCAGCTTCCTTCCTAGAGTCATTTTCAAGAACACTGTTGTCACAGCACCATTTAACAAGGCTCTTTGGTCTATCTGGAACAGTGGGGACCCGCGGACAGATAACATTCTATTCGCGGATTACAACAGTACAGGAAGTGGTATCAGCGGCGCCTCTCGTCCTGCCTTTGCAACCCTCCTTTCTGCTTCCCAAGCAGCGTCATACTCCATTTCTAGTGCACTTGGAAGTGATTACACGACTTGGGTAGATATGAGTTATGTCGTGTAAGGCCAGTTCATCGTAACGGCTAGCAGTATCTGGCCATAATCTTGCATCTCAAAGTTGTCAAATACTTGATTCCGAATGCATACCTGAAAGAGCTTAGATTGAGCGAAAATGAAGAGGCCGTTTTGGATAGGCTCTGATTTCATTGGGTGAAGTCGATCTTTGTTCCACATGATTCATTCGACTTTGAGGAAGAGGGAAACAAGCGAAACTAGTAATGCAGTCTGGATCTCCATGTCCAAATGTTTTGGCCTTGCCATGAAGAGTGTAGATGTGACAATCCGAGAAATCAGTTAGACATTCCCTTACCTGATAGATATGAAGGGGTATTAGCGGATCGCAGAATAAAGTAAATTCTACCAAACGCCTTGAGAGGTGCATCTAGTGAGATACCCGTTCATGGAGCCGCCAACTAAGAAGTAGGGTATAATCTGGTTCCTGTCTTCGCTGACAGATCCGGAAAGCTGAAGCTAGAACAATGATCGACGTTAAACATTAGATATTATACAGACTGGATATGAATAAATCTAGTGAATCAATTTACTTCCGTTTGGTCTTTTTGCTGGTACTGGGTTCGGTTTTTTCGCCACCCTGCGCAGTAGCATGAATAATCCGAGTTGGATCACATAAAAACAAATCCTCACCTTCCGCTTCACCCCTTTAGCCTTGGATGTGGTCTTAGGAACAGATTTGTCCTTCGGTTTCACAGAAAAGAAACCATCGAGGCGACCTTGTTGCTTGGTATTCAAGAATTTTTGAAGTTTTTCGGCACCTTTGCGAACACGCTCCTCACTCAAAAGGATATTAGCCGGGGATAATCATATGATTTGTGGGTGCCTCACTTGAATCCCTTGTCTGTCACCAGAAATTGCACAAGGCCATCTACATCAGGGCCCTTCCACTCGAGCTGCGGGATCTTAGATAAAATAAAAGACTGGAAAGAAGGCATGGCAACCGACCTCTACTTCTTCGGCGGGTATAACATCAGGGTTTTCAAACAGTTTCTTGGCCTCTTCCCAAGGCCAGTCTTCGGGTATTCTAATACCACCTGTCCCCTTCCCCTTCTTTGCCTTTTTTGTTGTTTCTTTTTCTGGCTCGATGTCTGATGTTGGTTCTGGCTCTGGCTCTGGCTCCGTCTCATCCTCTGATACTGCCGTTGAAGCCGCTTTCTTTTCTGCAGCCCTGAAATACCATGTAGGAGGAAGTCTAGACGCCAGTTGACCATACTCACTTCGTTCGGAGATGAGCAAGCACATTCCTCAGGTTAGAGTGTTCCCGAAGGAGTTTAAGAGCAGATTTGGGCCCCACGCCCTTGATTGGTTCAAGATAATCGCAGCCTAAGAGAATGCAGAGGTCGATGAACTAGACTAGCTTCAGCCAGAGCGCGAAATAATATCATAAGATAATTGCCTGGTCCATGCTCATGTCAAGGCCTTCTAAGGCAGTCTGAAGGTTAATTTCACTAATAGGTTGTTTCTTGGCCTCAGAAAAGGTGAGATGTCGATACAAAATGGGAGCGTTGAATGTTAGTGTATCCATATCTTCTGAGCCTGCTGCATATACCTGGCAGGAATGTAAATATAGATGTGAAAATGATCAAGGAACTTACTTTGTCACCACGAGCAAGTTCTGCACATTGTGCCTCGGCCTCCGAGGGTGCCTAAATGGGATTAAAATGAGGTGGATACACTTCCCTTGAAAGAACAGCATACGACAACAACTGGGATTCCCATGAGTTTGAGGAGCTTGATGCATTCTTCATTATGTTGCTTTGTCACTTTGACTGTTCGTCTTGACAGCCGGTCAACCTCTTCTATTGTCCCAGTTTCTTTGGCTTCCTCTCCCTCCTCCTTAGCTTCCTCGCGACGTTCAAATCGCTTCGATAGCTGCAAGACATGAGCGATACAATACAACTGAATAATTATCCAAACATACAACTCCTTGCTTGAGCGAGGGTGGTTTGCCGTCAAAGACATACGCCGGTTTAATACCGTTCTCGACAATGCGTATCGTACGGTAAAAGAACCCCATCAGATGGCTTGTCGTTTCACCAGCGTCATTTGTGAGCATTTCACCATCCTTCTGTCGGACAGCTATCAGAAACTGGTATATTGACATAGACGCGTCTATAGCGACTTTGCGACCAAAGAGGGTCTTTATATCGTGTTCTTTGATAGCTGCTGGCGCATGTTGTAAAATAAGTGTTGTAAGGCCCTTGATACCCCATGGTGGATAACGAAACGATACTCGTGACGTCAAGAGCTCATGTGACCAAGTGACAAAAACATCACGAAATAATCAATGCGCCGAATGCTCTACCCTTCACTAGTTTTTCACAGGAAAAAAGCACGAGGCCTCACGGAAGAGCCAAGAGTATCACACAGCGGATGGGTTCATTGAAGAAAGTTGAACTTTAGACAATAGCTGATCAATCCAAACGAGCCAATCGTGTTACATCTTTTGCTAAACACACAACGTTTCCGCCAGCGAACAGTGTGAAGGACAAATCTAATTTAATGTGCACTTGATCTCTGGATATTGCTGGCCGTATAAGAGATACAGCCCTGAAGATTGAAAAGTCCCCTAAGCTTGACCATACTAGGTGAATAAGATCGTGCTTCTAACCTACAACTGGCCCGCGCAAGACCCACACTTATCCATGCTAGACTATGCTATTGGAAGAAAAATCAATCGAAATAGGAATAAGAGATGGCCGAAACATGGAAAAGAGCGATCCTCTTCGGAGCACATAGGTAGTCTTAGGTTGTTTTTTTCAATTCAAAAATTCATGGACCGATCGCAGTCCGATTACCAGTCACACACAACTAGACAAATTTACTAGGCAAGAAGAGCTCCCTGCCAGCTAATGGCTGATATCTGTAGAAAGTCTTGATAGCAGGCTGGGGTATGCTAATCCCCCACGGTCCGGATGTGGGGTTTACCGCAAGGGGAAACAAAAGTTCTATTTTTGTGTTGCTCGCGCACCGAAAGGGTTCTCACATGATCTCCCCCCGCTGATCCGGTTACTGTAACCGAAGTTTCTCCTAGGCTACAACACAAATCTTGTTTTATCTTCTGCGGTCGAATTCGGGATTCTTTGTCCTAGCAACAGGGTTAGGGGTCTACAGAAGTATCGAGATGATATTCTACTTATCAGGAGGCTACTCTAACGACTGAGACCTGGTATTTTCTGTCGCCTTGCAGCTTGGGAATATGATGCTAGACAGATTTTTGGAAGAAAGTGTGTGCTATATCATGACCCTATGAATGGAAACTGGATAACTTCCCGTAAAAGGAACTTGAAATACGATTCCCAGACACGTTGCGACACACGTGTGACAGTTTACCTCTCGAGCCACCCTGCAGGCTGCGCGCTCACTGTAAATCTGTGTTGCTCTTCAAGCACGTAATGAATGCTCAGCAACAACGCTACAAACCTCACAAAGCTGTCAGTGGAATTAATTTGAGCTTATATTCGTCTAGTGAGTATCCTATTATCTATAAAAGGGGTTGCTAGATCACTAGCTGACATCTCGGCAAAGTGGGAAAATGTGGGTCCTCAGATTTTCCCACTTTGCCTATGGGAAGTCGTCCCCTACTGACAAGCGATTTAAGAGGCAAGCAGGAGAGACGAATTTCCGAACTCACGTATGGGTAAGCGACCGTAGGCTACGGAATCGACTTCCCCACGTTCAGTTATTTTTCTTCCGGAAATTGCAGTGCGGACCGGTAATCAAAACCGGCTTAGGATGTTGTTATGCCGTCGCGAGCCCATCGCGTGAAAGACCAAATCTCCGGCGACCGTCGTCTAATCGAGAGGTCATACGCTCACGCCAGTCAGAGTGGCCAAGAAGCATCATTGTTGAGATAGGGCACTCCGCTTTCATGTGTCCTGATATAAAAAAAGATTCTAAATTTTACGTTCCCAGCTCTCCTTGCACACGTCGCTGTTGGTCCTTTCTTTCTCTGACACTCTGACACTCGTTCACGGTCTTTCGTTAACTCTCTTCGAGAACCCGGGGAACCGTTGGCAAATATGGTCGCTGGGTTAGAACGTTCATTGATCAACCATACCCTAGGAGCTGTATTCATTGGCTTCGCCTTTGCGTGTGTGTTGTATGGGATCCTGATAACTCAGGTATTCCATTACTTTCGCAGATATCCGTTGGATAAGTTAGTCTACAAACTCACTGTCAGTGTTGACTTGACTATGCATCCAGTTTGTATTGATGACCTTAAATCAGGTGGTTATGATAGTGTTCGTACGATACGAGCTGCAGCTTCTCACAATTGGCTGAGATGACTTCAGGGCTTTGGAAACAGCAGATCAGATGTTCATTGGACATCTTGTATATTACTATGCTATCGACAATTGGGCGGATGTGCTGGTGCTAACGCAAGCATCAATGAAATGGTATGTTCGAAACCTCTGCCCGGGCGCAGTCCATTGACTCCTGCCATAGGTCTTTGATCGTACGTGTGAACCGTCCCTGAAACAAACTTCACTTATGCGAAAAAACCCTAGACTGCACTTTTAACCGGAGTAAGCATCCAGTAAATCTATCAATGTGAAAACTGACCCTTGATCACAGTCAGTTGTGGGAACCATTGTCAAGACGTAGGTATTATTACGAGGCGCTGAGTGATTTTTTGACCATGCTATTCTCGCAGTTATTTCGGTCTGAGAGTGTGGCGGTGTAAGTTCCAGCTAGTGTCGAGTCAGAGTCCAGAATGCTGATGTACGGAGGTAGTCAGTGGCCGTAATATCTGGATAACGGGATTGATTGTACGCGCTGTCGATGGCTTACGAGTCCGTTGGGATGTTGAAAACCATCTTTCAGATCTTCTTGTCCTTTGCACAACTCTGTTTGGCCATCAGTATGTGTCTAAGCATGAGCCTGATGTGTTTTTGGCTGACATAGATCTGCACTTACTCTTCTGAAGCATATTCTGTCAAAGCGTTCGTATTGTATTGACTAGAGCATTGGCATCGACATTTATGGTTCTCCGTAGTTTCGCGCTACCAAGTATCTTCACCGCGCAAAGAATCCAGGTATGTCAATCTCTTGATTGCTGAGTCTTTCACCACATGCTCCCTCAGATCCTTGGAACGATCTCACTTGGAACAGGCGTCCTTACTGATATCGTGACCGCCGCGACGTTATGCTTTTTCCTGAACAAATTACGAACAGGATACCGGTCGTGTGTTGCCTTTGGCCTCCATTCACAGCTCCAGCTCTAATTAAGAACCTCTCTTTAGCTCTGATTCCCTCGTAAACATGTTGTGCCGTTATGCAATTAATACGGGTGCCTTGACAAGGTGGGTTTCCAGTGGTAAATCTTGCTCAAAAATGCTCGCCCGTCTTATGCCTTGAAATTTTTTAGTACTATCAGCTTGGTTACTGTCATTCTTGTAAGTCCAGAAAAATTGCGATATCAAGAGCTTGACTTATCTTACCGTAGTACAACATCGAACCCTCTGTCAATCTTTTCTTCGTTGCATTTTACTTCATCCTTAGTAAACGCAAGTAATCTCTCAGCCTTTGATAGAATATTGCTGATAATGCCTCAGTATACGCTATTTCCCTATTGGCAACGTAAGTTTTTGGATAGATTCTCCCCTTACTTTGCTCACCCATGTCGGCCTCGATTATAGCCTTAACACACGCCGTGAACTTCGAGGTCGAGGTACGGAGGAACAGGGCAATACGACCAACAATACCAATATGTTTCACTTGGGGACTCGTATTCCCAGTATGGGTCCCAATGATCTTGAAGGCTATGGAGTTAATCCTCCACAGCTCAGCCGAGGAAACAGCGTAATCCTGGACACACCTCAGAGTGCTTTCTTCTATGCCAAAGAAGACTCCCCGCGCAATTCTTTTCGTCCTGAGAAAAAGTATGTACTTCTTACTTGTCGTATCTCTGACATTAACATTTCAGCAGAAATTCTGGGTTTTCATTCTAAAAAAATGGTAGTATATCACTGTTTTATTGTTGTACCGTAGCTATTGGTTTTCGTTCTCTAGTTACAGGAATGTAATATACATAGACAGGTTCCACGTGCTCTGTGATCTGTGAGAAGCTCTGAGAAGCAGGGCGATGGACCATTTTTTGTTCCCACAAGAGAGACTCGAGGGAGGTAATAAGGTGATAAGGCGGCTCTCGGTTCCTTGCCTGCATTGTCATCCCCTTTGTATAGTTTGATTTTTGCTATTGTTCTTTGATTACTCAAGATGTATATCTCACTGGTGTTCAGTGTGCCCTCTCGATTGAGGTTGCAATCGACGGCTCAGAACTCTTGGCGCACTAGCGGACCGTAAGCTGACCGAACGTGACAATCGCAATATCAATTTACCCTCTTCGCTTGCTTCTATCATGAAAAAGTCCAGTCATGGGGCCTCATTGGAGAATTCCCCACCTCTACCTACAAATATGCAGTCCTGGAATTCACTCAAGAAGCAACCTGGTTGTCAAAGACAGGATCAGTATCCCCATACATACCCCGCATTGCATACCACAGACTCCAAGATGAAAGGGAACGAAGGGTCCATTTGGCTGCGGACGGGAACATGTTTGGCGACAATTCTGCTTGTGTTAATGTCCTTTTCGGTGTCCTCCACGGTCCATGCGAGGTCGTCAAAGATTGAGCGTGCTATGGATGCCAGAACTCCTGACGTTCAGTTCGACAACTATACTCTCTTTCTTAAAGGGCAGAGAGTATTCCTCTAGTAAGTCATCGCCATTTTAGGGACTTGGTGCTCTCAGAGGTGAATCAGCTCCGGTGAATTTCATACTTTCCGACTTCCTGTTCCATCGCTTTGGCCAGATATTCTCCAAAAAGTCAAAGCGGCAGGGCTGAATAGCGTCAGTGTATATGTTCACATGGGTCTCACTAATCCTGCTCCTGGAGTCGTGGATTTTGGTGGATTCCGTGCCCTCCAACCTCTATACGACGCGGCAAAAGAAGCCGGTGTCTGGGTTGTTTTGCGTCCAGGTAAGTGTGTACGTCATAGTACCATGAAATTCAGCTCAGGAAATATTACAGGACCTGTAAGTGTTTCCGAGCCTGTGACTTATAATTGTTCTGATGGGATCAAGTACATCAATGCTGAAACCACGGCTGGAGGAATTGCTCACTGGGCAACTACGGAAGTTGCCGGCTCCCTCCGTACGAACGCGACAGATTGGAAGGCTGCATGGCAAGACTATATCCAGGGTATTATCAATGTGACCGCTCCGAATCAGATATCAAATGGTGGACCAGTGATTGGTGTGTCCAGACTGCTGATCTTCATTCCTCGTACAAATTAGTATACATCCAGCGATCCAGATTGACAATGAGTACTCCCAGAACCCTGCTCCAAATGCTGAATATTTCGTGGATTTGGAAGCAACATATCATGATTCCCCCATCGTAGTACCCTTGACGTATAACGATCCAGGTCAAGGGAGGAATTTCGTCAACGGGACTGTGAGTGTCTATGTTTCTTGAGTTCATAGTTTAATGGGGTACATCTTAGGGTGCAGTAGACCTATACGGGTATGAATCACTTGTTGCTGATTTTGCAGACTTATCGCCAAACTGAATAATAGACTCGATTCTTATCCTCAAGGCTTCGATTGCTCAAATCCGACCGTTTGGAGGGGAGTTCCGACAAATTTTCATCAGTATCATGCCGACGTCAATCCATCTCAGCCATGGTACATCCCAGGTCAGAATGCGATCCGCTTCCTCAACATTTTACTCATACCTCTTTGCAGAATTCCAGGGTGGTTCCTTCGATGCATGGGGACCAACAGCACCTGGTACAGAAATTGCGTTGCTTTGTAACCAGCTTAACTCACGTCATTCGCAGGATACGGACCTTGCAGACAGTTGACTGGGCCAAATTTCCAGTCTGTCTTTAATCTAAATTTATGGGCAAGCAATGCGAAGTTGATAAATTTCTACATGCTTTATGGGTGCGTGGTTAACAAATTGTTGCTCTTTTATCACTCGGTGTTGATTCTTTATCGATGGTCAGTGGCACATCCTGGGGTGGTCTCCCTTTTCCTGGAGTCTACACGTCCTATGATTATGGTGCATCTGTGGGTGTCGGCAGCCTTCTGACTGTCTAACATTCTTATTTCTTGTCACAGATCGCAGAATCGCGCGACTTGACGACCAAGTATGACGAGCTCAAGCGTCAAGGTCTCTTCCTACGAAGCTCCCGAGATTTCTATAAAACAGATTGGGTTGCAGACTCGTCCACCGGGCTTTCTGTATCTACCAATAGCAATGCTTTCATCACGCTCTTGAAGAATTCTGACACCGGTACCCAGTTCTTCATTGCCAGACAAGGAGATTCAACCTCTACGCGAGTAGTATTACCATGTCCTTTTGCATGTCATAACCCGTTGACTTTCTTTAGTAATACCATAACCTTCAAGCTGAACGTTACCACAAATGCTGGCACCGTCCAAATACCTACTGTCGCTGACGCGATCACCCTTGGAGGACGTGAATCCAAGGTCATAGTCACAGATTATATATTCGGCTCAACCTCCGAAATTTCTTATTCCACAGCTTTCATCTTTTTCGCTGGCATCATTGATGGGCGTGATGTGCTTTTCCTGCACGGAAATTCCACGCAACAACATGAGGCCTCCATCAAGCTCACAGGCACGCCTACAAACCTTGCTCAGCCTTCCTCCTCGCAGATTCAGGTTCATGATGGTGGCAATTTCACCACAGTTACCATCCTTGCAGGTCTTCAAGACTTCGTCACGATTTATGATTCAGACACTCAGCTTATCCTGTATGCCGATTCGACGACTGCAGCTACGTTCTGGGCGCCTGTTATTCCTGGATCTGTCGATGATCCACTACGTAATTTCTGGGGCATTGGCACAAATCAGACCGTCCTTGTCGGTGGGCCCCGCCTTGTCCGCAGTGCCTCCTTGGACTCAACAGGCAAGACCCTTGCATTGATCGGTGACCTCAAAGAGGGAGTCATATTGACCGTCATTGGACCCAAGACCGTTACAATGGTGACGTGGAATGGACAAACGGTTTCTACTGATGCCCAGGGAATGCTGCCCTCTGCAATTGATGGTTCACTGGTCGGCCAACTATCTTTGCACAGCAATGTGACTGGTATAGTAGTTCCGAAGCTTACTGGATGGAGGTTCAAGGACAGCTTGCCTGAGGTGACAGACATTACGTTTAGTGATGTAGATTGGGTGTTGGCGAACAAGACAACAACAAATATTCCCGTCAAACCTGCATACGGAGATGGAAGGATTCTTTATGGTTGTGACTATGGTTTGTAAGTACATCCTATTTTTTAAGGATTCGGGATCGCTGATGATGGTGTCGAATGAAAGCTGTGAAAATATCGTGCTTTGGAGAGGTCATTTTAATTCCAATAGGCAAGAAAGAAGCCTGAATCTGTCGATTAACGGGGGTGAAGGTATGTCTTGAACTACTGGATGTAAGGAACATAGTTGATCCATGAACGTCAGCCTTCGCTGCCAGTGTATGGTTGAATAATGATTTTTTGGCAACATCTTTCGGCAAGTGAGTATCATTTTTTCTGCAGTTTTCGCATTACCAACGCTTGCTCGAAAAGCTCTACCAACAATCGCAATAACATAGAAGAGGTCGATCACGAGTTCACTATTCCCACTGGTGCATTGAAACAGGGACCTAATGTCGTTACTGTAGTTCAGGTATGTATTCTGTCCTTGATTTTAAGCTCAGAATCTCATAGTTAAGTAGGACAACATGGGTCTTGCTGAGTCTGGTTGTAAGTTGCCTATTTTGAAACAGCCAAAATGTTCAAGGTTTCATCACAGCGACTCCGAACACTATCAAGAGTCCTCGTGGCATTCGTGGCTTTAGCATAGCCGGTAATCAATTCGGAGACTGGAAGGTCCAAGGAAAAGTTGGTGGCTACAAAAAGTGAGCTTCCAGATGACATGTTTTACGCGCAGATCATCCGATGCTCATTAACTCAGTTTCCCTGACAAGACTCGAGGCGTGTAGTCAATCCTATTCGTCTCTTCGCTATAGATAACACTTATCTTCCTAGGTGTTCTCAACGAAGGTGGATTATTTGGCGAACGCCAAGGCTGGCATCTACCTGGATTCTCCACCAGAAACTGGCCAGAACGTGACTTGACTCTGGGCTTGCCTAATCGACAGGCTGGGGTAGGGTTCTTCGTGACCACGTTTGATCTAAATATTCCTCGTGGTATAGATGCCATGATGTCTTTCACATTTGGAGAACAGTTGGGACAACCATATCGTGCTTATTTATTTGTGAATGGATGGATGATGGGTAAACGAGTTGGTAATCTTGGGTGAGTTTTTATGGGAGTCAAGTAATTGGAACAATTTCCGTTCGTTGAGGATTGACACTGTTGTGCAGACCTCAATCCAAATTCCCTGTTCATGAAGGTATTCTAAACTACCGCGGAACAAATACCGTGGCAGTTGCTTTGTGGGTGATGACGCCGAATGTAACGATTGCACCGGACTTGGAGTTGACGCTTGATAGCGTGTATGAAGGGGGTGTAGGCAATGTACAGGTTAACAATCCAGTATGGTCACCGACTGGTAGGCAGTAAGGGAAAGATAACTAAACCATGCTGTTGCACTGGAGTCTACTAGCAATGTACATGATAAGAATTTGACATGGATGACAACTCAATGCAGGACCCATAATTTCCATGTATGACCTTCTATGGCATTTGGATTTCTAGATCTACTTGCTGCTCAAGTGCCAGTTTGATTATCAGACAATTTATTCACTGACGGTTACTATACACTTTCGATTCGAGATTGCTTCAAACTTTCCTGTCCTAGTTAAACCATATTAACCATATTTCGCGAGCAGCACCATTCATGTTGAGGCCGCTTTCAATGCCTCATACAATCCATGCTGATCTCCCAAAGCATATGTTAATGTCGCTTTCTGAAAGATGCCTTCGTCTGTCGATAGCTCAAGCTGCGCAGGATGAGTAAGAACCATGCGGAATGAACCTGCACATACCAGAGATATTATATCGTCAAGTAGTTGTGCTTGACCGACGCTCATTCCTAGTAGTCCATTATAGTTCACATTGACAATATGTACATGGAAGTGATCTAGGGAACCATGATAAGTGCATATGAATGATAGCGGATACATAGAGAACGCACAGTAACTTGGTTGATAGTGAACGAACATACGAAGCGAGCCTTTTCCGAGGCCCCATCTCTGATGAACGATCCGTTCGGCTTCGCTACGGATATTGTTTAGAAGGGGAAGATGACATTTCTTAATATCACGAAGGCTACGGATGCTCCGATCCTGGGTGATCGCTACGAGATAGAGAGAAGATATGGTCTTGAGATCCCATTTCATGTCCGGGAGGATCATGAAATCGGGGCTCGAGACCAGAACTTTTTCTTGCTCTGAACGACCTTCAAGTATATTCTCCATCCTTTGAGGAAGTCAATACTTGTCAACTAGAGCCTTGAATATTGTTCACCATTGGGTTCTCGAGGGAGGGAATGAGTCGATGTATGGTTTGACAAGTTTGTCATAGAGCTCTGGCGTTTCATGTACAATCAACTGTTCCTGTTTTGTGTACTGCATTTTTGCCAGTTGGACAAGGGCTTATCGGGAAAAAGTCCCAGATCTGACCTTCCTGATGTGCACATCTGTTGCAGGACATATTATATTGATCTTCAGGTCTTGTTCTCGACCAGGGCCTAACCAGCCGAACATCCAAGTATACTGATGTCACGTAGATATCCTACGATTACTTGAAATCGTTGGCTGCAAAGATGGATTGCTTACTATGTCCGTGCTTTGTTCGAGCCTTATTTTCTCAATTCCAGTAAGCGCATTAAAAATGCCAGGTATCTGAGCGGGATCGAAAGCAGTTTTTTCCAAGCGGACTATAGCTTGAAGTTCATCGCCGTTTCCTTCAAGGTCAGGAAAAGAGCCAAGAAAAATAACGATATGGGCCAGAGGATCTTCATGCAGAATTCTTTGAAATTTGAAGTTCCGTAGAGTCTGTGGTGCGGCCCAGTGGGACATGATAAGGGTGGACTTTGTTCTGGATGTTATTCTGATTCGTTTTAGTGATGACCTTGTGACCGTCAGGTGTCATGTCACAATGAAATATTTGTGATTGTCCCTCCTGTTAGCAAAAAAAACTGCTGCCGAACTGAGACCCTGAAAATTAATATCAAGTATAAAACGAAACCTGATACCATAACTTGATAATTGGGATAGTGGTGTGAGTTGTTGGTAGAACTGTCAAACGGAATTACGACAAAAGTCTGCCGTGTGAAAGCTTCTTGGCTAGAGTCGTCAGTGTTGTAGCATGCATCTCAAGTCGCTGTATCCAGATCCTCCTCCAAACCCACCCCTGCTCAATGCATATTCAATGCTGGCTGGTCGTCCAGATTTGGCTAATTGGCCTGACTTCACCGCTCATGTAGAACATCATACGGGCAAGAGATATTCGTTCAAGGGGTTATGCGCGAGAATCAATTATCTAGCGACGGCCCTTGGTGCGCCAACGTCCCAAGGGGGGCTTGGTTTGGAAGCAGGGAGTAGAGAGAGGATTGGAATCATGAGTGA
>Ga0153934_1000053_pt1 | contig 27583 bp, 34 predicted proteins | sample TSNJ018MetaG_FD_104708 | JGI IMG/M metagenome (GOLD analysis project Ga0153934, IMG submission 104708) | Attine ant fungus gardens microbial communities from New Jersey, USA - TSNJ018 MetaG | ecosystem: Host-associated > Fungi > Mycelium > Unclassified | place: USA: New Jersey, Wharton State...
GTAAGACATCAGCATAATGATCAGCATATTGAAAGGCTACTCACCCATGCCAACAGGCTGGAGGTCAACATATCGAGTGGTGACCTGAAGAAGATCAGCGAGAAGAGCGGAAATGAAGGGTAACGCATACCTCAAAAGATGTGCCGAAGATACTGAGCTTTACAAAGGACATCTGAACGGCGGGAAGAGAAGTAATGGAGGGAGTAGCTCGTGGCTTTCCATTTGTATTATTATTTGAGCGCTTCCATTTAGGGTTATCCGGTTCGAGAGGCAGTTTATTCTTGTCCTCTCACCATGTCTCTCCTCCTCCGCACTGCCTTGACTTCCTCCCCCCGCGTGATTGTGAGTCACCTTGAACTGAAGGTATCTCAACTATACTCAAAGGCGCTCAGGGCCGTCGCTTTGCATCCACAACACCCCTGGAGAAATCCTCCAAATTACCCGCCATCTTGCTTGGTACTGGCCTAGTTGGAGCCAGCCTCTATTATTTTCTCGAGCAGAGAACACCTGTTCCAAAGCCCACGCCTGCAAGGAGTGCACTGGACCCTCAAAACTACAAGAATTTCAAGCTTAAGAAGATCAATCCTTACAATCACAATACCTCTGAGTGCGCCTTTCCTCTTTGAGTTATTAGGCTAATTGCTAACAATGATTCAGATTTGTATTCGAATGCCCAAATGACGAGGCTTCCCTTTTACCAGTCACTTCATTTGTATACATCAAGGCGTCTGATCCCGAAGCACTCAAGGGTCCTAATGGAAAACCTGTCGTCCGTCCTTACACCCCCATCTCGCCTCCAGAACACCTTGGGGAAATTACGTTCCTTGTGAAGAAGTATGACACTGGAAACATGTCCAAGTACATTCACTCGCTGAAGGTTCGTACTAATACACCTCTGCCACTCACTTCAATTTCGGGACGCTACGGGTTGCTTGAGCTTACTCATACTTGTCACACGTCCAGGAGGGCGAAACTATCGCAATCAAAGGGCCTCTGGGCAAGTTCCCTTACAAAGGTGACACTAGTCTCTAAACGGTTGATCTTGTCTCCAAAACTGAAACCGCGTTTCAGAAAACGAATTTGAACAGATTGCGTTAATCGGTGGCGGCAGTGGAATGTACGTTTTTTTTCTCACGATAACTATTAAGACTCATATGCGCCGTGCAGTACTCCCCTCTATCAGCTCTTGACTCACGCCCTTGAGTCACCAAATAATAAAACCAAATTTACTCTGATTTACTCAAACGTCACCGAAAAGGATATTCTTCTCAAAGAGGAACTCGAAAATCTCAAAAAGAAGCATAGCGACAAACTTGATTTGATATACTTCCTTGACAAACCCAGCGAAGGCTGGAAAGGTCAGCGCCTATCAAAAATCGCATAAAAGTTTTTATTGATGTCTATCTATAGGTGGTACTGGCTACATCACGACAGATGTTATCAAAAAATATGTCGCAGCTCCGGATCTGAAGGAGAAGATCAAGGTATTCGTCTGTGGACCTCCTCCCCAAGTTACCTCTCTTGCTGGGAAGAAAGATGGTCCTCAACAAGGCGAGTTCGGCGGTATTCTCAAGGAATTAGGATACACTGTAGATCAGGTATGTTTTAGATTTTGCAGTTTTCGGCATAGCTCAATGTTATCCAGGTCTACAAATGCTGAGAGTTTGTTTTGGCACCATTAGATCCAATCTAGGGGTGTGCGTTGAAACCCTTTCAAATAAGACATCTAAGACTGGTTGTGAAACAATTTACAGATCTCAACATGGATTGCCCTGTGTCCTTATGGCATTGCTACAGAGTCTCTTTGGAAGTCATAGGGTAGATTTTGCTCACGGTCATACCCCTAGATTGATCGTAAAATAGATCATTTGTTCTGAATAAATTTGCTAACCAATGACTCCGTGCAAATACTAGATTTCTTGTCCATGAAGCTCCAAGGACAAGATATCAATCCCTAGAATCGCACTACTGATTGACCGATTGACCGATTGACCGATTGACCGATTGACTTCCCGTAGGAATCTACAAATTTAGAATTTCAGTCCTCAGACTTTCCTAATTTGCGTACGGGATGCCATTGATATTTTTTTTCTCACTCGTCTACTGCCTCCGGTCATAATAATTTCGCGGCAAATTGGACCCTAGCTTTGGTGCAGGAGTTCTTTTGCCACATCTCTGTCTCTTGCTGTCGATGTGTAAGAGGGCACAGGACCTGGAACTGACCAAACAATCACAGCGAACGAAGGAATATGACAGGAGATACGCCATTTTTCCTCAGACAACATCAGGATAGGAAACTGACTTCTTGCACTACATTATGGTAAAACATGCCGGCTGAGTCACAAGTTGGGTGAATCAGAAGTAAAGCGATACAAAAGAAGATCAGATGGGGTCATTGCTGCGTGTAGGAACGAGATCTCAGTGGTTCTATTACGGTCATCAGTGGTCTTGTTGCTCAGCTCAGATCCCAGTGTTTCCAAAGAATACCTGGAGCGATTAGTTGCCAAACAAGGAGCAGTGAGTGCCTCAAGTCTGCGCCAACATTGTCTGATGATTTCCAGTGCAAGGCATCTCTTCTTCCCAATGATCGTCTGGCCATGATTACTATGTGCGCAATCAATATTTATGCTATCACTAACTCAAGCGACGAAAAATTCCCAGAATTACTGCTTTCTTATCGTGTTGCTGTAGAACTTCATCCGCGTGGCATTTCCCGTCCCTTAGTCGGCCATGATGGTATATTCATTTGTATCTGTAGCCGCGAAGCCAAACGCACCTTTATAAGTCATAATCCCACTATTCCTCCAACAACTGAAGCACTAGGGCCCCTGAAATCCTCATCTGGGTTGGAGACTAGTTATAGACAACTCGGGACAATGGCATTATTTTCTTTTAACAATCACCATGAAGTTGCAATGGCTACCTATGATCTGACTTCACATCTCTCTCATTACCGATGGCTGCAACTGAACATACTCCGCATCAGTCATAATAGGGCTATTGTAAAAGATTTAGCTGGACTTGATGACAATGTAGGCAGAGTAGTTGTAAGACGTTCTGGAAGTAATAATCATTTTCTCGTAATGGATGTGATTTAATATAATCTCCATTGCTTAGCATAGTTTTAAATATTTCTATAGCTGGCTACACTACTGTGAATAATTCTTGTAGTGATTCAGCTGGTGATAATGCCTATAAAAATTATTAACCAGTGTGAGTGAAGACAAATTTGCTTTTATTTCCACCTTCATTCTTGTCATATGTTGATTTTTGACCGAAGAAAATGAAGTTAGCTGTAAAATATCAATAAATCAGTACATCAATGCCCAGATAAATTAAATCACTCACCAAGGCATCGTATTGACCCTGATTGATATACTCGAAGGCTTTTGAAGCCATATCTTTATCCTTGTGACCTAAGAATCTCTTAAATGCATTGATTGCATTCTTTTTTTGATCCTCAGTAGCAAGAAGAGGGTTAATCAATGCCTCCGTATGACCAAGGATATCTTTTGCAGCATGCTGGGCCTCCTTGGACTTCCCTTTGGACTTGGCAAGTTGCAGATACTTCTCAAACAGCCTCCGAAGCTCTGATATCAACATCAGTGGATGGACTGTATCTGGAGGTCTAAATGAGTACTCACTCTCAATTTCAGAAGATGTTGACAAGCCAGATTCAGAGGAGGCATCACTGGCAGGATAATCACTGGCAGAATTATTGCTAGAGGAGGAAGACATAGGGACAATTGAAAACAAGGTAATAATGTTGGAGATATTCTAGCAAAGTAGACTGCAGTAAATGTGTGCTTGTCATAGATTGATTCAGCACTATATATACTAAGTACAGCATAAGAGAATGAACTGTCCATTGTTTTAATACAAGCAAATCTTTAAAGAGAATAGATGAAATCAATCATCCATGTGGCCAAGCATCGGTTTCAGTTGTCACAGAAAGTACAAGGACATTCTCTGATAGATTCTTTAATAGATAATGAATGATACACAGGTCTTTGTTAAAATCTGATAGCCAAGGGGGCGTGTTGATAACTTGCTGATGACTTGGCAGTGATGGGAAACTCAGCATCGTCAAGAACCTTATCAGTCGTCCGATGCGGTTTTTCACTGCAAGTGTGTTTGATGAAACCAATATTTTAACGTTCAGGAAATACCAGGAGCTGCCATGACCAAGAGTGTACCCTACAATCTTTCCGTACTTGATTTTATATTGGCAGTCTTATTCCCTCTACTCCTTACCCTAGTAGGCTGTCGACTACTTCCCCCTTTTCCTTGGTCTGACATTCGCCATCTTCTCACTGGACTTCGCATTCGACGTGCCCATCCGTTTTCTCTGAATAGGGCATACAATAGCTACTCACAATACGGTTCACTTGCCAGGCAGGAGGTCGCAATCATGGAACGTTCCTATAGCACCATAGAGAGGGCCCATAAGCATTTGGGATTTAGAATTGGATACCCACGCAAACTCGGGCGGTTGAGGGAAGCCATAGAGATGAACACAACTATCACGGAAGCTGTCGTTAAACTTGCATCTAGAGAACTCTCTCTTGAGGATGGTTCCTTTTGCGATACAAATCAAGTCGACCTCGGCCGTGTGCGCGAGTCACTGAAGCATTTTGTTCGTGATTGGAGTCAAGAGGGAGCAAGAGAACGTGAAAAGATTTTCCAGCCGATAATTCGCGTTCTTGAAAGGGTACCTGTAGCCGAGAGGGCGAAGATGAAAGTGCTCGTTCCTGGGTCTGGTCTCGGTCGGCTGGCCTGGGAGATTTCACAGCTGGGTAAGTCCTTAGTGTAGAACTTGTTGTTCATCCTTATGCTCGTAAAAGGGTTCATCACCAGGGCTGTCGAATTTTCGTACTTTATGATCCTTGCAATGCGTTTTCTCTTTTCACCTACCGCCACTACGAAAACAAACCAACACCAAATTCAGCCTTTTGCACATTGGTTCTCACACCAACGTTCGAACGAAGCCTTGTTTCGCACAGTTTTCATTCCAGATGTTGTCCCCCGTTTTTCTCCATCCCTTGAATTGATAGAGGAAGATTTTCTGAAGTTACGCCCTTCTCGAGATACCTTCCATAATTCAGACAAAACTACCTCAGGCTATGACTTCATTGTGACGTTGTTCTTCATAGACACGTCTATCAATATCTTCTCGACCATTGAGAAAATTTATCATCTCCTACGACCTGGTGGTGTCTGGATCAACCTCGGTCCACTACTCTGGCCTGGCGGTGCACAAGCCAAAGTCGAACTTAGCCTTGACGAGCTTATGCACGTTATACAAGAAACTGGCTTTTCGGTTCACTCTGAGGTGGACATAGATGACGTCAAAGCCCCTCGTACCGTCGAGTGCGAGTATACTAGCGATCAGAATGCGATGATGCGATGGATCTACCATGCGGAATTCTGGGTGGCCACAAAGGGTCCTGATTCACATTGAATTCTGTTTCCTCCATGTCTGCTATATATGAGTGGTTGTGTAATATTCGGGTGTTACTGTGCACCAGTCTATGGCAGCAATAAAATAAGCTTTTACTCTTACAAACCTATCGTCCAAAATTAGCAGTGTTTGGATCCTCCCACCAACACCCATTATTGTACTGTTCTTCATCCTTCTTCAAATTAGCTGCTTGCTGCTATGCGTACCAAGTCTATCGTGAGCCTGACTGTCCTTGCGCTTTCTCAATGCATATTTGCACATGAAGGTCCCGAACACAGTGGTCCAGCGGTTGGAGAAACTATGGAGGACTATGCACAAAGACACGTCAGCCAAAAGCTTCAGTCTCTTTGGCATGTCCAGAATACTAACTACATGTTATTAGATGTCCTCTGAGCATCATATGTAAGTTTTCAAAGAGCGGGCTTTATCGAAGTGGCTCAATTTGATATAGCGATTCTTTCGATGCCTCAAGTTTCTTCCTGTTACATGATTTAAATAGGTGAGGTCCTATATCGTTTTATTCGCATGATGACCGAACGTCATAGGGATGGACTATGGGACCGAAGCGAAATCGAAGCAGTCTATGGTGTCCATCACATCTACTCACAGCAAAAATCGAAAGTAATTGCTTGCTCGACTGTTGCTCTCAGGATCCTCAAGGCTGACGGAAACGATTATAGGATGACGAGGAACATCAAAAGAAGGCAGAATTGGTTGTAAATGCCGTTCTACAGGTCTTAGACAAGAACCGAGACGGGTACGTGGATATTTCCGAGCTTGAAAAAGTTGGTGTGGGTGCTCTACCAAGTTTTGAACATATGGGGGCAGAAGGGCACCACTATGACGTTGAAAGCGGTACGTTCGAACGCTAACTATCTATCTCTTTCCGCTGCTGATTGGGCCTTCCAGAGTTCTTCCTTCACCACGAAGGTACCTACACATAATCCGCCAATCCTGTCTGATATATGCACTTACTCTTCTTAGAGAAATATCATTCTACACCTGAAACACAGACAGATGACTCTTACAATCACCCAGAAGACGTTGAGCACTTCTCCCATCATGAACGAATCGAACGGCAAGAGACAGAGCGCGAATCTAAGTTTACAGGAGTGTCTGTCGAAGAACTTGAAGCAGCACAAGCAAAAGTAGAGGCGGAGGCGGAGGCAGCTCAGCAGATGAACGAGGCACCACAATCCGTCGAGTCGAATCAGCAAGATGGTACTGGTAAGCCTCCAGTAATTCGTGTCCCCCCTCCCGAGAAACAGGATCCAGCCGTGAGGTATGCTGGAGAGAAGCCTCATGATGAGGAATGGGGTGCTGGTGAGAGGGGTTACAAGACACCGAGAGATGCGAGCGATAGGATGAGGAGGAATGTACCGTACAAGGTGAGGTTATATTCCTCCATAAGGATAATTATGAATTGAACGCTGATTTAGTCTCGAATGCAGTACAAATTCAAGAAGAATTGGAGTGATTTCTGACGGATACTTGTCATCCTTTTTTCATCCTATGAATTTCATATCTACATCTGCTCCGAGTCCATCTACATATCGTATCATGGGTTGATCCTTTGGATAAAACGCTTTCTCTGTTTCAGCTCCCTGAGAAAATATCTAGGTGGCAAGGAGATAATTTGCAAATGCAAGAAGATACAGATCAGGCGTCGAATGGTCTATATCCGGGAGTACTGCAATTCTCAAGTCTGATGGGAGAACAAACTTGTTACGGAATGAGTCCTTTAAGCGAGTTCATCAACTCGACCCAGACACTGCGAAAGACGTGGGGTACCTGACTTACAATTATGGCAACTTTTGCCACACTCGCGCGTGTAACCTAGCAGTGAGCATTGATGAAATTTCAGTACCATCCTTATCTTGTCCAATTAGTAGATCAATATTATGTGACGAGGTAATTTTAACAAGCCGGGACCCAGAAAGGAAAACCATTGAAGTGTGAAGAGAACTATCGTCCGTCGAACATATCATCCATGATCCCTCTTTCTACTGCCTCCCAATCAATATTTCCCCCACTTGTGTACATGCTCTCGTAGGATGCAATGCTGACATTTGAGAAAAAGGAAACCAAGTCTCGTATGCTCTCAATCTGTTTGACTCCGTTCAGCTGAGGACGTCGTAGTTTTCGTGGTTCCTCATATGTAGTGGTTTCGTTAGGTACAGGTGATGATTTACCTGAGTCCTGTCAAAGGCTGAGCATGAAAGGAGAGGTCAAGAGCCATTGGGCATACCACTACAGGAAGACTCCCTGTCGCGTCTGCAAGTCGGTCCATCATCGCTTCCGGAGAACAATCATCAGGTCGATAGATGGCATCTACAGTGTCTGTGATAAAGATCCATTGATGACTGAGCAGCAATGACTGTTAGGTATTTGATCGTGGCAGCGCAGGTAAAAGCTTACATTTGGAATTCTTCGGTCTGTAGAGTGACGAGAAGATCTAAGCATTTGCATGCAGCCAGAATGAGTTGCAGGTCTTCAGAACCGTCAGGAGGGAGATTCGTCGTGACTTGTTCAAAAATCCGGAACTGGAGAAAACAACGTCAGTCCCACAAAGTTTATCCAACTCAAACACATACCAACTCGGTAAGAAGAACGGGCCAAAAACTTGTCAAGTTGTGTTTCGATAGACGGCATAGCAGAACACGGACACAAAGAAAAACCTCACTTTGCACAATCGGTGCTGCCACGTTGCGAAGGATATCGACTAATTTTTCTTGGATGACAGGAAGTTGGGTCAAAAAGTGATTTTTCTCCCCGGTGAAGATAATAAAGGACAATCTTCGAACATTTAAAGAACGAAGCAGCATTTCGTATTCTCTATTGGTAAATATGTTGGCTGATGGAGCTGTTGCGACTTTGGCTATCAACATAAGAGACCTTTTGAGCTCAAAACAGGAGTGTATTATTTCACTCACACAAAAGTTCGGGAAAAGCAGTCTTATCGGAATCAAAGAGTGACTTGATCACCGGTTTCCAAGACTCAGCCTCGTCGGGAAGAGAGTTAAAAAAGCGATTGTCATTGAAGAGATCGGCGACTGGTGCTTTCCATGCCTTCAGAGCAGCCTGAATCTTAGTCATTTTTTGCAGCACTGTCAAGATAACACCATCAATATCCAATGGCCTGTTGATTTTGTAAACAAGGATCATCTTTCCGAGATAATGACCTACCTTGTCCTCCCTCGTAAGGCTGGTGTCACAATGTAGTAGATGATGTTAACACAAATGCTTGCCACTTTGTCAGGGTCCAACAAAAATTTGCGAAGATTAGGAAGTGAAGCTGAGGCAATGAACTGCGTGATCTGTGCTGGGTCAGAAAGCGGTCCACTTGTCACAATGCTAGTTCTCACCTGAGAAACATTCTCAAGGGAGCCGGTTTGCTTGGGTGCCTCAGGGGTAACCAAAGAAGACGCACTCTCACTGAGATCCATTCTTTCATCCTTGCCAGGTGTCGTCGGAGAGTCCTGTCCACTCGTAACAAAGGAATCCTTAGTTGACCGTCGTATCCACGATCCCTGGTCTTGTGACCGACTAACAAGGGTGATACATGCATCCAAAAGTTTAGTATAGATATCCTTGGTCCTCTCAGTAAATGATAATTATTCGACAAAGCTCAATTTTACCTGAAATTCCTTTCGTATGCGTCGGTCCTCTAACGCAGTTGTTTGAGTGATCTTGTCCGCAAGGACAGAGAGACATCTCAGGGCGTAGAAACTCTGAATTTTATAATCCTTGACATTCCCTGCAATTTCCTTGGCCAATTGGATGTATCGACCCCATACTTGAATAACAATCGGACCTTCTAGGCGCGCCAGATATTGCTCAAGGAACTTGAATAGAACAGCATCGGATCTACGGGCAGCTTTAGTGGCGGCAACGGCTGTATCATTTCTCACCACTCACAAATCTGGATTGATAGCTTGCCTTTTACTCTTCTCCGAGATTCCCGATATACGACACCAGATGCTTTCACAGGTCATGTGTACTGTATTTTGGGCGTTCGCCATGAGAATATCCACAGCTTCAAATACTGCTTCTGATGAAGTTTCTGGGTAAGACTTGGGATGAAATCAGAACATGCAGAATTCGGATGGCATGCATACCTACAGATTTGTCACGGTTCCAGCGCTCCACAACTGACTCGAATACTTCCGCAGAGTGCTTGCGGAAGAGATGCTCTAGTATACGACGGCACCGCAACCGGATTCGATTGAAAATCATGGATAGCGACTCATCCCTTGCTGTCTCTACGTCGCGTTTCTTCCACGCCAGCGAAGACCATATCGAATACAACACTCGAATACCTTCATCTAATGTACGATAGGCTGAAGAGCGTGCCTAGATATGTGTATGAGTTTCCGAAAGACTACGCGCAACTGGATTCAAAGTTTCACCGTAAGCTGTTCACCATTTGCTGTATGATTGGCCTCCGAACTGAACACATTAGACACGTATCCCAACAATCCTCCGCTTTCGTGTATAGGCTTTTCAACAATGGAATCTGCATCACCGTCCTCCTCCTCCGTATAGGCTAGACTCAGCAGTACAAATTGCTCCAGGGCATTCAGCAGTATGATCATGTCCACGTCTGTAATAGTGGCATGGATATCTCTGCTATAATTATCCGGTTGCTTTGCTGCTACGAGAACATCTTTCAGTGAAAGGTATAATTGCTTGCAAATGCAATCATTAAGAGGGATGACAACGGATTGGAGTGCAGGCTGGAACTGCGGAATAGCCATCAGGATAAAGTCAAGCCAGTGTTGTAGAATGGACCGATTGCTCCGTGTGGAAATGCCATCGACGAGAGTTTGAACTAGTAAAGGATTCACGGAGTAAGCTCGGCTCGCACCACTCGTCACCTTATCTCCATCCGAAGTGATAGCAGCCGCGGAACTGTCCTCCTGTTTACCGGAAACAACCAATTGTGAGGCTTCAACCGTGGACACAGAAATCAATGAGTGGAGAAGGTGTAAAAGTCTGTTCTGGGGGTCGAGTCTCTTCGTGTGAACACAATAGTAAAGTTTGCCAATTACGGCGGCTTCCATGGTCGCTACAATAGTTCCTTCCATCTCTCCTCTCGAAACAATGAGTTGCAGGACTTCCACTGCCGAGGACTGGATCAGCTCGTTTAAAGGTGACATGCTTGGTGCCCACTGGGTCTTTGGTTCAGATTGTAAAAATCTGGTGGTCTTTAGTCGTTTCATGGACATAGCTTTCAGAAGAATTACCTCATCAAGATCTCGATAAGCACATCCAGATAGGTGCCGTCATTTTCGGATAATTTACCTTCTTAGCAGTCAGAATCTCGAATATCAATACATGATGAAAGACTCACTCGCATCCACTCGACTCACGATACCAGCATAGTGGTACGATCTTCGAATATAGGACGTCTTGACTACCTTGACGAACTCTTGACCTCCAAAACGTACCACGGAAAGCAGGATCTCAAGGATATAGTTGATGTATCGTTGATCGAACGGTTTCTCATACGTAAAGCCTTGTATTTCTTTTCCATGGACCTTGATCTGTGCTGGAACCCTCAGTACCGCTGGATCGAGGAGCTCGTACAGGATAAGATCCAAGATACTAGATCGTTTATTCAAACCCCAGAATAACGTTTGAATACCCGGCATACATACCCCAAGTAAGATCGTAGGTTACATCTCATCCATGTCTCTCCGATCCTCTTTAAATAGGGATCATCACTCTTCAGGGTATCGAGCACGATCATGAGCGGAACCTTGAATCTGAATCCCGGCAATAGCTTGTCCTCTGAAATCGGCGTAAGATAAGAAAACCACTATTTCTGACGTAGAATAGGTACCAGTCAGCCTCCACAAAACCCCAAACGCCTCGTACACCTCATTATCATGCCTCGGTTTGGGAGAAGTCAGACTCTGCGCCAGGATACTCTCCACGTACGGTTTCTTCATAGAAGATTCCAGTGACCAGATAAGGTTAACTGCGCGGACGTGATACATACTAAACTTGGGACGGAGATAATGCAGCAGCTTGCTGACCATTTTTGATATGATAGTTCTGTCGTCAATGCTCAGCTTGGGTTTCACACAACTGGACTTGTACAGAGAAATGCTGAGGCTGATGATGCGATCCACAGTCGCAAAAATTGCAGACTAAGACAACGGGTCAATATACGAGCTGTCTGGATGGGAAAAGGCCAGATGTACCTCATAATTCATACTTTGCAACAAGATCTCAAGCCACTCCGTAGGTCGCCAACCCAGATCAACAGGTGTCGCAAGCTTGATCACCATTTCGTTGATCAATCCCAATATTCCACCAAACACCTCGCGCAAAACAGAGGCTTCCTTCATCTTCCCGAGCTCCTGTGCACATTTCGCTGAACATGAAACGAGACTTTCAAAGATTGACGCCTGCGGAACGGCAAAGATTCCTTCGGCCGGTGGAGTCAAAAGGATGTCCTGAATTCTGTAAAATGTGCAAGCGAATACATAAGGTCGTTGAGTTCGACAAGAACCTTCATTCTTATCTGTCACTTCGGGTCGTTCAAGGAGTGAAGTTTGAGGTATGTGCGAGTAGAGCTCTTGAATAAGGAAGGTGGCTTGCTGATATATCCTTGTTGATGCCTTGATCGGACTCGACTGGATTTGAAGCTGGATCGAGAAATTGAGTGATAATCTAATTTAATCAAACACGTGGCTCACATTCATAACATCTACAATCCCGGCCAAGATTACAGGGAAATGCAACGTCTGCAATTCTTCATCATGTGGAAATGACCTGAGAACAAACCGGACGAGGTGAATTGCCTGTGTTTATAATTGAGCTTTATAGGAACTTGGTCTCGAGTCCAACGCACCTCAGAAGTATCTCCATTCTCCGAAAGCTCCTTAAACACCGCAGCTATCAAACATTTCCACGTGAGCTGCGGCTCGACCGCTTCGTACAGTGTGCTTGCCGCAGTCGAAATCTATTTGACCTCGTGTGAACTTACATATAGAACGGCAGACTGGCTCACGAACGTCCTTACTACTGTCCACTGGGTGCTCCATTAAATGTTTTGCAGCCTTCAAGGCATCGTAAATCAACACCTCCGTCAGAGGAGTACCGATCTCCCACTTATCCAACAACGAGATGAATATTTTGAAAGGCCTGGACTCAGCATATTCCTCGGACGGTGAAATCATTTCAGCCTAAACATACGTCCCAAAATGTCAGTTTGATTGTTAAATATCAAGACCCCTCATACCTCAAGAGTTCTGCTCAGTAACTCAAGGGCATTCTCCCTCAGAAATCTGATCTGGCCCTCGCTTCCCTCTTCTGTGCCCAGGAGCCAAGTGTACAAACGTCTGTTAAGGGATAAGTCCCTACGCAACACAACACCAGTAGCCGCACGCATGAGAATAGTGCGATCTTCGACATGAGCTTTGCGAACTGCGAATCCATCCACGCGGATGGACTGACAGAGGATGTCAAGTGCGCTCCGGCGAACAAGGAGGTTTTCATCTTCTAGCGCCGCGGCAAAAGCGCGAATCATTAAACCTATGTCACGGCCAATGATTGTGGTTATGTCTTTGTGTCGAAGTATGAGATTATTGGAAACTGAGTGAATCAGTACTAAGCTGGGCAACACACCTTCATCTGCGTTCATATGGGGTAACCGCCTTGATAGAAGGCTTAGAGATGTCCCTCTCGCAGAAGGAGATGTCAACATGATCAGCCAGATATTCTGGAAGAAGAATGAAGGCGATACTGTTCCCGATAATTTGTCCAGCAGTTCTAACACCTTGTAAACCGTCAACTGGGTTATAGGGGATGGACGGATCACATAAACCATACCTTCTCAAAGTACTCCCCCGTTTCTTCCTCTAGTCCAGGTAACAGAGCCAGGATGAAGGATTTCATTACTGGTCGAAGATCGGCCTGCAGCGATAGGTAATACGTGTCATAGATGTTCAGAAGTGTCGGCTGCAAGCAAAATCAATATTGGAAGAAAATGGGTAAATCAAGATAGGGCATACTTTGACGGATGTAGCAGCGTATTCGAAGAATGGGAACAAACCAGCTGACCACAGTGCTAGATCCTGTCTCAAACCTTCCGACTAAGAGAAATGAAGATCATATTGAGGACTGTGATGGTGCTTATGCCTACCCCTCGAACAGCGAGAATATGCGAATATACATCCAATGCTCTTTGATGTACACCTGTCGGCAGTGCAGGATTCAGACACTGCGATAGTCTTTTGGACACAATCAGTTTCTTTGGAATTTCCTTGAACTGCATGTAGGACTGAAATGTCTATCTCGGAGAATTTCGTAAATCTCGATTTTCTGTACTACGGGATGTGATGAGGGCGTACCTTGAGCAACTGCTTCAAGAATGCAATACAATCCGCCCACTCATGAACATTATCAAACCCATTCAGGCATTTCTCCACTTGTTGGACATATTTCTTGTATTTCGGATCTGAGCCATAATTGTTGTGGCCTGCTATGCACCACGTCGCAGCCAGTTTAACACTCAGTCGACTTACAGAATAGATGAAACAGACACTCACTTATTCTGTTATCAAGAGGACTGCTCAAGTTCAATGGGCTTGGATTAACCCTGCTACCATCCTCAGAACCGGCCGGTTGTGCCATCGGTGTTCGTACACACAGTCGTGGTAGAGTACTGCGTCAGGTCCCGAGAAAGTGCAGATGAATCAAGATAACTGCCCCGATACTTCGGACGAAGATACTTGATCAAACTTCAACGACGTCAGAACTGGCGTCAAGACAGTGGGCGGATGTATAAACAGGAAAAAGACAACGGTATTTGGTCAGATCAATCTTAGCTCAATGTGCTGAATGACAGCATCATCAAAGTCACATGCCAATGCGTGTGACCGAATATTCACGCCCATAGCAAGCACAACCGAACCGAACATACCCAAGCTTCTGATGTAAGCTTATTGCCACTGCTTATGTCTGATCAGACTAAGGCCTTCTGGATTGTTTTGATGACTTTCTTCATTAAAAAAGTAAGACTGGAATTGCTGTCAACGATGATCCTGCCTGAGACTGATCATGATCTTGAATTAAATAAACTACCTGGATTACCAAATAGTTCTTGTTCTTGCACCAGAAATTATCAGAACAATCAACAAACAAAGCATAATCATTTTTTGAGATCCATCAATTTTGATAGCTCACTAATATTTGGAAATGTGATAATAATTTAATTGATTTATTGAAGTAGTGTTCTCAAGATCTTCAATCCAGGAATTGGTGGTATTAAGATATCAGCTATGATGACCAGATGGTTCAAGATTATGATAAGTATGTGTAATTATGCAGTAGGATGATTCACCAAAGTTCTCATCAAGCAGTCATCTTCATCATGTAGAAATATCTCTTCCATTCGCGACGATATGGACCAGTGCATTGCATAAATTCAGGACCTCACTGGCCCATCGAGGAAAATGGATATTTAGCAATTTCGACGTACAGTGTTGGCAAGTGGTCGGGAATTGACTGGTGTCTCTGGAAGTCCATATCCTATCTCTGCTTGTGCGCCCTCATGTTCTGAAAACAATGACTATTTTGATTGAAATCGCAAGTGGCTTTTCCAGGTAGCTACGCATATCATACAATTAATTGCCTTGATATACCTGATGGGCTTTTCGAAGTTTATCCTGAACCATTTGTCAAATGATACTGGTTTTCATACTACCGACCCAGTGTTACTGTAGTCAATGGACCTTATGAGTTCTTCAAACACCCTGTTTTGGTTGAATTTCTTGGTCAAGAGTAGTGGTGTGCCGTTGAGGGCTCTTTGTGTCTTTGTGTCTGCTATGGTCGTTCTCGACAATCAGGACAGGCGTTGAATCTGACAAGGCTAGAGAAATGACATTGACGAAGTTCACTTCTTGAACACGATTTTGAGGAGAAATAATTACAGGGGATATCTATTGAGAGACCAATAGCAGACCAGCACGGCGATGTAATTGTCCGGAATGCAGGGTATGGGACGTCGGAAGTCAAAACAAGTCTATTGACAACCGGAGCCCGAGAATGAGCGTGGAGTTTTGAGTTCGAACTAGCGAAAGGAAGTGTCATGGTTTTATGATGATTTCTCCCATTTTGCCATCAGCTTCTCCAGGTCAAATCTGGGATCCTCAGGGTCGGAAACAACTGAAAAGAGCGTTCGTCAGAACAGTGGAGAAAGGGTGCGACGACGGAGATTCAATCAACCTGTGGTATCATCCTGCTTCCTCTTCCATGCATCTTTGGCCTCAGCAATCAGGCGCTCCCGGTTATGAATGGCGTGTTCGATTTTATGTTTGTCGTATTCAGCTTGGAGCGTCCGGCGGTGGTACCATCCGTACAAAACACCTGAAAAGAGAGCCGTATACCGGATGACCTAGAGTCTCGTGAGCTCAGAAGCTGACTTAAAACGAGCTGAAGCTTGCATTGACTGTTGGTGAGGCCATGATTCAACAACACGAGTGCGCAAAGGAGGTATACGAGGGGCCTCTGCACTGTCAAATGCATGGTCAGGCGGCAATGCGGGCAACGGCGGGGTAAGCAGACTGACCTAAATTTTGGGGAAAGAGAAGCGCGACACGGAGGATCTCGGTATCTGCTGAGTCAGCAGGACTTTGTTCAACTCATTAGCCTTTCCACGAGTTGCGAGTTATTGTATATGTCGCTCTTTCTATGGCATGAATCTGTATGGACAGTTGATGTGCTCCAGGTTACTGTTTTTTGTGGAAGGATAATTCAACAAATAAAACACTCCTGTATTCTATTTGAGGCATGTACTATGTCAGTGGCCTCGCGCTATGTGCCACCTATCCAGTGGTCAATAGCGCGAGACAGTGACTCACGATCTTGAACAAATGATGTTTCGTGTTTCGCCCTGGGTTTCTTACCAACCTTCCCATCAATCCTCCACCATGGACGACGACGTCGACATGGGAGCCCCGTCCGTATCCACTCTTCCAGAGGAAAATGTTCCTCTGCCTGCTCGTCGCAGAGTCGAGTCTACTCGAAAAAAGAAGCCGAAAGCTTCGGCACTGGCTGCGCCGCTCAATCTTTCGGGGCGCAAGTCAAGTGGCCAGGTTTTTGATGTCGAGGGAGGAGGTGGAGAACTCGAGGACGAGCGAGATCAGCTTATTGACGATGAAGACGATATCGCTACACCTGCTCCTATCTCTACATCTACTTCGGGAAAGGTTCCTGAAACTACCCCGAAGAAAAGGGCACCCACTAAGCGCAAGGCTCGCAAGGAGGATACAGAAGAAGAGAGTGCCAAAAGACGAAAGACAGATCCCTCTCTGACCATAATACCTAAAAAGCCCTCTGGTTCCGATCTAATACTCGCGGAATCTTTTGGTGAAGGGACAGGCTTGAACACTGACACAAATACCCCTTCCATTAGCGTTGTAGAGAGCGAGCCCCCAGCATCAAAGGTTGCTAAAAGAAAGAGTACGCCTCGAAAGACCGCGGTCAGGGCAACCAAGGGGAAGCCTTCTGGGTGCGTAGACGCCGTTCTATCGTCCACTTACTTGTCCACTGAATCAGAGTTTATTTGATAGGCTTAAGATGGTCATCCCCGCTTTGCCTGCTTCTGTTGTAGATGATACAGCAAGCGTCATGAGCGAAGGAGGTATGTTTCCATTTTATTTTTGTTGGTCATCTTTCTTTTCATGAAAATATCTACAGGCGTTTCTGGGACCGCTGTTTCGTCTCCGGTCACAGGCAATCTTGAAAAACAGCAGCTTGCCTCTCCGGAGCCTGGACAAATTACCTTAAGCTCACCTGCAGCTGAACCAGTAGAAGAAGCCAACCTCGAAAACATCCCTCTCCCCGTTTATCCTCTCCCAACTAAAGTTTTCCTCGTTCAAGCACCACCTAAAATACCAACAGGTTTTACACTTCCTTTCACCCTCGACAAGAGTGGCAAAAAGGTCAGACATTGGCGCACAGCTAATCGCGAGATCCGTGGCATCGCTGGAGGACGATGGTTTGCTCGTTCATGGGTCGGCAATAAGGACTCTGAATATGCAACTTCACTCACACGAAGGGACCCTGAGAAGTCTAATGGATCGTTGGGCTTATCTAAACAGTCGTCCAGTTCTGCTCCGCTGGGACGAGGAACAAGGAAAGCAAAGAAGACAGCATCTGTGAATCCTTCCGCTGCTCCTTCGAGAGACGCATCAGTCGTTCCGCCGGAGAGCAACGCAGCTGCAATTGGTCCATCGAGCATTAATGCAACCTCCATTACTACGAGGGCTATGAGGGCACCGACGAAGATGAGGATTCAGCAGCTGCCCGAGGACCCAGATTCCTCGTCGGATGTTCCCATGGACATTGATCTTGCCCCCGTGCCACCTTCGGAAGGATGAGGATGCTCTATTGCATGGCGAGTGGTGCCATCTTCTTTTACACCTGATCCTGAATTTATCAGCTTTGAGTCCTCCTGAATCACATTTCTCTGTTATTCTTGTGTACGCCGGACCCTTTGGCGTTTTCATATCCTGTTTGTGCTATTACATTCACTGTACTCTATCTTTGATTACTATTGAGCAATAGTAGCTGATCACAATATGATAGAACAAGAAAAGAAGAAGATAGGGAACTCAACAGAGTGAGATCTTTCAACAAATGTGATACTACATTTGACAAGGACTGCACACCATTGATATCCAGAGAAAGAAGAATATTGGTTATTATACTCTACCTTTGTACAGGATTAGTGACCACAAAGGGGATGGTTGGCCAATGCTGGTCTACCCACTGTAGGAAATACCAATTTGAGCTTTTCAACTTCCAGAAGTTCAAGTACATCTATGATTGCCATTCACCGAGAGAAAACTTGGAGATTATTGTCAGGAAGCGATTTGCGATGTTAATTGAGACGGGTTAGGGAGCACACAGGAGTGTGTTTGAGGACAAACCACTTCATATGGAAACCATAGTATATGACTATATCAAAGAGACATACGTATGAAAAAGTTGTCTGGATATCGAAGCAAGACAACACTAATACATATATAGTCGTTGGAATAGAATAGATACAAAGAATATGGTTCCTGGCAAAAGGCACGTGGGAAACACTTTTTTTTGATTCAGAATCTCTATTCCGCAACAAGCTGGTGCTAATACTCAACAGGGCCCAACATTAAGGGATGTATCTACGGAAGGCATGTGGCCATAGGAGGAGGTGTGGGCGAAGTTTGTTAGTGGATGTTTTGGATGGACATGTTTGGAGGGATTATTGTAGCAGTAAAACTAGAACGTGGGAAATACGCGTCGCGTCTTGGGTCGTCTCAATCGGATCGTCATCTTGGTCCTTGGAATCCATCTATGAAACCCCCGGCAGAGGAAGTAGAAGATGATCTCGCTGCTGAGGAAGAAAATAAGCTCATAAATGAAGTACGTTGGCAAGTCCAAGCCCAATAACAAGAAAGCTGAATCCCAACCTTTTCCAGGAGTATAAAGTTTGGTATGGCTCCAACGCTTCTTGACTTTGGACAGGAGCTTAGGTTTCTTAGGAAGAAGAATGCACCATATCTCTATGACATTGTAATCACCCATGCTCTTGACTGGCCGAGTCTCACTTGTCAGTGGTTTCCTGACAAAGAACTGTACGCCCCCGTTTATCCTCCATTTCCCATTGGATTTCATGGTCCTTCATAGAAACGAAAACAAGCCTTATACAACGCACCGCCTCCTCCTTGGAACGCATACCTCTGGTCAAGCTCAGGACTATCTACAAATTGCTCAAGTCCAGATACCCAAACGTGGCCATCCATCTACAGGTGCCGACAAACTTGACCGCGGAGATTATGATGATGAGAGAAAAGAACTAGGTGGACACACTGTCCCGCCGGTACCTAGAATTCGAGTCATTCAGAGGATCAACCATGCAGGAGAAGTCAACCGGGCGCGTTACATGCCGCAAAATCCCGACTTGATTGCGACAAAAGCAGTGACAGGCGAAGTCTTTGTGTTTGACAGGACCAAACATTCGAGTGAGCCCGAGAGGGGTGGTGAGTGTAAGCCCAATATTCGGCTGATTGGGCAGCAGAGGGAAGGGTGAGTTTGTACTTTTGCAAGTTGATCAATTGCTGATTCGGTTGTAGCTATGGCCTCGCATGGAGTCCTACCAAGGCTGGGTGTATTTTGGGAGCGTCAGAGGATATGACAGTTTGTCTTTGGTATGTCAACCTCTAGGCTTTCGTCCGAACCAGACTGATTCTGTTGAGAAGGGATATTAACTCATATGCGAAAAGCAGTGTCTCTATTGAGCCTATCAATGTCTTCCGAGGGCATACTTCTGTTGTCGGAGTACGTTTAATGCGTTCAAGTCATTTCTGGTGCTCATATAATCCACAGGATGTCGACTGGCATTCAACGCAAGAAAATTTGTTCGCGAGTGTTGGAGATGATAAAATGCTTATGTTGTAAGTTTTGACAACCCTTTTCCTGATTCACATATGCATAATATGCTCTTTCCAGATGGGATACACGGACCAAGGCCGGGCCACAACAGACCATACAAGCACATGACAGGGAACTTCTCGCAGTTTCCTTCAGCCCCGCGAGTGACCATCTAATAATCACTGGCAGCGCCGACAAGGTAGGAGCACGAATGTAACTTGCTCAACGAAACCGTAACATCCGATAGACGATTGCTCTCCATGACATCCGAGTCCCTGCAAAGAAACTGCACATATTCGAGTCCCATACTGATGAAGTTCTCCACTTGGCATGGTCACCACACAACCCGACAATCTTTGCTTCTGCTTCCAGCGATCGTCGTATCAATATCTGGGATCTCTCTCTCATTGGTCAAGAGCAAACGCCGGATGATCAGGAGGACGGTCCTCCAGAGCTACTTTTTATTCATGGTGGTAAGCAAATTACTTTTTCGATTCATACAATTTCTTATTCATGGTACGATAGGTCATACTGCTCGTCCAACTGACTTCTGTTGGGCACCAGGTGAAGGTGAGAACTGGACTGCGGCTTCGACTTCCGAAGATAATATCGTCATGGTCTGGCAACCCACAATGCGCGTCTGGGCCGGAGACGAGGTTAGGATTGATGAACAAGAGCTTGAAGGCGATGCAATGGATGTAGAGATGATCACTGAGGAGACAGGGCTCAGTGGCCACTCGGAGGATGAAAAGATGGATGATGCCACTGAGCAGGAGAGCAGACGGAAGATGGGTGAGAAAGAGAAAAACCCACACAATAAAGGGAAGACTGTTAGTGGCAACGGGTCGCAGAGTATGAGTGTAAGCACTACTGCTAGTATTTCGGGGGCAGACGATTAAGATGTCGCATCTGTTGGTTGTTGCTATGTCTGCCAAAATTATATGTATTTCCAAAGCAAATAATACAGCGTGACCATACGAGAGGAAGAGGCGTAAAGGGAGATACAATGTGACGTGTGGATAGTTTCATAGGAAGATGATCCTGACAAGTTCAAATCCCACTGAAGACCATGTCCTATTAAGTTGAGTATCATTTGAACAGAGGCTTTGAGGCGTACCTCCACCAATGAGTACAAAACAGATGAGACCCAGTGCCCAGATGTTTATAGGGCTGTTCTTCTCGAGTTTTTGTTTTCGTGACAAATGTGTAGGGTTTCTGCCGTCACGAGCGTCCTTAGCGAACTTTTCATTCCTCTGGCGCATCTCGAATGCAGTAGGCTAGTGTGGTGATCGGTCAACGAGTTAGAAGTTTCCCACTTGATCAGCGCACCATGATTGAAGATAATTGAAGGAATGACGACGAGTTGACGTTGGTTGTGCAGAGGCACAAGTATGTGATATTCAGATAGTGGACGTGGCAATTTCTATATATATAATCGCCACGCTTGTCGTCATCTACGACTCCCGAAAATAATAGAAACAAATAATCTTGTCTAAAGGCTCTTTCAACATTTGACTATGGGCAAAGGGCTCAAAGCAGCACTTAGATCACAACAATCCCGACTCAGAATCAAGGAAAAGGTACAGATAGCAGCTCAAGCCGCTTTACATAAGGGAAAGAAAGCTTCCTCTCGAAGTGAGCAGGTCGCGTCAGCTCCGAGATCGAAAGGGAAAGGGAAAGAAAAGCAATTTCTGGCGAACCAACAACCAACGATTCCATTTCAACTTACAGACAAGATACTCTTAGTCGGCGAAGGCGACTTTTCCTTCACGCGTGCCTTAGCTCTTGATCCACCTTCTGTACTGGACAGTCTACCTCCGAGAAATATAACGGCCACCACTTATGATACAGAACAAGAATGTTACAGAAAATATCATGATGCTGAAGAAATTGTTCGAATGCTCAAATCTAAGGGTGTAGAGGTCCTCTTCAGGGTTGATGCGACCAAGTTGGAAAAAATCCAAGGACTCAAAAGCAGAAAATGGGATCGTATCGTCTGGAATTTTCCTCATGCCGGTGTGTGTCAAGGTGCCTTCCCCCATCAAAAATAACCCTTATTTCCGGTTGAAGGAAAAGGTATAACGGATAAAGACCGGAATATCCTCTCTAATCAAATTTTAATACTGGATTTCCTGAGATCAGCCTCTGGATTCTTGAAGAATGGTCCTGTTCCTTTGATGAAACGAAAAAAGAGAAAGAATGATGGGGAAGATGAGGAAGATGATGCTATATCTGATGATTCTGGGGAGCTATCGTGCCCAACGGACTCGCAGATCGCCGTAAGAGGAACTGTCCTGATCACACTGCGGAACGTCCCTCCATACACGCTCTGGTGAATATTCTCTTCCCCATACATTTTGGTAGCTGACACATTGAGAACTTCTCAAGGGATGTTCCAAGGCTTGCGAAAAATCCTCCACATCCTACGTTGACCAGCAAACCACCCAATCCACAATACTTGCAACTTCGTTCTTTTGTGTTCCATCGTGACTTATGGACGGGCTATGAGCACCGCATGACCAAGGGAGAGCGTGCCCATGGTACAGGGAAGACTGGTGAGGGAGGTGAGGACCGGACATGGGAGTTTTGTCTCCGTGATTAATATTACCGACAGTAAGCCCCTTACCTTCGACTTACCCATGAATGACTTGTAAACAGCAGATGTACCATTACAGGTTCATAGAAGACCCCTGTGGACATCTCGGCTTGACTACTCCTGATGAGTGTCATTGTCATGTGTCGATCAATGGACTCAGAAGTGGATAGGAAGGTCATTTTGCCGAAAATCTATCACTGTCTCTTCACTCATCCCAATCTCGGGTAATTGCATATCTCATAATTCTGCATACCATGGCGAACCCAACATATCTGATTCTCCTTGAATTATAGCAGTGATTCTATCACCTCCACTTACGTCTTAGCCCATGATTGGCCGAGTAATCACGGTCAACGGATACGTCTGCAGCCCCATAGGCAGCATGATCATCGAGCAGGGAAAGAGCATCATCCTTCAGTTTGACCTTGCAAGTGGCATTCATTATTTGTTGGCCTACTAGCCCACATGTTTCAGAACGAGCTCATTGTGGAAATTGATCATATCGTCACATACATTACGTAGGCTCACATAATGCCCAAATTCCAATACATCACTGAAGCATTACCGAATTGCGTCAGTACGATAACATTGAGACATTCTTGCTGAACATACATTCTGACAAAATGCTAATCCAATGACATATTGGGAAGGTCCGTGATCTGCCTTGCAGCAAAGGTCTAAGCACTATGTGTGCTGATTGAATTAGATCTCTATCTATGTCTATATCCATTCTCAAGCAACCACAACATGTGAGCTTGGTGTTTCAGCAGCAGACACAGTCTCTGCCTTATTGACAGAATTGGCTTCACTCGTTGTAGTGGTGCAATGCGCAGGTTCAGATTCGGGTGATATCTCGTTTGTGGTTGTGCGTGTACCATCTGGGGCAATATGACATGCACTATTGTTATGACGTTAGGAAAGTACAACCACAGGGGAGAAACTCAGAGAACAAAAGGGAAAAAATGTCATCAAGGCGTTGACCGTGAGACAGGCACACAGTATTAGCAACATCGAGCAAGAATAATTTATACCAAAAGAAGGTATAGGTTGGTAGCGGGGAAGTTTGCAAAAGGGCAATAGACGGACTTACGCTACGATTTGATTCCAATATGACTCCGGGTCAAATTCGAAGTTATACGAACCACCAAAATCTGCATCGAGGTGGGAATCCGGAATTAAATCGAGTAAATTCGGGTTGAATCGCATCTAGAATCGTGGAAGATAAGGGCAATGCATGCAAAGGAGTGTTTCAAAAGCAGATTCTCAGGGTTATTTTGACGATGGAACTGCCACCCACCTTGTCTCGTGTCACTGGATCGAGGAAAGGCGAGATACCTTTGTAGAAGAAACTTAGTAGTCGGGGAAGGTTTACGATAAGTGCCCGGCCGAGTGTCTCTACGTAGTGTTTTTGTAGGATATTGAGTACCTGTAAACGGAAGAGAAATGGGCTATAATATTGGTACACACAGGAGTGTCCTGTACCTTGCTAGCAACGGAGATGGAAGGATTTGTACGAAGAGTTGTAGATGCATAATCTACAATGATGACGAGAGATTCTTGGCCAAGTGGCATTAAGTCTTTGGCGCGTTCGCTGTCAAAGTGTTCATAGGGGTGAGCATGCGACTAGCAAGAACTCCTCACAGACACCACACAAGATGCCTCAATTGTCGAGGACTTGTTTCTGTGTTTTCACGTCCAGGCCGCATGTATATGATAGGACGACCGTCGCGATCAAAACCAGTAATGATACTAGGAGCAACTTGTAAGCATTTATCAAGCATCATCAACACAAGCACTTACATTTTACCGGTCTGACTTTCGATTTTGACTTCGTCGGGAGGGATGAGATCCGGCTTAAAATCGCGCCGCCACTCAAGAGTGGCTTTAATGCGCTTCTGGGCGTCCGGATAATTCCATTTTGAAGCCCTCATATATCGAGGAATGGTGTCTGCTTTCTGCAGCCATCGACGTTCCCAGGGGTGATATGGGTCCGAAAAGGGCAAGAGGAGACTGTCTGCGTACTGAGTTTATAGTTAGAAACTGTGCGCACTGGGCTCAGCAGTACGCACAGCACGCAGAGCATCAATTTGTGCTTGCTGGTCATCTGAGTATGTGTGCAGAGGGCAAATCGTTGTCCCGAGCTCCGGTTCGGTTAGCACCTGCTGGGTTGTGGTGCTCATAATAGATTACAAAAAAAACACTGTAATGACAGCCAAGTCAGTAGAAATTACTGGCTTGCACTCGAGAGCTGCGGCAGATGCAAGGGGCTGAGTCAAAATCCTTCTAGAGTTATGCCAATGTTCTGCTCAGGTTCTAGCGTCCTTGTGAAAACTCAGGAGATGTGACATTGTGACACGAACAAAGAGTGACAGTGGTTCCCTCGGCAGACAAGTCGTGCAGGTCAGCCGCTCTCCAGTCTTTTCCTCCACCACCATCTGCTATGGATGGCCAACGGCCTCCCCGTTCTGTGCGACCACACTCTCTCCAACAGAGCCCACGATCCCCAGCTCCAGCCTATGCCGACCCCTCTCGTCCCTCTCTCGTAAGTCCAGACAGCCGCACGAATGTTTCCTTCCAGAATACCGAGCGCGGCGACCGAAATTCTCAGCTTGACGCTCCCAGACAGCGTAATATGCCTTCCGCCTATCACGCCCATCTTCCCTATACAGACGATCCAGAAAGCCCAGAGCTTTCCGATGTCTCTAAAGTCGGCCGCAAGAAGAGTTTGGTTCGTCCAGACCGCGAGAAAATTGACCCTGGCCATCGTCAGTGGCACTATCGCAGCCATGTCGCTCAGCTTGAACAGGAGGGGAATGCCCGAGTAGGCGTGATGCCGTCAAGTGCGTCTGCGGAAAGTTTCCTTCAGGTTCACTTGATTGATTTTTTTCTACGCATACAGCAACGGGAAACTTCCCACAACAGGACACCCTCCGACGAGGACAGTCACTCCTTGGCCGTGAGGAGGATGTGCATGAATCAGGCCTCGCACTCTTCAAACGTGGGACCTTGAGACGGAAGAAGGCACAATCATCGGTACCCATCAGTCAGCAGCCTTTGCCAGACAGAAAGCGAGGTTGTTGGAAGGGCCCTGGACCCAGTGGTCCGTGGATGATCTATTGCTACATCATCACGATTTGGGTTCCGACTTTTCTCATGCGTCAATGTGGTGGGTTATGATACCGTTGTTATTTGTCATTCCATCTTGACGGCCCTCTCGCTTTAGGTCTCCGTAGTCCAGAGCAGCAACGTGCATGGCGAGAGAAGATGGGCCTTCTCAGTCTTATCCTCACCCTAATGGCAGGCGTCGGCTTCTTGACTTTCGGCTTCACTGAGGCTGTGTGTGGGACACCCGCAACGAGGTTTCATGGTGTCCCTGGCTCGTGGGATAGTGTTTCAAATATGTCTGTTGTCATTCACGGCTATAGTTATGACTTCACCAACTTTAAGCACCCTGCCGCAACGGGATTCGATGGCAATACCAATCCCGTTACCACCGGCGGTTGGAATCTTGCTGGAAATGATGCCTCATTCCTCTTCCAAAAGGTCAACCAGCATTGTCTTGGCGTTGTCACCAGAGCCTCTGGTTCAACTATCACTGGTGCAAGCAATTTTCTCGATTGGTATATGCCCTGCAACATCCATAGCCGTATAGGAGGTGGCGCTAACTTGACCGGTTATGAGTCCGGGGCCAATTGCCACGTCTCGGCAAAGGCTCATTCACTATTTAGTCAAATGATGAGACCGTCTGGCCAGGTTTACTATACCTGGGATGATGTCAAAGATCCTGGTCGAAATTTGGCGATCTTCGAGTCGTATGTATTCATGCTTGGTTTTATATCACTCAAACCAACGTCCCCTTGCTAGTTCTGTTCTCGATCTCGATCTTTTACAATGGATAAGCCCTGTTGAGGTCAACTATCCGTCTCTGTTCAAGGAAATGGCTCATCCAAATGGGACCTACAATACCAAAGACCTGACGATGTTATTCATGCGCATGGGTGAACGCAATGTTGGTCATTGCTTACAGGATCTCGCCACGATCGGTTTTATCGATACGAACACGATTGGTTGTGTTGCTTCCGAGGTCGTTCTCTATCTCTCTCTCGTCTTCATTATTGGTGTTGTTGCCATTCGTTTCGTCATGGCCGTTATGTTCCAATGGTTCTTTTCGTGGAAATTGGGGAATTTTCCGAGAGAGACCTACGAGCAGCGCATGCAACGCTCCGCCGAAATTGAAAACTGGTCTAGCAATATTTACCGCCCCGCCCCTAGCCAATACCGTCCCAACGTCGGCAAAGATGGCCTGCGCAAAAAGGAAAATCGCAAGACATTCTTTCCCAATACTTCTAGGTTCACACCCTCAGAGACTTTCCTTAAAGGATCGAATGGACGACCAACAACAGCATATGGCATGCTCGATTCCTCGTCTAATGCCAATTGGAAGCGCTCAACCATGTATGCGTCTTCTATGAAAGGGGGAAAGGGGACACCTCCAGACTCGCCCAGTTACAAGTTTTCGAGGAGCACAGTGTCCTTGCCTGGTAGTGCTTTTGCTGATAATCCCTGCCCCTTCCCTCTCATCAACGTCGTTCCTCAGCCTCCTCCCGAATATGAGCCGTTCAATTTCCCCCTCGCTCACTCAATATGTTTGGTCACCGCCTATTCCGAATCTGTTGAGGGTCTTCGCACTACTCTTGACTCTTTGGCGACGACGGATTACCCGAACAGCCACAAGCTTATTCTAGTCATTGCTGATGGTATGGTTAAGGGCGCTGGAAATGCATTGACGACTCCAGAAATCTGTTTATCCATGATGACTGACTTCGTTGTCGCTCCTCAAAACATTGAACCCCACTCTTACGTCGCCATCGCAGATGGTCACAAACGTCACAATATGGCCAAAGTTTACGCCGGATTCTACGATTATGATGACGCTACCGTCGAGCGTTCGAAGCAACAACGCGTGCCCATTGTCCTCGTCGCTAAATGTGGCAACCCTCTCGAAGCTAATGATGCGAAACCGGGCAATCGTGGCAAGCGCGACAGCCAAATTGTGTTGATGGCATTCTTGCAGAAAGTGATGTTTGATGAGA
>Ga0153934_1000054_pt1 | contig 27488 bp, 39 predicted proteins | sample TSNJ018MetaG_FD_104708 | JGI IMG/M metagenome (GOLD analysis project Ga0153934, IMG submission 104708) | Attine ant fungus gardens microbial communities from New Jersey, USA - TSNJ018 MetaG | ecosystem: Host-associated > Fungi > Mycelium > Unclassified | place: USA: New Jersey, Wharton State...
GGTCTACCAAATTCTTCCCAGCAGGAACATCGAAGACAGCATTTGTGTCAGAAAAGTTAGCTGTAATGATCTCTTGGATCTCCAGGAGATCCATGTCTGCCAATATTTGGGATGACTTGCACTGCCAGACTATAGGTCTGCTAGCTGGAATATCTTGCAGCTGCTCAAGATCCTTGACCACACTCTTCAATGAGAAGATGGTATCAGCCTTCACATATAAAGCACCGCCGCGTCCAATGGGCGATTTGTCACTGTCTATGAGAAGATACCAGACTGTAGGATCGGCCATTTTGATCGACAACGGTAGGTAGGTAGGAGTTTGATGACTTGTCTACTTCCCCTCGAAAATTCTGACTAATCATCCCAAGTCAGGTGATGACTTGACAGAATGCCTGCCGTCTAAGTTCATATACCAATGGATTCTCCCCGCCCAGTGGCTGTTCCCCGGGACTACTTTTATACAACCAAGGTGCAGTGGTGTTTTCACGTCTGAGAATGTCATCTTACTGTCCCCAGAGAAAACTAGATGACGCATTTTTCGAACTTGACAATTCAGTAATTCCTCCAGAGCTAGTCGACGATCCTCGTCCATTGAAAAAGATAAATATCTCGCGGTCCATCTACTCAACTTTGACGAAATATGGCATACCTACTAAGTCTTCCCTGTCGCCGTCGTATGTATGATATCCACTCTCAGACATCTAGCTAATATCACATTCAGGACAGCCACACCGACTAGCTTGACGAAACCTACGCCACACTTGTCCGCCATTCTTACTCGTGAAAGTACAAAAACAAGGCGTCTACTGTCATTTGGGTCCACGGACAGCGTGGCCTTGTCTACCCCAACATCATCTTTAGGCACTGAATATCGCCCGTCATCAGTTGTATCGTTTTTATCACGACTTTCCACGTACAAACTCTCTAGCTACGCAAACAAAGCGCTACTTATCGATGCTGTCGCTGCTTCCAAGTGTGGTTGGATAAATACTGGAAAGGATCGTTTAGCTTGCGGTATATGTGGAGCCTCCTGGGTCGTGGCTGGACGAGACGGCATGTCTCGAGATGCAGGTAAATGCGTTTCTTGCTTCTTATCTCATGCTCATCACATTATCCTCACAAGCGAATGCTCTTGTCGAAAAACAGCGCATTTCTCTGGTTGAGGCCCACAAACACGGTTGCCCATGGAAAACAAGACAATGTGACCGTGAGTTCCACCATGTGGACTTTTTTTTAGCGCTCACCCAGAATGAAGCGTCAATATATCGCATTCCTCTGCAACATCCAACTGCTACAGTGAAAGGTCTCAAGGCGGTTGCCATTTCTCTACCGGAACTATTAAAAGATGTGATCATTAAACATCCTCTTGTATGTGGGACATCACTTAGAGCTCCTCTTTCGATCTTACAGTCTATCACTATTAGACCCAAGCGCAGGTAAACTCATTGAAGGAGACCATACTAGCGTATTCTCCACCTACAAATTTAGAGGGAGAACAACCAATTGAAACAGGACCTCCATCCGAGCAAGCTATCCTCACTTCTCTGTTTGGCTGGCGTACCGTCTCAACGACAAGCCAGGGCTCACGAAGATCCAAATCCTCTTTCTCAAAATCCTACACTCCAATACCCGGCAGTCATGGTTGCTCAATATCTCGTGCTTCTACCCCATCGTGTGACACATCTATCATATTTGGCCTCTCTTCCAATAAACGAGATACTCTCCTCCACTGCACGCTGTGTCAGCGCCGTATAGGACTTTGGACATTCCTTCCTGATACTTCCATTATCGGACTGACCTCCGGTGGTGGTACCGATCGTCCAACGTCCACACCCCAAAAGACCATTCGACAACGCCAATTTGATTTATTGCATGAACACCGCTCTTACTGTCCCTATGTTGTCCGCTCTACCGCTATTCCAACCCTTCCCGTTCCGTTATCACATTCTGAGCTACCAGGCAATGATAATCAATTTCGATCGATACCACCTCATCATCATGATGGTACAATGGAGGGATGGCGAGCAGTTTTGACCGTGGTTCTCCGCTACAACTGGGGTCAAAAATACATATCTGATTACAATATTCTTGCCTCCGAAGGTGAATCAAATGGAGAATACGAGGACGCGATAGAAGTTAAAGAGGTGAAGGCAATGATTGCCGGCGTCAAATCACGAGGGGTGAGCTGTCATTGTTATATATCTATCAACTTTTCAGTTCATGTTATATGCAGGGGAAAGACTTGATAAAATACGTCAGGAGTCTTTTCGATTAAATGACTATAGAAATATCATGTTACTCCTATCCTTCTGTTCGAGCAAAGGCGTCTCTCAACTGTCCGAGAGCGATCTTCGAGAGTGTCAGTGGTGATTGCCATTGCCGAAAAAAAATTACCTCATATGCAGGCACAAGAGTGGCGACATCTTTTTCACCGATACGTAACTGTTTTACCTGCTCGAAGTGGTCTGCTTCTCTGAGCATGTTTTTGAAGTAACGAGCCTAATACGAAAGAAAGGTGAAATTCGATTGTCGCTACCTGACCAGCTCACCTCTTGTTCTTCGACCAATGTCCAGGCACACCCTGTCCTCCCTGCTCTTGCAGTACGCCCAACACGGTGGATATATTTGCGCATGTCAATAGGAACGTCGTAATTGACAACATGAGAGACGTGACTAATGTCAATACCTCGAGCGATGAGGTCAGAACAAACAAGACTGCAGATTGGCTATATAACAATGGGAGCATGGTAGCAGGGACCTTTGCTTACATGTTGATTCTTTGGGCCTTAAACTGCTCCAGAATTGCTTTTCGGTCACTGACAAGTAAATCACTAGAGTATGCAGATGCGACGTAGAGTGACCGGTGATCGTGGGTTACATATTCTTTCTGAAAGAAGTTGAACAGGCGGACCAGGCGAGTGGTGGATTCGGTGGATTTGGTAAAGATGAGAGCATCGGTGACATTACGACCCAAGACAAGGTGAAAGAAGATGAGAGGTTTTCGTGATGAGTCACAAATAATCATGTGCTCCTATAAAATGCGTAAGGTAGCAGCATTACGTGTCTTGAGATCATACCTGTAAAGTTGAAGGCACAGAAAACTTCTCTGTAATAAAATCGGATGCTGAATTTTGAGCTTCCGTGCCTTTACTTCCCTGTACAACGAAATATTTTGGCTCTATTAGTTGCATTGCCGCAATCTTTCCCGGGTCTTGAGTCAAAGTTGCCGAGAAAAGCAGTTTTTGACATGAACTGTTGGGGTCCTCAGATGGGAACGTCGATATATGAGGATAGGGTAATTCAGATAGCATGTTCGGGGCAACGGCATCGGGGCGCGGATAGAGATTACTGAGGGCAGTGGCTGAGCTCAGGGCAGATAGGACTTGTGTAAGCCAGTCCTGGAAGGACTGCGCCAGAAGACGGTCGGCTTCGTCAATCACCTGCAAGAAATGGATTTGGACATCTGCCAACACTCCTGAAAAAGTATACACACCAGGAAACGTAAGTGTTGCAATGTGAAATTGGGAGTACCATTGAGGTGATCAATCAATCGACCCGGAGTACAGATAAGGACATCTAGTCTGCTCGAGCCACCTAGCAGACTTTGCGAGTGAACGTTGAGGTCGATCCATACAATGCCCAATATGCACACCTTGGGGAAAGATTATTTACCAGTTGCGCTTGTTCGTGGGCAAAAGAATGTTGTCCTGTGACAGTACCAACCTTGAGCCATGAGCAAGTGAAGAGAAAGATGAGATGCTTCAATAGACATACCTTCAAACCACGCCCTTTCCCCAGGACCTCAAAGACTTCTCTGACTTGGGCAACCAGATCTCTCGTAGGCAACACGATTAGAGCTCGAAGATGGGTGACTATTCGAGATGAAAGAATCTATTGTCATTTTGAGTCCTGTGAGAGAATGCCCTTACAATGTTATTACCTCTATAATTGGCAAAACGTATGCAAGTGTCTTTCCGCTACCAGTGGGAGCAGATACACAGACATCCTGAATAGGATGATGGGGGAGATAAAGCTGACGAGAGGCGATCAAAAAAGGAAGTAAGGCAGTCTGCACTTGAAGAAGGTCAAGAAAGTACTGGGGCAGATAAATGATGACCAACACACCTGCAAAAAGTTCCGTTATCCCAGACTCATGTAGTCTCTTCCTCATCTTCTCACTCAGACAGCTTCCTCCATCATCCGCACCTTCCAAAGGAACAGGTAGTATCATGTCAGGGTCAACGACCTCTGCATCTACCAATGCTGTGCTAAGGCCTTGGAGAGCTGGAGCTGATTTTGATGGAGCATTTGAAAAAGTAGAAGGAGGGGAAGTAGGAAGGGGAGATGCTGAGGTATGATGTACACGCATATACATTCAGGTCGTGACATCGGTCATTCTAGTAACTGATGTCACATCTAAATAACATCAGAGTAACTAGAACTATCTCAAACATAACGATCCACGATTTTTCCATCAGCAGATACTCAGTTCCTTTGATGCACTTTGAATGTCTCTCTCGGTCACGTTACTCCTTTCGCAAAGACTGCGAAATATGCCATCTTTTTTCCTGAAAAGAGTCTCTGGTTCATCGAACTCCTGTGATTGTTTCTGTTTGAGGGTTACTGTAGCAAGCTGTAGGAATACTCACTGCGACGTGACCAGCATCCAACACAAGTATGCGATCATAACTCAAGATTGTACGAAGTCGGTCTACCAAGCACAGTTCATTTGTCAAGCTCAGACGCAGGGTATCGTAGCTTACGGGCAACGCAAAGAAGTGTGCGATCACGAAATTCATTGGTGATAACATGCTGTATCTTCTTGTCCGTTTCCAGATCAACAGAAGCACTATCTCGCAAAATTTGGGTCATAGATCTGTTGGAGGAGTTGGGAAGGCTTACGTGGCCTCATCAAGGATTACAACCTTAGAACTTTTAACCAGAGCACGAGCGAGGCTCAGAAGTGATCTTTCGCCAACACTTAAATTTGCTCCTTCTGGTTCAATTACTGTGTCGAGAGTGATCGGCACTTTGTTGCCAGACGTATCAGAAAGACCAAGAAGGGAAGACCGCCGGAGTGCATCCCAAAGCTGGGCATCGTCATACAAACTAAAGGGATCCAAAACGGTCCGCACAGTTCCACTGAAAATCAGTGGCTGCCCTCAAATCAGTCAATAAGTAATGTCTGATGTGTGAATGGCAACTCACGTCCTGGGGAATAATGGATACCTTCATACGAAGGTCATGGAGTCCCAGTTTGCCGATATCAATTCTATCACGGCCTCAGTACGAGCTGTAATTCCGAGTGAAACTTACCCATCAATGCTGATTTTCCCCTGGTATTCTACGATGCGCAACAGAGCCATGGCAAGTGACGATTTACCAGCTCCAGTCCGTCCTACAACCCCAACTTTCTCACCGCCTTTGATTGACAATGAAATCCCATGAAGAACATCTGGTAGACCTGGTCGGTAGCTCATCCTAAGATCCTCAATCTGAATTGTTCCTTGCTCAGGCCAATCCTCCGAGGGTTTGTTCTCTGGTATCTCGTGAGGTGCCTCTTGTTCAATCAAATCTCTGCGGCTGTAATGCACGACTATACTAGTGTCACCAGTGGGATATCGACGATCGACTATGCAGAACATACCTCTCTCAACGGAATTCATGTAATTCTGTCTGGAAGTCGTTTCAAGATCTTACTGATAATTTATCAATATACTTGCCTCAACGTCTGCACTTTGCCTTGTCAGGAGGCCGCATAGTTGAACAAGCGATGCTAAATGACGCAGGACGTATCAGCATATGCTCTTAGAAACTCAAACAAATCAAACACACTAGTGTAGGTCAAGACCAGGCCAATTTGTGCTGGGCTGCTGTCAGACACTCCGACAGCAGCGAAAATGGCGACCTAACTCCATGTTCAACACGAAGCGAATACACTCATGGATCACATCAGACACTTACCGCAAAAACCATTATTGCTCCACAAAAATCTAGGCGAACAGCTAGCCACCTGACAATCATCACTATTCCATCATGAGTGGAGATTGGCCTATGCACACCCACCGTTGATTAGACACGGTCAACAACAATGCTCGATTCTCTAGATCAATGTAGTACTTATTCTCCCGCAGAAACCTAGGTGTTTCATCATAGCTTCTTATTATCGGAAGCCCTGCGTGATGTCAATTACAGACTGGAGAAGAAACATCAAGCGTTTACCGGTGAGAGACTCAGAGAAGTGAGCGTATAGAACGGATCGAAGCATAGCATCTGCTCTTTCAGAATCAACCAAGATTAACAGGAAATCAGAAGACTATTAACCCAAGCGTTTGACCTCCCGTGCGCTGGCACGATAAAAAGATTGAAAATGTTGATATCCAAAAATAACCACAACGACAACAATTACTTGAGAAATTGTCTAAGCCTTCAGTAGACTGCGCACAGATGAATCTTACTGAAGTAATTTTCCACGACAGTAATAATCACTATGGAGCCAACGACACTAGACAAGGTCAGCATCACTGTCAAAAGAGACATTAGGCAAAACGTGAGAAATGCAAGACTAGGTACTAACAAAGTCTCATAGAGACTAGACGACAGATGGAATTAGACAATCAACTCAGTCAACAGGTCGAGGGAAACCTACTTGGTAGTTGGTTGTCGATGGCTAGGAATTTCGTCAGAAGTTTTATTTCCTCTCAAGAACATGATTACTTACAATCAATATCTTTCCCGAATATACCCATGATACGACCGACAGGCTTGCATGATCGAAGTCAACATCGTTGGCACAGAAGGACTAAAGTAACTCACTGTTGTATCAAAGAAGGACATAGGAGCATGAAAGATATTGCAAATGGCTTCGTAGTGAAGATTCCCAGAAACAAACCAAGATATCGTATCCATTGTAATTCCGCTGAGTAGGAATGCTGATAAGTTAACAAGCAAAGGAGATGGGATGAAACATACAGGATAAAAGTAAAAATGGCTTGAGATATGCCTAGACCTGCATAAAGACTTTGATAGAAGGAGAACGGGCGGTTAAATGTACTAAAAGAACACCATCAATACGAGAACAAGTGGAGACGTGACCGTTAGTTTACTTCGCCTTCCACCAGACCAGCACATAGGTATTCGTGATCTGGCTTCCTTGCATGAAGAAGATAGATGAGATGAGAAGCGGTACAGTGATAAATCCCCGACCGGCACTCAAGTATTTCCAATAAACTGACCATTTGATCAATGTCCATCAATTATAGAGAATGAGCTATAAAAAATTGCACCTTTCCCAGAAAGTGATCCTGTCGTACGTCTCTCCTTCACAATCAATCGCCCTTCGAGCCTTCCAGTCCCGGCTGCACCCTTGATTTTCTCCCTAGAGCGATCCTTTTCTACGTCGGTAGAGTCATTTTGGAAGGTTTCTGAGCTACCATCGGACTCGGAGTCCGAGTCAACGATACCCCCAAATTCCGCCGTAAGTCGAGAAACGTCACTGTCCTTGGCCATCAAGTCCGAATAAGTCCCATGTTCTTTAATGCCACCATTTTCAAGCAAATAAATCTCGTCGCAGTAGGAAAGGAAGTGAAGGGCATGAGTGATTAGTAATGCAGTTTTACCTTGAGTTTGGACGGAACTCAGGATTGCATTGTGGAATAGAGATTTTCCAACGTCAGCGTCAACTAAAAATCATACATTAATAGTGAGTTTCAGACCTGAGAACAGCTAATTTCCCACCAGCTGAGAGTGGGTCATCAAAAAGTATAACGTCTGCATCGGAATACAGAGCCCTCGCAATGTTTATCTATGGTTGAATTCAATCGAGATGCACGGACGGCGTTAGTGTCCTGATACTCACACGCTGTTTCTGGCCACCACTCAGGTTAATACCCTTCTCTCCGATCTAAATAAAGAGTCTTGGTTAATACTACAATACTCGTCATGGGTATACACACCTCTGTCAAGTCACCGTCCGCGAGAAGCCGAAGATCTGGTAGTAAGCAAGTATCATCGATAACTTTCCAGTAACGTTCTTCGTCAAAGGGGCGACCGAAAAGTATGTTATCTCTCTATTATTTGTTAATATCGCCCGAATTAAATGTTGAATCCTCTTACCAAAGTCGCATTCTGAATCCAGGCTATCTGGGAACAGTAGGCAAGCTCACCACCAAAACTCACTTCCCCAGAAATTTTCCGCATTTCACTGATCAGACCTTGCACCAAACTCGACTTTCCAGACCCAATGCGTCCGACGATGGCTGTTAGGGACCCTCGCTTAATTTGCATGGTAATGTTCTTAACTTGAAATGGTTTTTTGGTTGTTTCTCCCTGCGTTTCTTCCCACTCGAAAGTGGCATCTTGAACATCCAATGCGTATTGCTGACTCCTGTACACTTTGACAAACTCATCAGGCATCAGCTCCGCTTCAAATACCTTTGAGAGCCTTTGGAACGCATTCTTAGAGTCCGTAATGGCCGTTAATGCTCGAGGAAGCAACATCATAGGTTGGCGAAGTAGCTGAAATAAGCTCAGCGATGCGAATATGACGGAAACATCAAAGTCAGGATGGAGCTTAGTATAAACCAATAACGAAAGTGTCGCAGCAAGTACAGGCGTAGAGTAAGCGAATGCAACACTGTAAGCGATCCATTGAGTGTGATAGAACATCAAACCCTGAGAAGCCACACCTGCCGGACTGAGAGTGCTGTATCTGCCTAATACCTTCCAGCTCTTTTTTTCTTGCCTCGTTAATTCCTGATAATTATCGCCAGCCGTTCCAGTTGCATATCCGAGAACGATTCTATCACTTACTTCTGAGAAATGGCATTTCATAGGAGAAATATTTTACCACTCGCATACCGCCTATCAAAATTTTCGTGAGCTTTCCATCATTTCTGCCACCAACAATGGACAAACCTAGAACTTCTAGAAATGTTTTTGATCGTTGATCTGTGTATTTCACAGACTGTCTACGAATTCTAAACTGACGGGATGCGATAACAGAGGATATGGGCGCCATCAGAACAAACAGGGCGAATCCTGTTAATGAGGCTGGACCAAGCTACAACAAGTTAGAAGTTAAGCAGGAATATGAGTGATATGGTGCTTGCCTGCACGAGAAGAATTATCAAGCAAACGAGGACTTGAATGGGTGCTGTCTAAGCTGTAGAAGATAACTGGTCTGAGCATCATGAAATCACTATCTACTAGTGCATACCAGCATGCTACGAACGATTCAGCATCAATAAGCCTATTCAAGACCTAAGACTCACAAACCATTGCGCTGCAGCATCAATTCTACTGACCTACAAATCCACTTATGATGCTTTTGAAGATATTGATATTTGCTCTGAACGTACGTCGCTAGAAATGAGGCTGACAATCTTACTATTGGGCAGTAAGACGCGAGATTTTCCCGTGAAACGGATAGCTCGTCTATATACCGAGCCTATGAGCGCTGTCCTTGAAAGTATTCCGGTCATCATAGAGCGCCAAAAGAACTAGAAAAAAATGAAGCAAAGGTCAGACAGTCGAACATGAAAACAAACTTGATGTTGCATAAGACTCGTAAAGATTATGATGATAAAGAGCCCTATCGCCATTCCAATGCCACGTCCTACATTCAGCGTCTCTTCTCCGCGAGCTCGGCGAGCCTCTCTCTCCTGAGAAAAATTAATGAGGACCTAGATGCCGATAAACATCCAATCGACTCTAAAGAATGTAAGAAAAAACCTTGACTAATAATGGTCCCATCAATTGAGATATATCCCCAACAACCTTTCGAGAGATCGATCAACTGGTCCTTGAACCGAAACAGTAGCGTACCTTGATAGCGCCACCACTCCAGAAAAACCTGCCCAAAGTGTCGTTCAGGGCGAACGCCAGGCTGGGCTTCTTGAGGCCTGTTTTCTCCCGCCACTCCCTTTCAAAAGAATCAAACGTTTCTTTAAATCCAGTACCATTCCTGAGGGAACGAATACACCAGATAAATTTCCGAAACAAGGTAGGCTCGATTTCTCCTCTACGAAGTGCTTCATTCCATTCTTCAGCTGCGCTTTTCCTTTTTTGCCAAGATTCGTCAAGCTTGGCAGAAAGTGTCGCAGCAGAGCGCGATTCATCTACTGTCCACAGATCAGAAGCTTGCAAAGTACGTTGATACCCAAGTTTCTAAGTCTTTGACTGAGTATCCGACAAATTAGCCAAGAAAAATAACATACCATTAGGGGAGTGACCCACGTGTATGTGAATATCGTGAAAATATTTGCATATGCAAGAGGAATAACCTAGTCTTGGTTTCAGTGATGGCCTCCGTTTGGCTAACTGCCGACATACTGGTGCGCTGTTAAGAGAGCCTGGGGAAGGTGGTGGAGGGTCTTTGGGAATCCTAGTCTCTTTCAACACAAGGCATGCGAACGTGGACTAGCAACTCACCACAATTGCCACCAATACTTGCGATAGTGTATAAGTTCTTCACCTGCGTCCAACTCAACTGCATAGTTATTGCCAAGTTGTGACGGTTCGTCCGCTGGATAGGACTTGCCACTACTGTTCTGTTCCTTCGACATCTGCAGGATACAAACACGAAGACCTGCCAGTGGAAGCCATATGGCATATGTACAGCAAATATACCAGAACGTAAGGCATCGAAGATCTCAAGCTCATAGTGGCAGATGGGCCAAGAAGAAACGGCAGGGTGTGGCAATTTTATTTTTCTCATGATCTACAAGATAGCCCGCAGTAGTAGCTTGTAAATGGAGAACGAGCCAGATGACAGTTGAAGAGAACCAAATGGCCAGGACACTCTTGATTGATTGCCGACAACGTCACAAGTCATTCCTTGTGGTCTGATCCCCAACATCCTTAATCTGATTTGGTGCTCTGATTTTCACTCCACAGTACCCCGTTTGTTGCGTGAGTTCCATCTTCACATGTACACCTCGACATTTTTTTCGATGTGAATCTTGGGAGAAATTTAGGTCCTTATTTTTTGTGAATCTCATTCGGCCATCTCCTCATACGTATTGGTTTTGTAGTTGTTATCTGGCGTGTAAGCTCCCAAATTGTCATTTGAACTTGGTGCACTGTTTCTACCTGTTCTCTGGTCCAGTCATGTCGTTATCAGAATTCACGATCGGCGCCCGCGCTTTGCCTCCTGCTGAGCGTGCTGCCCTCGCGAGCACCGCTCGTTTATTGTCTTGCCTGGTTACCGAATCCTGTGTACGGGCATTGTACTTTCCTCTTGTGGGCTTTGAGGCCACCGGCTTTGGCATAATCCTAAAACCTGAGACTCCTCTTACTCGTCCTTACACCAGCACAGATGTCTTAGCCGTTCTCCCTCTTCGTCATATTCCTATCTTCAAATATGATGGCCAGGATGCTAGAGAAATTGGCCTTCTGGACCCCTATGATATGATGCCATTCATTCTAGAGGTTAATGTTGCTCAAACTGAAACTGACATACTCAAACTGAATCCAGTAAGTTTGGACTGTTGTACCCTGAGCCTCTACTGAATCCCAACTTTGTCAGCATCCTGAGCTTACTAGTGCAATTGTGGACGATCTCCAGGCAGCAGGTTGGAACATACAAAATAATTTAGTCTTCGTTCCGAATAAAGGTCCTTTGAGTATATGGAACGCTTTTGCCGAAGCAATGAGTTTAGACCCCGACATAGTCCTTGATATCAGCCAGGAATTCATAAGTGCAGTGAAATGGCAGAGTGAGTAATCTCTTGGTATCTGACCGTGTTTTAATGACCTTCATCTAAGCTTATTCGTTCGAAAATCCCCCTCCCGCTCCTTCATTCGAATCTCCGAGCATCGATTGGGAAGAGTCCATTGTAGAAGGCCATCCCACGCATCCAGTGAGACTTGCACTGACAGGTTGACGTTATCCACACTCGGCTCACATCAGGACAGATGCATAAGACACGTCACTTCTTACCTCCTCTTCCGGACTTTGTTCCAGGTGCCTATGATCTTTACAATCCAAAACTTCGGTTTATCGCGGTACCGAAGAAAGATTTGAAAATCACCTTCAATTTTGAAATCCTGAGCAGTCCCTTATTGCACGCAGCAGCAAGGAATGCCGGGAAACCCTTGGTGATTCCAGACGGCCACATCATAGTACCCGTCCACGAGCTTCAGGTACCTCATATAAAAGATAAATTCCCAGATCTCCAAGTATACTCCAATGAATATAGACTTGATCTTCGAGCCCAGCAGAGCATCCGGTGAAGTGTAACCTCCATGCACATCGCTTGCAAAGCTGATCAGTGCTTTAGCTCGGTTATTGTGCCAGGTGTCCTGCACGATATCTCCCTCAAACTTGGTGTAGGGATCAAGCTTACGTCTGCAGTCCGCACCATTTCACCCGAATCAGCGTATTTCGGCCCTCGTTTTTCTTCTACAGTTGTACCGATACTGGAACTCGATCCAGAAGTTGTCACTGTGGCCAAGGAGCTCGCAAGCATTGTTTATAATCATTCTGACGGAGAGATTGCGAAACATTGTGCGGCCATTATCCGTGAATGTTATGAGAATACCAGCGAGGAGAGGGGGGAGAGGCTCATCGTCTGTACTTCTCTGGTTGAAAGTGGACACGCGGGAGAAGGGGGCGATATTCCACCTGTTATTCGCATTTTTGGACTCCACACCGAGGATAAACGAGTCGAATGGCTTGATAAGTACGTCATCTCCAACAATGATCAGATAATCTGCCCATGGTGTGCAGATTTGTGTCTGTATTCTTCAGGGCTTTTCTACCTCCTATTTTAAAGAATGGAGTCGCGTTCGAATGTCACCCTCAAAATTGTGTGGCACGTTTCGATTTGAAGACCAAGGAACTCAAGGGGTTCATCATCCGAGATTTTGGTGGACTCAAAATTCACCCTCCCACTCTTTATGAAACCACCGGGGTTGAACTAGACGTTGTTGCCGGACACTCAATCGTCTCAGAGAGTCTTGATGCAGTGTACGCCCGAATGTATCACACAGTTTTCCACAATCACCTTCAGCAGCTTATCCGTGTCTTGGGGTTGCATTATAATGGTAGAGGCTGGGAGATTATTCGGAAAAACCTAGAAATTGCCATCCCAATCTCACATCCTCTTTGGGAGGCATGGATGTCACCAGAACGAAAAACACTTCCCGGAAAATGTTTCATGAGAATGAGGATGTCAGGCATGTATAGATTCGTGAGTATTCTTCATTGATCATTTAATAGACAACCACGCTCAAAGATCTGAATTAGCACCTACATGGCCCGTTTCCGAACCTCATACATTATAGGGGTGTGAAAGAAAATACTCTTTCCCAATAAACGATTGTTTGCTGGGGTTAAAGATTACACGCCAAGAGAATAACTGTAACTTTACTTTATTTACGTTAAGACGTTTATAACGTCATTGGTTCAGTTGGCACACCGTGGCTTTCAGAGAGCAGGTCGTGTACACGAATGCATTAAGTCCGATTTGATTCTGATGAGCACCCATCCTCTCTTGATTTGGGATACATTTCGCTTGAGGATATCTTCACCAGGTTCAGTCGACCGTTGCCGCACTTCTAAAATCTGACAAACTTATGTCAGCTGTCCAGGCTTATTGGCCACAGGTGCATTGAATGGGGATGTAACTGTGCCAAGTGCACAGATGATCAGGAGGGCAATTGGACTTCCGCCACACCAGAATATTCGATGACATGGCGAGTGGGACATAGCATGACATCTCCAGTAAATCTGATAACATCCCTCACCAAACTGCCTTCTTCACGACGAACCACTCCGTGAGCAGTGACTGAAAGAATTCTATCCTTCATAAAGCATTGACATCTGCTGCTGTTAGAATCAAACTTCCTACAAAGTCTTTGAAGATAGTAGGATCTTCAGTCTACGTCCATGTGGGTCACTCAGCTCGGTGGGGATTGTCTATATAGAATAGGACAGCCAGCAATAATTCTTGCCCCATGAACGGGCCTTCATGCTAATGTCCCGCTAGTGTCCCACGGTCTGTACTCACCAGTCTCACAGGTACCACGAATAATGCAACTAGTCCCACGGGTACTAATTGGGTGTCCCGCAGTGGACAGAAGAAGTATTCATTGTCGATGCGATCAGTCGCAATCGCAATATATAACCGATTTCGGTCATCCCGTTGTCAGCGCGATAGATGCTGAGTCTTATCAGATAAGCCTCTCCACATCTAAACTCCACCCCTTGTCAGTCTTCTCAAGTTGTAATCCACAGCAGCGGCGCAGTTGCGGCCAAGATACCTGGATTTTCTCAGGTTTTCACAAGACAAAAGGGGCTCAAGCTCCCAAGCATTTTGGTCTGTTGGTTGATCAATCTTATTTATCATGATTCAGAAGCTTGCAATCTGACTTCCACGCGAATCGTCATACGATAAATCTGAACACAAACTGAAATCGGTGCTGGTGCTAGTTTCAGTATTGACAATTGACCTGAGTCATCAAGTAGCCATTTTCAGGTCATATTTTGTCCGCCGAGATAACTCCAACGTTGCCACTGCTCGTTCACGCATTTATAAAGCACTGCACATCCATCCTCGATATTCAGACTTGTCACCACTTCGAATGTCTTCAGGTTATCATCTTCCTCCACCTGAGCATGCCACATTTGCGGTCATCTCTCGCCTTTTATCATGCATGGTCACCGAATCCTTGCTAAGAGCATATTACATCCCTCTCCCAGGGATACCAAACGTTAGCGGCTTTGCGGTGATCCTTTCCACCCACTTGATATCAGAGCAGCCAATCATCAACCGATCCCTACGACCTCGCGATGTTTTTATCATTGTTCCGCTGCAGAACCCTCCTGCGTTCGGTGAAGGCGCCCATTCTAGGCATGGACATCTCATCGGACTCCTGGATCCTCTTGATATGTTTCCTGCATTTTACGAGTTGACCGAACATTCTCCTAATCCCAACTACGTACGTTTTCTAACGTCAGGATACGGCCTGGATACTGACGTTAGGTGCCTTCATTACTTGCGTAGGGTAACCTCAAGGTGGCTATCATTGATTCTCTACTCCCATCAGCCTGGGAACTCGGTAAATGTCGTGGTCTCCTTGAAGTTGATGATCCTGTCCACCTCTGGCGTAAATTCGTGGATGGCGTGATTATTCAAGATTCTCTCAGTAATATTATTGAAAATGAGTTGTTGAGCTCATATGAATGGCAAAGTAAATTTTTTATCGAAAATTTCGTGGTATATTCCTCACCATGATCTTTCAGAGCATTCTTTTGAATATCCTCCCGCCCTACCAAACTTGGCCTCAGCGCTAATCGAATTTGAACAAAGTTTAGTCGCGGGGCATCCAACTCATCCAGTAATTAGTTTCTGAAAGCAAGTTAGTCGTCACTATATTCTAATCGTCCCAATAGATGCATCGCGCTAGGATATTGGACTCCGCATCTTCTGGGTACGACTGGCTCCATCCGAAGATTCGCTTTGTTCGAGTACCGAAATGTGATCTGAATTTACACGGTGACTTTGAGGAGACCTTTTGGCAGTTAGCGGAATTAGCTGCATTTAAAGCCGGCAAATCACTTGCATGTGACAGACATTTTGTATTCATGCCAGCCCACGAGCTACAACTCAGCAATATCAGCAAACGTTTCAAAAACGTAGAAATTTTGCAATCCAACATATATTTGCCGGCTTTGGCGCAATCCAGTATCAGGTATGGTAATCCTTGAATTCAGACAGACCTGGGATCTGATAGCTCGTGTAGAACGGTTTCGCTTCCCGATCTTCCCGGGAAGTCTCTGAAGCTTGCTGTTGGCGTGAAGATTTCCTCTTCTCTCCGTACCATATCCCATTTCACGGCCGATTTTGGCCCTCGGTTCTCAGCTCAGGTCATCCCGAAACTTGCAATTGACCCCGAGATTCTTCACATAGAAACTGAACGGCAGAGTGCTGTGTACCGTGATGACGATCCCGAATTAGTCAAACACTTCACGGCAGTCATTCGTGATGAATACATACCTAAGGAAGGAGAAACTATTATCGTAGTCGCTGCGCTCCTTGAAACGGGCCATCGTAACGTTCCAGCTGGCAAACCTGCAGTCGAGCACCTCTTCAAACTTGATACCCAAGAAAAACGGGTAGCCTTCCTAGATCAGTACGGCAGTTCGATTATCTTCAGAACTCAACTGATGGTTTCCCTCCAAAGGTATATCGACGTTGCATGCAGAGCACTGCTCCCAAGTCTCATCCGGAATGGCATCGCGCTCGAGGCTCATGCACAAAATGTGGTGGCCCGCTTCGAAACCTCTACTGGAAAGGTTTTAGGTTTCATCTATCGTGATCTAGGCGGTCTTCGCATCGATCCGCAAACTCTAAAAGAGTCCACTGGTGTGGACTTCCAGTTCCTTCCAGGGCATTGTGTTGCAACTCAGACTCTGGAGGAAACGTTCCCTAAATTCTATCACACCTTCGTCCATAACCATATACAACGTCTGATCCGGCTTCTAAGACTTCATACCAACGGCATTGGTTGGGAGTTACTGAGGAAGCATATGGCCTCGGTCATCCCGCGGGATCATAAATTATGGGATCTTTGGATGGACCCGGAGCGCAGGCGAGTTGATTCAAAGTGCCTGATGCGGATGAGAATGAAGGACTCTTATCGGGATGTAGGTCATGTCATTGCTGCACTCAGGTCCTCCAAACTGAAATATCACAGATGGTTTACAGTCCATACGTCAATATGATTCAATACCGTCCCATCGCAACCCCGGACAAGATTGTTGTCCATTAACCAGAAATTTTGCACATCGATGTGCAAACTATTGGACTTTGATTAATATTTAAGTGTATATATGTAAAGTAGCAATTTATATAGATAGACTTGAAACCCTTGGTTAGGGTTCCAAATTAATTTTGTGGTTACCATTGTTGTCCAGCCATACTGCTATCTGATCTCTTGCTAAATGCCGACACATTGATATTGAAGACATACAACCACGTCTGTCAGCGCTCTACATTCAAAGCGGATAGTTTTTTCTCCCTATGCCATTATGTCTCAAGAACTGGGAACTTTAATTGTCGTAGTTCTCAAAGCTAGAAACCTGATCGACAAACATTCCTTCTATAAGCAAGATGTCTTCGCTCAGGTGTCACTTAATGGCATGCATCCCTCTTGTTTTTCAACGTTTCTTTCTTACTGGGACTGTCAATAGATACAGTCAAGAAGACCCCTGTCGATGTAAAAGGTGGCCAGCATCCTGTTTGGGATTCAGAACTCAGATTCGCAGTACCGAAGGCGGTATCTGACAAGTCAAGAAATATTGAAGTTTCCTGCTTTGCTAAGGAGCGTCGGAACGACGATCTGTTGGGTAAGGGAACTGTGGATATCACAGAAACTCTGAAAGCAGGAGAATTTGATGGTAGGCTTGCATCTGTGCCGTAAGTCCCCTGATGTTGAACATCTAGATCATAGATTGGGTTAGTCTGAACATCGATGGGGTAGTTCGTGGAGAAATCTATCTGGAGATGACCTATTTTTCGTCTGCTCCAGTTCCACCCGCCTCTTTGATGGATCGTCATGGGCAAGACATATCCAAGCGGCCTTCCAAACTGCCTCCTTCAGAACGCTTACATCGTCCCCATCAATCAAGTGTTTCTTCACAAGCTGACAACCATGCATCCAAATTGGCTTCTTCAGTAGGGCATTCTCTCCCGACCTCCTACTCAACGGGCGGAGATCCTGCCCTATCACTCTCAGGGAAAAGTCAATTGTTACCAGTTCCCGGCATTCTGAGGCCAGGAGGTGCTTTTAAGCATCAAGCTCCGCGCAATCCGACAAGTTCTGAACTTCCCTCGGTCCTTAGACCAGGAGATGGAAAATCACCAAAACCTCAATCTCCGAATCCAGCGCGTGTTGTAACTCCTCCTAGGCCCTACCGCCAGCCCCCATTCAATGAATTTTCCTCTCCAAATGAATTTGCTATTGCAAACCCTTACCTTTCTGCACTCTCTGCAGCTCCTTCATTCATTCCGGCAGTACCTCCTGTTAGAAATGACATAGTCCCATCGGTAGACTATTCCTCTCCTGCCGATATAGCGGCCTCTCCTGCTTGGGACCAATCAGACCTGGCTTCATCTAACCTATCATTTCCTGAGCCCGTGATACCAATTGTACCTGAATTCCACGTTCAAGCTGAATCATACCAGGATATCGGGTGTCAGCATGCAGCTCAAGCCAGATTCTCTTCTCCAGTAAATCAATACTCTTCTCCCCGTTATCAGGTTCCTCTTCCCCTACCTCAAGATATGGGTACTGATATCAGATCGAGCCCTCCTGGTTCCCAACTGCCAGAGATAAACTCGGAGGTACACTTGGAGGCATACCGGGAAGCTAAGGAAGATTCTGCTGAACGTCATGAGCAGGAACAAGGAGATCTTGCATTGGCACTAGAATTAGATCGGGAATTGAATTCTTAGATGCTGCATGAATGGTCGCCATCAGAATAAGTGATTGATTGACTAGGGTTATGATGCCAATAAATTATGATAGATTATCAAATATCCTAAATCATATCTGAGGTTTGTCGAGGCGCTATAAATTTCATACCCGACCATGCGCCAATGAAGGGTTTTCGCGGAGTTTTTCCCTCGTGAGTTCACCATCTGCAACCCCTTTGGAGAGCCGTAGATCATAGACGAACGTAAGAAGATAAAATGTGAAGCCGAAAGCAATCACCCATTCCAGAACAGCTGTTCGCAGCATCATGAGCGGAACAATCTCGACTGCAGGATCAAATTACTACCCACCACCAACATCCCTACTTTCATAGAGTGTTATTCCAAATGCGATAGCCAGGCAGATCAAGATAATGGCAATGATGGCCTTGGCGACATAGGCATACCGCAGTTTCCGCGCTTCAACGAAATCCTTGCTCAACCAACGATACTAATAGATATGAGATAGTGCCCATTTCATCAAATAGCGGAAGCTCACTTCCAGTATAGTGAAAATGGCACTCAATGCAACGCCGATAATGAACACCAGAAGAAATGCACGATGCGCACTCGAATATCGTTTCGTATCGAAGATAGAAAGGAGAAGTAGCCCGAGGCCTCCAATAAAGGAGCCTGCCATGGCAAGAATGCCAAGCACTGTTTCTCGCCGGCGTGTGTGGGCCACCAGACTGCATGGACAGAAATGAACGTAAGAGGACCGCTGCTATGGACCAAGATCAATAATTTCACCGTCCCGTGTGTCTGAGGACCCTTTCCACTACAAGAGTGAGAAAGAAGGACAAAGCAGTGATTGCACATCCTGCGATAAAAAGTGGCTTGAGGCCGCTTGCTCCGATATCGGATATATAGGCAATAGATCCTTCTTGTGACACATATCGCGGTCGACCCTGGGCTAACCAGACAATCAGCATTGCCCAAAGCATCCCTTATACTGAATGAGTTCTACAATTGCGAGACAATGTCAATCGGAGAAAACCAACCAAACCAGACGGCAGCACCAACAAGAGGTAGCCAAACATATATCCAGTGCCTATGAGGATGTACGACGCGACTAGAGTTCAGGCTATCCTCCATGCCAGGTCGAGGGCAAGACTTTGTGTGTAACACAACGCAAAATTATCACCTGAGTCTCGAGTTCTCCTAATCGACATTGACATTATGAACTTGGAGTTGACGTCATCGCCAGAGTTAAGGAGAGAAATATGAGGTTTCAAATCAGAACATATCCTGTTCTAGTCATACCCAAATTGGCAACAAATCTATTCTTACCATGCATTCCGTTTCCCGATAGTCGGGAGACAAAACATGCATATCTTGCTCAAGAGTCAGGATCTGTAGTAACAACTACCAGACCTGCAATGGACCCCATTTTTTTGCGCTTCACCGAGAAAGCATAGGATTGGCTGGTCTTGCTGTCGGGTCCGGAATGATGCAGCCACCCTCAAATGCTCAGTGTCCGTCCTTATACCTCAAATATGTCCTGCCCAATAGCTAATAATCTATTAGCTAGGTCTAGATCTCCTCCCTATCTGCACCTCAACCAAACATACATAGTGTGTGGGACTTGCAAAGCTCTTTTGTGATAAATTACTCAGCCTGACTGACTAATGAGGAAAGTAAAAAGACAGAAAATCTCATAAGTCTCAACTACCGTGTTAGTATACAACAAAAGGCAGGCAAGGAATAAAAAGAAAGCTATCGAGATAAGGAAAAAAGACGTGGATCGTATCGGTCAGAGCAGGATTCTAATGGATCCAGGACCAGTGATTTAAGCACAAATCTGGGTAGGTACTGCTGGCCCTGGCAGATGGTAAGGTGAGGAGCCCGCGCCAGTAGTAGCCAACTTCTTGAAAATCTGGCGATACGTTCAACATCTGACTAGTAGAGCAAAATCAGTCACAAACCTGTACAAAAACATCGGATGATTGACCACCACTGACGGCCCACTTGCCGTCAATGACAGTGATAGGCACGCCCGTAATGCCTTTGGCACGGGCGGCATCCGCAACCTTATTTACTTCAGCTTCTAGCTCGTCGGTCTGGAAGAATGTCAAGGCCTAAAGAAGAAATAAAAATACGATACAAATTTCGCCCATCTTTAGTAAGCTGTCATGAGACCTGAAGGACCTCCACGAACCTCATCTTCTGACATGACCCCAACAGATTCTGCGACCTCTGCAAGGACCTTAGCATCTGATATATCCTTGGCATCAACCATGCTTGCATAGAAAATCGCTGTGATAAGTTTAAGCTGGGAGTCCTGACCACCGACTTGTGCTGCCTTGTAACACAGACGATGGGCGTTGGTCGTGTGGCCGATCATGCCGCTCCAAGTTCTATCCACAGATTAGTCGGTATGCAGCATTGAAACAGGAATAGGGAGAGTAGAACATACATCGGAATCGATTTTTCTTCACCCCATTTCGTGACGCATTGGCGGAGACTCGTTGAGCGCTCTTCACCTAAATGACAATTGTAGAACCTGAGGCGTTCGGTGGTCTCCCCGGGTGAGAGGCATTTGGGGCCTATGAGGCGAAAGGGCATGTGCTGAAATTCGAATTCGAGCGGAAGCTTCAAGGTATCTTTGCAATAGTTCATAGCGGCAGTGAGTTCATGCTGGACAACAAAACAGCTCGGACAGGTCTAAAGCAAACGTTAAAATTTCGAAAAGTGATAGGAGGATACTTACAAAATCTGATATTACTGCAAGTTTAACCACGCGAGCGGACATGATAGTATGAGATGCAGGAGGGTGAAAGAATGCAAAACGAGAACGAAATGTTGGTTATTAAATACCGAGGGGTCAAATGCGAACAGGAGTATACATGGAGCTTGCCTGAGCTTACCAGAGCTGCTTGCTCAACCACGCTTATCTAAGCGACCTCAAATTAATCAGCACTGCTCCTGCTCCTTCAACTTTCATTACAAAACTAACATGACTACCATCTGTCGTATACAGTCCCGTGACCCATTTCTTTCAGCTGCCCGGAGCTAAATCAATGGATCATCATAGCCGAGGCCCACTGGCCACGTCTCCGGCTGTTCATAAACCACCACTGACATCTGCTCCTTGAACCAGTTGAAGTAATCTTTCTTCCGGAGCATTATCCTTGTCCGTCGGTCTATCCGCAGCCTCTGGATAGCATGGTGAAATAAGCTGCGAGTAGAAACCATGGCTGAGAGGCAAAGAACTTCGCTTGTGCCCAGCTGGCCCAAGGTAAGTGTGCGTAGACAAGGCCAAGGAACCCTGCTATCTGTCATGTCAACGGATATCGTCATCATCCGACAGATGGCTGGAATGAAGGGGTCCATGGTGAGTTCTGTGATGGAGGGAAATGCAAGGAGCAAATTTGTGGCAGCAACTTCATCAAATGAGCAGGCCACAACTGTCAGCTCTTTGACGGACGGGAAGACAGATGAGTGGAAATTTTCAAGTTCATATAAAACAAGGGACCTTAATTTTGGGAGCAATACAAGTGAGAGGGGGATATGTGGAGAGGTGCAGGGACCACAGATGCGAAGAGACCGCAGTAGTGGTAACTCGATCTGCTTAGTGACTTGAGAAGGATCGCGTGGATGATGAATGTGAAGTTGACCAAGAGAAAGGTTAATGAGGGAAGGGAGCATTTCTAAGAAGGAGACGAATTGAGAGGGCTCCATATAGTATCTTTCGAGCCCGTCTAGATCCAAAGTCGAAATCGCCTCAGTGGGTGGGGCCAGGTTGCCTAGAGCGATTCCTCCAAGACGAATAAGTTGCAAGGATGGTGCACCCTCAGAGAATATAGTAGGACATTCTCTAGGATATTTAGACCTTGGAGAGTTGTGTTCCTGCGACATTCCGATCAGAAGACTGAGATGCTCTAACTTGGGCACCGAAGAGCAGCGGAGACATTGCTCGATTGTGGCGAGATGGTCGTACTCTGTCACCAGCGAGAATCGGCGCCAGCGTTCGGAGTGTCCGGAAATGAGGGTCATAAGTGGTTGGATATCTGAAAGGAGGGTATCAACTAGAATATCAAGGAAACAGTCGTATGAACGTCTGAGGTAGGCTTCTAATCGCAACAGGGGGTGTCGGGTTCGTTTGGAAATCCTGATGTCGTTCCACAGGAGAGGTGTTGAAAGAGAAATAGCGCGCCAATGACGTGAAACATGAGATGCAACTACGCCAAAGGAAGGGCAGAAACTGGGAGCGCTTGCAGCCTGACATATGAGAAAGATATGGCTCAGGAGCTCAACCGGTAGTTTGGAGACCGATGCACGATGATTGATGAGTGTGTTGTATGCCGCTCTTTCACTACTTAGCCGTAGCTCTATCTCAGAAATCTCGCGGAGGAGTTCCTCTCTTCTAAGTTCCAGTCTTGAGATACGGTCAGCAGTCCTATTTAGTTCGGGAGACTGAATCAAAGTGGTCCTGGATGCCCCAGTTTCTGAGAGCTGGTCTTTAGAGTTCAACATTCAATCAAGTAACATTCACTCATTTGTCGAGCCAGATTCGTGCTATTTATCATTGACCGAGTTACCAAATACACAGGCAGTATCAATTTGGATGGGCCTTAGATAGGCTTGCAGTATGGATTGTATGGTAGCCCCATCTATTGACAAAAAGCTATCATGGTTCATGTTGAAGTAGGATGAGCGTACATCCAATATTCAGCAAATCACGTCAGTTTTTATTATCAGATACAACGTCATCTGAGACAATGACGATGTCTTAGATATATATAGGTAGAATCAACCTCAATCGTTGACCATATTGGGTGACGTTTGAGGTGAGTTTCGTCTCCAGATTGACTAGTGTATTATTCTCATACGTATCCTACAGACCTATCATGGTGACGTCTGAGACCTATCTCTCATATTTTTCACATGCATCGTGAGATCAATAATCATCAGAAATTTTGAGAACCAAAGCTTCGAGCATTACCTGGGAATGTGTGGATGAAGGCCACGAAATACTCATATTAGAGCACAACCATCAATAGTTGTTCCCTGAAATCCAGGGATGGCAGTTCGTAAACAAGCAGGCGGCTGTCTATATACCAAAATCATGATGACAAAGAAAGTCAATCAGGAAAGATGTCAATGGTGTCATCAGGACATACTATACCTTACGGTCGTTTCGGTCAATTTTGGGTCCAGTTTTGTCATACTGTTGTTTCGACCATAAAAGATGTTGGTCCCCAGTTGGTATCTCCATGTAAGACATATGGCTAGTTACCTTCCTTCAAATTGAATGAGATTGTGTACCATTCGCGATGTTAGTAGCAAGCTGACTGATATTTTGCCTAAGCCGTTTCGAGTTTCAATTTCGTTAATTCCAAGCTGGGTCAAGTGTGTGGTGGCTTTCAGACAATGAGTTCACATTGGTGTATCTGTTTTCCTAAGTGAGATCCTCGTCAGGCAGCTGCTAGTATGGTCCACTGAATTTGTATAGTCTCTAATTAATACATGGCTATTGTAGAGTTCAGTCAGTCCACGAGTGACTTCCTGTGATTGGCTAAAGCACTGTCAGGAAGGATTTTTAAGCACGAATATCGCCTGACCCGTTTTTAGAGAGAATTGAAAAGCCTCTCTGAGTTCCTGACACGGGCCCACTCACACATCATCAGCCGATTGCCGATGTCCTTAGAGGGTTTCTTAGAGGAAAGGGTCGAGGAAGAACCATTTCCATGCCCGTTCAGTCAAATGAGTATGCCATACGATACTCCACCCACATCAAATACCCCTCACTACAATTTCTGTAGAAATCAAAACGGTCACGTGTCTGAATCAAAGTCCGCTGTATAGGTCTTGACGTCTGTTTCCATTTCCATTTTCTTTCCAGCTGAATACACTGACCTCTCTTTCCTTCGTACCTTTTCAGGCTGGCTAACAACGCCTCTTTTCAGTCCCTCAGCTTTCCTCGTCATTATGTCGACTCCCCATGTTATTGCATCTTCCTCGTCACATCCCGCACAGTCCTCGACTTCGCATGGCATCGTTGGAAACCACTATCGAGTAGGAAAAAAGATTGGTGAAGGCTCTTTTGGTGTGGTTTTCGAAGGTTTGTACTCTCTTTCCCCTTCCAGGTTTCCGCGGCTACGAATCGGATAGACGCCCAAAGGAATCTTATTGTATCATCCGAGTGCTGTGACCTGAAGCACAGCTGAATGCTCACCTGCCGAAAGTGCAGCCCAGCTTGTTCGCTGCTCTTGAGAAACTCCACACCATCTCACACCTCTTCTAGGAACAAAAATCTCGTCGGCTACACCTGTGGCCATCAAATTCGTCTGTCCACCTCTTCTTAATCCAATAATTCGATTAATGTCTAATCTAGGAACCACGAAAATCAGATGCACCTCAACTGAGAGATGAATTTCGATCTTACCGAACCTTAAATGGCACCCGTTGCGTTATTGTTCATGCTCCCTTCCTCTATTGTTTACTCATTTATTGCTAGTCGGTGTGCCTCAGGTTCACTATTTTGGTCAAGAAGGCCTTCACAACGTCCTTGTCATTGATCTCCTTGGTCCCAATCTTGAAGACTTGTTCGATATGTGTGGTCGCAAGTTTACCATCAAAACAGTCTGTATGGTCGCCAAACAAATGGTCAGATTAATATCTGCTCTCTCTGCATGCCCTCATCCGGTCCGGCGACTTCCAATTTGCCGCCTGAATGGTTGGCAGCGAGAATGCTTCATTCCACAAGCCGAGTTGCTGATTTCAAGGATATAGGTCACCCGTGTACAATCTGTCCACGAAAAGTCTCTCATATACCGTGATATCAAACCCGACAATTTCCTGATTGGTGTATCTGGAAGTAAGAGCGCCAACACCATTCACCTTATTGGTGAGTATAACACTACCTTTGATCATTTGTCCTCTTCGATAAACTCCAGCGGTCCTGAGTTGTCAAAAATGATCCCTCATCCTAGCTCCTACGTCATACTCAATATCTTTCTTGTCTCCTGTCTGAAACGTGGACCCTAACACCTGATGTTCTAGATTTTGGAATGGCCAAATTCTTCCGTGATCCCAGGACGAAGGTCCATATTCCTTACCGAGAGAGAAAGTCTCTTTCAGGCACCGCTCGTTACATGTCAATCAACACCCACCTTGGCCGTGAACAATCGAGACGGGATGATCTCGAATCTCTCGGTCACGTTTTCATGTATTTTTTGCGTGGAGGTCTCCCATGGCAAGGTCTTCGTGCCGCTACCAACAAGCAAAAGTACGAGAAGATTGGTGAAAAAAAACAGTCGACCTCTATAACCGAACTTTGCGAGGGTTTCCCTGGTATGAGTTTAACATATCCACTGTGCTGTCGCTCATCGTGGTCCTTAGAGGAATTATCTATTTATATGAATTATGTCCGTAAATTGGGCTTTGAAGAGGCTCCAGATTATGAGTTCCTCCGAGACTTGTTCACCAAAGTTTTGAAAACGCTCGGTGAACAAGAGGATGGTTGTTATGATTGGATGCTACTTAACAATGGCAAGGGCTGGGAGGCCAGCACTGTATGTAGCACCTGTATATTTGATGGCTATCTTCATTCATATTTTGACAGCAGAACAGTGCCTCCGCTGGGCATCATCGTGATAGGCGTGAACGCGACCCTGTTCACCGGCGACCCTCTCGGCCAGTAGCTGATGCATCCGCCAATGGCATGGTACAACTCACTCCTGTTCCTGCCGCACACATCGATCAAAAAAGACGGAGACCAGAAACGCGCGAACGTGACGTCAGTCGTGATTTGAGTGTCCAGCCCATTGTATCGCCCAGTCGCAGACAGAGCCAGCGGGATTTCAACCTCAACAACCAAGCTGTCGTTTCTCAGCATCCCTACGCTTCGGCACATGCAGGCACGAATTACCGAACAAGTATTGGCCCGGGATACGGACGTCAATCTCCCAGCGCTCAGGTTATGTTGAATGGCAGTGGACTTCAAATGAACCAATCAGAACCTTATCACCCCTCACCAGCAATTAAACTTCCTGGAAATTCACGAGACAATGTAATGAACCCCGGAACCAATGCGCAGAATGTCAATGGCACAAGGATGGGAATGTATGACCGAGATCATGGTGATGATGGTGGCCACGGTCGTAAGAAGGGCCTGCTGGGTATGCTCTGTTGTCGAGCATGATGTATAATTCAAAGTGGTTGCATCTAGGCCAGTGCAACTCGTCGTCCACCTATTTTTTGAGGACCATCAATACAATCAGTCTCACACATAGACGCCAAAGCTGGACATTATCCTCCACATTTTTCGCCCATTCTACTTTAGTCTCGGAATCTGCATAATACCTGCCACGACCTTTGATGCTTATGTTCTTCTCAATGTCTATATATCCACACGCTGTTAGTTACTGTTTATTCTTTGGACCGGCATTTGTAATGCAGGTAGGTTTTGTTTGTGTGTCTAACTTGATTTCCTATTGTGACTGTTGATACCTTGCGATGTACTATGTAGTGTTTGCTTAATGCTTGAGAAGTCCTTTTATTGAACACATGTTTATTTGGCATCTCGTGACGCTTTTCCAATGCAACCAGCTATTTGTGTTCCGAATACATTCAACCGTTCAGTCGATCTTATATTTCGTCAAAGTGTCTTGCCTATATTTCATTATGACCAATGCCGATGAAATTAATCCTTCCCCCAAAATTAGCCGGGATCTGATGCGCGTTGCTGGTGTGCTTCAAGATATGCAAGACGCAGGAGAACTCCAGTCAATGTCTCTTGGTGTTCCTCCTGTTGCATTTGTCGCTGGCGGTCCAATGTGAGTAGTTTTTTCTCCTCTTGACCTCCCCAGACTTCTATGACTGGTGAAGAATATGTGACTCTGTTCTTCCCGGACACTAATTAGTACACCTAATGTCTTGGGTTTCACTAGGCTAAAGCGTTTCGATGAATCGACTATTACAAGCAGGAGAGGATCTCAAGCTGCTACACCCCCCGTGGCAGTGAAAGGAATCGGAGGGAAAGGTGCGTCGAAACCTTTAATCCTA
>Ga0153934_1000055_pt1 | contig 27455 bp, 40 predicted proteins | sample TSNJ018MetaG_FD_104708 | JGI IMG/M metagenome (GOLD analysis project Ga0153934, IMG submission 104708) | Attine ant fungus gardens microbial communities from New Jersey, USA - TSNJ018 MetaG | ecosystem: Host-associated > Fungi > Mycelium > Unclassified | place: USA: New Jersey, Wharton State...
CATAGTATAATGGTTGAACTTTTTGTTATTTTGGTTAGTTATATCATCACTCATAGCCCATTTGGACTGATTATTATGTTCATTTCCACTTTATTTTGGAGAGGTTACCCTGGGATTTGGCTGAGTCGGTATTGTTGCAGCGGCCTTGCAGGTGTCAGACGAAGTTGTGGTCAAAGCTCAAGAATATAAAGACCAACTTTATGCAAGGAGGCGGGGTAAGTTCATTCATCGGACAGACCTTGGAGTATTGGATGCTAAAACTCTGGTTTATGAAGCTTTGAACGGAGGAGTAGGCAATCAGGATGATGTACTTGCATTATTGCAAGCAATCCGACACCGCTGCATTTCGAACTGAAATCAGAAATGAGCTGGCCGGGTTTAGAGCTCAGCTGACGGAAATTAGAACTGAGCTGAGGACCACACGCAAATTAGCAGTAAAGGTGAATGTCCTTGATTTTTAACTTTAACCAGTTCCTTATGTAATCCTCATTGAAAGCAATGGAATGTCACTCGCGGAACTGGAGTCGGTGGAATATTAGAAATTGTACCATTTCGGGATGGTACAATGCCACCGGTAAGGGGTATTCCACACTGTTGCGCTTTATTCATAGACTTATTTTGTTGGCAGGACTCATTGCCTCCTTTGACAAGTGCAGCAGTTGTGCTGCAACTAAACTCACGCCAGCTTGATGAGTATCACGAAGGATACTTGGAGAAGGCCCCTCCCCAATCTATCGAAGCAAAGAGGATCAATATTCTGAGGGCTATTGGTAGCCCTCATTTGTGTGCAATGTAATAATTTTTACATTGTATAAATAGTGTCTTGTTTCTTGGTACTGTCTTTGTACTGTCTTTGTGGCTTTGTGAATTTGAAATAGATTGATCAAGTACCAAAAACTCCTATTTACACCTCATCAAACCACGTCGATATACCAAAATCAAGAGTCAAATCGTTCATCTCAGTAACAACACTCCATGGCTTCACTTTTGGAAAATGAACACCATCGCCCATAGCCCCTTCAGATCCCGCGACCAATTTCACAATTTTCATACTCCCTTTCAATACGGGTATCAAATTTGCCCACTTGTTCGTTCCGACTTCCTCTGGCTGTTCTGAAGAGGGATTTTCGAGCAAGGGAGGTTGCATGAGGGCGTAATACTTTCCAAGGATGGATGTTGAGAAAGTGATAGAAAGAGAGGAGAGGAGGGATATAGGTTGGACCTGGGCGCTGAAAAAGGGCTGGTCGGGTGCAGAGGGCAGGGAGACAGTGAAGATAGTTGAAGAGTTTGGACCAGGGCGGATGGAAAAGTTGGCTAATTGTTCTATTTTGGGAAAGGGCATGAGGAGTGTTGGGAAAAGCAGGGTACCAACTTACTTGGTATATTCCAATTACGACGACCTGTGTGCGTGCGCTTGAATAGGACAGTGATGGTCAGAGGGTAAGCGTACCGTTTTCCACTGAGGATTTAGAGGACACGTAAATCCTGGTGATACGAAAAGCAGAACCATTCTTCCCATAACTCCAGCGACCAGGAGAATACAGCAATTCGTCGTCTGTGTAGTTTAAACATCATAAATTTTCATGAACAACAGCACGTCGACGCACATGGACCTGTAGAGAATTAGGAATGCCACGTTACCACACTGTAGACTTACCAACAGGACTCTCAGAATAGGACACAAGCTACCAATTGTCAAAACCTGACTCAAAGCACCGAAAGCAACCTACCTGCATAAGGCCGGGCCCACCTATAAACTTTCCACCCTCAGAGAGCACCTGGGCTTGGTAAGGGACTGCAAAACCGGCTGGGAAACTGGCATTGTTGGATAATCCCGAGAGAACAAACATCCAAGTTCTGCCTTTCAATTTCCAAGGGCTGGTGCATGACGGCGTAAGCCAAAACGCTGTGTAAGAGGCAGGACCTTACGCTGGTGATGTGGCAACTACAGACATAGCTGTTGTGGTACTTCCCACGAAAACTAGGTACAACATATTACAGCTTTAATAGATCAGCTTTAACAAATCACCCAGAACACCCATGGCAGTCACCGCAGCACCTGCCCCTGCCCCTTGTATGATCAACGGACGAGGACTGTACCGTTCTGTATGGAAGAGCATGATATTGTCCGATCCACCCAGCGACGTCGCGAATGGATGTGTGATTGGGTACCTTCCAGGTCGTCAGCATGGGATACACCACAGCCACAAAAAACCTCACTTTTCCAAACCAGCTTTTACCTGGCCTGTCTGGACATCAATGACACCGACAAATCGCAAAACATTGCCTTGAGCACTCGCTTCCGCTCTCAGCTGTGCAAAATGCTCATCAAATTCAGGGAGACGAGAGATGAAGTCGTCGCCAGTCGGGGAGCCCTCGAGTGCAGGGGGGACCAGGGAGGTAGTTTGTACAGATCTAAAAGACTGGAGTACGGGGAGATGGGAGGTCGGAGTGCTGGAGAAGGCGGAGATGGTTCGGGAGAGGATAGTGAGTTTGCGTGCGACATCAAAACCATTGAGGTCGTCTGCTGGGTGTGGCTCCTAGATGGAGTTGGTCATGAGCTGAAAGGAGAGAGGGACCGGACGAACAGTGTAGCCTTTTTCGCGGGCCGTGGCGACGACAGAAGAAAATGCGGATCCGTCAGGATGGCCAGTTGAGAATTCGTTGAAGATGTAGCTCATGGTGCCCGAAAAAACACCCTCGATTTTGATGATCTATGCAAAAAGCAAATGAGAGAATGGATGTACGGGAGGATGGGATGCAATACTTTGTCACCGCTGGCGACGAGCTCCTTCAGGGTGTTGATAACAGGCAGTCCAGCACCGACAGTGGCTTCGTTCAGGAAACGTGCACCACTCTCGCTGCTCGCTTTCAGGATATCCTCCCAGAGCGCCAATTCTCCAGAAAATGCCTTCTTGCTGCAGGTCACGACGTGGAAGCCATGTCTGAGCCAATCAGGGTAGAGTGCAGCGACATCGTCGGACGAAGTGTTATCGACGACCGCGACACGCTGATCATCACTGATGATCTCTCTGAGTTTTTTCGTCAAGTCAGTGAGATCGGTCTTGTGTGGCGAAGCAGCTAGCGCGGATTTCCAATCAGCGCCAGGATGGAAGAGAGTGCGGGTGGAGGAAGACAGGGAGAAGATGGAGAAGGAAGCGCTGCTAGCGCGGATCTGGGTGACGAGCTCTGTTCCGACGAGGCCGACGCCGATGACGGCGATGTTGAGCATGTTGAGGACGACGAGGAGGAAGTTGATTAAACCAAGCAGAGCCAAACACCTCTTACCCTCCGCCATATGCTTGCCAAACGCTTGCTTGCCGTTGCTCGCTGTCCTCCGTCTCTTGCTGCTGCCCATGCTCGCTGTCTTTGCCGTCCTCTGGCTGCCCATGCCAAATTCCATTCGTCTCGTCTCCTGCTCGGTCCGTACCCAACCTCCAGCCCTCCTCTACAGCGTCTTCATTGTATCTTCCAGCCGAAACCGTCAAAGTGCCCCAGATGGCGGAGTCTATCAGCGAGGGCACTCTCAAGACCTGGAACAAGCAAGTCGGCGATACCGTCGCTGCTGACGAGGAAGTTGCCTCCATCGAGACTGACAAGGTACTCCCATTCTACCTCGGTCCTCGTTCGTAACCCTAAGCCCGGCATCTAGATTGATGTCAACGTCAATGCACCAACCGCCGGCAAAATTATCAAGCTTTTGGTCAACGAGGAGGACACTGTCACTGTCGGTCAGGACCTGTTCATCATCGAGCCTGGTGACGCCGCTCAGGGTAACTTTTCCGCATTTTGGCATGTGCTGCTGCTCATCAACCTTCAGCTCCGCCTGCCCCTGTAAAGGACTTGACAGAACCTGCAGATCAGCAAGTCGACAAATCTCTTCCCACAGTACCTGGCCCTTCGTCCGCCGATAAGCTTAAAGACACAGCCTTACCTGTAAAGGAAAAGAATGTCGAAAAGACCACTCCCAAGGCATCTCCACCCCAAAAAAAGAGCTCCCAAGAGCACCCCATATCTCTTCCGGGTTCGCGTGGCGAAACGAGGGTGACGTTCTTTCCTTCCAACTTTGGCCATCACTTCAATTCCTAATCCAGGTCAAAATGAATCGCATGCGGCTGCGCATCGCCGAGCGTCTCAAGGAATCTCAAAATGCCGCTGCATCGTTGACGACTTTTAATGAAATTGACATGTCATCTCTCATGGAGATGCGCAAGAAATACAAAGATGCCGTCCTCAAAGAACACGATGTCAAACTCGGTTTCATGAGCGCCTTTGCAAAAGCTTGTTCACTCGTTCTTCGTGAAATTCCAGCTGCAAATGCCTATATTGAAGGCGATGAAATTGTATATCATGATTTCGTTGATCTGAGCGTTGCTGTCGCCACACCCAAAGGGCTTGTTACGCCTGTTGTCAGGAATACAGAGGCGATGAATTTTGTCGGTATCGAGAAGGAAATTGGGAGGTTGGGCAAGAAGGCTAGGGATGGCAAATTGACCCTCGAGGATATGGCTGGTGGTACTTTTACCATGTGAGTTTGTTTTCTTGGCTTTAGCGCAAGGTCCGCCGAACATGACTCGTGGTGGTATAGTTCGAATGGTGGCGTTTTTGGATCGCTCTATGGGACGCCTATAATCAACTTGCCGCAATCCGCAGTGTTGGGTAGGATACGCTTGTTTCCACTAGAAAACCAAAAGTTTAAAACTACTTTTAGGTATGCATGCGGTGAAAGATAAGCCCGTTGTCGTTGATGGCCAGATTGTCATCCGCCCGATAATGGTAGTTGCGTTGACCTATGATCATCGTCTTTTGGATGGTCGGGAAGCTGTTACTTTCCTCGGTACGCCATTTCCCCTTCTATACGCTGAGTCTTTGTCTTTATTGAGCCCGTTTAGTGAAAGTGAAAGAGTATATCGAGGACCCCAGAAAAATGCTCCTTGCATAGGTAGTTATGTAACGGGTAGGATCGAACATTGGCGTCGTCTACTTGCTTTCCCCTATCCCTACGGATTATATATTATATCTTTATCAGGAGTTGTGGTTAAGCTTTTGGGGGTGGTTCGTTCTATCGCCTCCTTACAAATATAGAGACTATGTTAGAACCCTTTTCCCTCATGTGAGAACCTCTTTCCCTCGCGCTAGACCTCCTTTTTTTCTCATGTCAGAGTTCCTTTCTCTCGTTGGGGATGGTAAGTAAAAAGTGATCTGTTCGTCAGCACGTCGAATTATGCTTGTTGACTTGTTGGATTGTTCGATCACGGCGGACAAACAGTTGTCGTGTTAGTCGACTGAAAGGTCTGATGTGTCGTCATGCTTGTGACATCGACAACATTGTTGCAACTTTGCATATGGACATTGTGTTAAACTGCTTGTTCCACTTGCCTCCCACTTCGTTTGAGTGTCTAGCTGAATGTGCAGCTTTCTCCAAAGCTCTGGATAATGTTTGTGTGGTCTCTGCCTATCATAATGTAGTGTTGAAATCTGTGGTCACCAACAGCTCAATGAACACTTGGCTCTCTTCCTCTATCCTCCAGGATACTCTTCTATTGACTATCAAAATGTAGAAAGAATTGCAGTACCTAGGTCCTCAAAGTTACGAGTGTCGAGAATCTTTGGCATGTTGAAGTGTTGCCCAGCAGTCATTGCCCAGCACTGTATTCTCACCAAAGCAGAAGAGGAGGCAAACATTAGGCAAAGCCAAAGTGACAGTTGCTTGATCTCTTTTTGAACGCTTGGTACAAGTGGTTGTGGTTGTTGACACAAGATTCCCATAAATAAGAAAGGAGGCAGCACTTGGTGCAAGCACAGATAATTTGGGAGATTGCAGCTGGAGTATGCAGTATCAACTGACAACACCCAGAGTGTGCTACTGTTACTCTACCTATGTACCAGCAAACTCCATCCACACCCCACTTCTTTGGCCGCATACCTGTAGACATGTCCCTATCTTAGTTGGAATCATGTGACATGTGACCAGGTACGCTGACGCCATATAGGGGGACAGCTGCCCGCCGTAGATCTGACTCCAACTTTTCGGCTCGCTGGGTGTCTGTAAAACTTTGTTCTTTCCTCCTGTTTTAGATACCTCTCCCTTTCTCGGGGACTTTTTTTTATTCTGGTTGCAAGGGCAGGCTCGATCAAAAAAAAAGAATCATGGTGTGCTTTGAATTTGAAATTTCTGTGGTGCTGGCGATATGTGTGCCAGTCAGTTGTGTGGTTTTGTGGTTTACGACGAGAGCGAAAGAAGGTGGTGTGAGGTTGCCTGTGCATGTCGGTGAAGATGAAGGAATACTTACAAGGGATACTGATGCTGGAGGATATCTTTCTGGGGACGATCCTTTTGATGTAACGAAACCTGAGGATATAATCGACGGGTATCCTATCGATGAGGATGAATTTTGGAACAGGGTGAGCAAATAGTATTTCTTCTCATCGGTCCCGCCTAATCTGTCTTTCTTTCTTTCTTCTTCGGATTAGATGCGATGGTGGAAGTTGGTCATGTCAGCGCTCCTCACTTTTGTGGTCGCCATCAACGCTTCTAGTCTCGGATGGTCTATAACAAGTGCTGAGACTAACCGAATTCTCAGTGCTCTATTCCAAACTTCTTTTTCACTCCATCTCCTTGTTCTGACTGGTCTGTCGGTCCATCAGCGAGATGTGGCGTCTCAAACGAGATCGATAATTCATATCACATCTCTGGCAACTGTGGTCACCAGCTTGTTTTGCGTTGCTAGTATAATGCCGAGCTCAACCGTTGGTGGGATCTCGAGTCGAAGAGATGATTGTTATGCTACATTTGCGATTTATGTGGTATTTCTTGTTATTGCAGTGACGAGGCCTTTGGGACCAAAGCTGTATTTCCCTTCAGAGAGGATATACTCGGAGAAAACGGTCATGGCTATCACGAATAAGGATGAAGAGAATGTATGTGGTCTCGTCGGTATGATGAAAAATCACTCCTCGGATTTTCGACGGACGGACTGACTTTCTTTTTCTCTCTCTCTCACTACAGGTGCATCTATATGGGACACTTTATTATTCTCATACACGACCAAAGTTGTCATGCTCGGCAACATTGCTCAAAGCCTCGACATTGGCGACTTACCTATCGTCCCAGGAAACATGCGTGCTACCATGAATTTCGCCAAAATGAAACGTGCAATGCGAGAGATCAAGTTCAATTCACCTATAGTAGGACGAAAACGAGGAGAACGATGGTCACCCAAAACAGGGACAGGATGGAACTTGGCCTATCGATTATTTGTGGTGAATGTGTTACCGTTAATCGCGTTATTTTTTCTAGCTGCGATTTCGGCGGCATTTTTCTATACTCCTGCGGTGTTTTTGCAGAGGTTGGTGAAGTATTTAGAGGGGGATGGGAAGAGGGAGGATATGAGTTGGGGTTGGGTTTGGGTTGTGGGATTGTTTGTGTCGAATGCGATTACTTTCTTGAGTGGGTTCTCTCTCTCTCTCTCTCTCTCTCCTTCTGTTTTGGGTCTTCTGTTGATTGATCTTGGATCGTTATAGTTACTGGTCAGCTATGGTCCTTGGCCACTACCACGATCCAAGTTCGTCTTCGGATACAATTGAACTCGATTCTATTCGCAAAAACTCTCGTTCGGAAGGACGTCGCTTCATCGGCACCACCACCAACATCACAACAAGATGGAGTGAAACCGAGGAAGGAGGAAGAGGAGAACGGAGATGACGAAGATGACTTTTCAACTAAAGCACAGATTATGACTTTGATGACAACAGATGTTGACCGTGTCAGTGAATTTGCCTGGCACTTGTTCTCGTTGGTCGATTCTCCCATCGAAATAGCTATTGGAAGCTTCTTCCTGTACCAGCTACTTGGTAAGTGTTCTTCCTCTCATTTCATATTACTGGATTGCTGACAAGACCCTGGGGGGATCGTTTAGGCGTATCATGCTTCTTTGGTCTTGCCGTGACTTGCTTATTTTTACCTCTCAACCATTTTGCGGGAAAGGTTGTCGTGGGAGCGCAAGAAAATTTGATGAAGGCTAGAGATGAGAGGGTTGCTTTGATGAATGAGGTATGATATCCAACTCCTAAGCACCGTCCTTCACATAGGGCCATGTATTGAATGAATGGATAGATCCTCGGCGGTATCAGGATGCTCAAGTTTATGGCTTGGGAACGCAATTTTGAGACCCGTGTACTCAAGGTCCGTGAGAAGGAATTAAAGTTCCAGAAGTTGAATTATATGATTGAGGTACGTTGAGTGTGTGTGTGAAGGGTGTATTGACAGTTGTTGACGTGTTCTGTGATGTTTAGACTCTCTGGAATGCCATTTGGTAAATGTCATTTCGGAATGTTGCCCACCCCGAATATGCGTGATGAGCTTATTGCCCTGAAATAGGAATGGAAGTCCTATCCTTGTGACCTTGGTGTCTTTCTGGCATTATGCGGTGGTGCGCAGAATGCCATTGACCCCAAATGTGGCTTTCACTTCGGTGAGTTTTGGTGAAATCGAGTTTCATTGTTTCCTTACTTGGCCCGTGATTGAATTAGATCATGGGTAAATTTGACTTCTTTTCTATATGCACACTCAAAATTGAGATACTGGCCGTAACTTAGTCTTTAACGAGATGAAATATGCGCTCAATGCTCTCCCTGAAACGTTCATAAACATGCTGCAAAGTTTTGTTTCTCTTCGCCGTATCGAGAAATACCTTGACGGAGGCGAAGTCAAGGCTATCCCTTCTCTCGACCGTCAAGAGAAAAGAATTGCACTCCAATCCTGCACACTTACTTGGCCTCAAGACCGATCAATGACGAGCACTGCTCCCTCCATCGCACCAACTCCGAAACAAAAGTTTGTCCTGACTGATCTGACCTTGAATTTTCCTCAAGGAGAGTTGACGCTCGTTTGTGGGAAGTTGGGATCAGGAAAGACTTTGTTGTTATTGTCGTTGCTCGGTGAAGCGGATGTTCTGGCCGGACAATTGTCGTGTCCACATTCTCCTCCTGACTCTTTAGTTTCTTTTACGGAGAGTGCTGTCATTACGAAAGATGAATGGGTTGTCCAAGGATCGACGGCTTATGTACCACAAGCTGCGTGGCTTAGAAATGCTTCTATTCGAGGTGTGTTTATGCTTTGGGAAGTGTCTATTCGAAAAATTGACATTTTGGTTAGATAATATTTTGTTCAATCTGCCATATGATGAGGAGCGGTATCATAAAACACTTGAGGTTTGTGCGTTATTGAGTGACCTTCATATTTTGGAGGACGGTGATGAATCTGAGATCGGGGAACGTGGTGTGAGTTATTTACCTCATTGTGGTGAAAAAAGAAAAAGCCTTGCGGCTGCGCTTACTCATCCTCATTTGCCTAGGTCAACTTGTCTGGTGGTCAGAAGGCTCGAGGTAAGAGTGGTCGTGCAGCATAGCACCAAACTCATAACCCACTGACGTATTTGTTTAGTTTCTTTGGCACGAGCAGTTTATTCAAGAGCGTCGATTCTCCTCCTTGATGACGTTCTTTCTGCCGGTGGGTTTCTTGGGAATTTGAAACATAGGCCTTAACTGACACCGCTCCAAGTTGACGCTCATACCGCTTCGCATCTGTACATGGAATGCCTTAAGGGTGAATTGATGAAAGGAAGAACGGTTGTTCTCGTTTCACATCATGTTCAACTATGTGCTCCGGGTGCAAAGTATATCGTCGCGCTCGATAACGGACGGTTGCAATTTGAAGGTAGTTCTGAAGCATTCCTTGCGTCCCCGATCATGAAAACCCTTGTTCAAACGACAAATAATGTACCAAAGGAAGATAAGGAAGAACTTGTCAAAGCCGAAGAGAACGTTCTAATAGCATTGCCAGAGAAGAATGGCGAATCAAGCTCGGAGACTAGCTCTACTGTCACCCCAACTTCATCACAAGTCAAAAAGGAACGAAAGCCTCCGCGAAAACTTGTAGAGGAAGAGAAACGTGCAGTTGGTCGCATCGGCCGCGAAATATGGGAAACGTATATTTGGGCTTGTGGAAATGGCTGGTACTGGATGATCTTTTTGAGTATTCTGATTGCTGCTTCGCTCAGTCCGGTACTCGAGAATGGGTGGTTGAGGTATGATTGAAAAGAGATATTAAAGCCCTGGTGATTTGAACCTGATACTTTTGATTAGGTATTGGTCAGAAGCATCGCCAGAGGAGGGTGCCGACAACCCTACATATTACATCACGGTATATGCGGTCATCACAACCATTGGACTAGTTGTTTCTACCGTCCGCTGGTTTGTATTATACAATGGTTCAATTCATGCTTCGACGGTACTCTATGAGAGACTCTTGGAGACGGTGCTGTTTGCCAACATTCGCTTTCATGACACTGTTTCCAGGGGCCGGCTTCTAAACCGATTTGGAAAAGATTTTGAAGGTATGGAAGACGAGATATTTCTCAAGATGCCGAAAAGCTCAAATCTTATTCGATAGGTATAGACAGTAGCCTTTCGGATAACTTCGGAAGAAGTATCATCTATGGTCTGTCGGCTGTCACAACTTTGGTCACCGTCAGTGCTGTTGGAGGACCTCCGTTTATCCTTGCGGCGGTGATCCTTGGTTTCGTCTATTGGAATGGTACGCCGACATCATCCTGTAAAATCTTGGGCTCAAATGATTTCTTGTATAGTCGCAAAGGTCTGTTCTTGTTCAAGATCATCTACATCTGTACTGAACTTGACATAGGTGTATGGTCAAACCTCTCGGGATATGCGACGTCTCGGTGGGTAGAATGGCCTCAGGTTGTTTGCACGCTTATCTTTTCATAGATTCTGTCACGCGCTCTCCGCTTTACTCTATCTATGGAGAGACTATTTCTGGAGTTCCGATCATCCGAGCCTTCGGTGCTTCTTCGAAGTTTCTGAGGGATATGTTGCAATGCGTCGATACTGTGTGTCCATTTCTCTCTTGCATGCTCGACCTTAGAGCTGACCAATTACAGAACTCGAACCCGTATTATTGGATGTGGGGAGGTATGTTTATATCAGAATTATCTGTAATCGTTCTAATGTTTCTGTCAGTCAACCGGTGGCTTTCTGTGCGATTCAACTTGGTATCTGCTGCGATTGTTGGAGCTACTGGATTGGTATGTCTTGTGACGCCGAGAATTACAGCTTCTTTTGCTGGTTTTGCTCTCGCGTTCGCCTCCACGATAACAGGGGATCTACTATTTATGGTGAGTAATGTTCTATAATTTGAATTACTCGGGTGTAAAGAAGAAATAAGGTTCGCCGATTTGTTGGTCTAGAACAATCAATGGTCTGTAAAATGAATTTTGGCGTGTCTTTTATCTGCTCACATTTCCTAGGTCGCTCTTGAACGTGTCAAAGAATACTCGGAATTGAAGCGCGAACCTCCAGAGTTTATTGAACCGAGGCCTCCCTCTTCTTGGCCTTCTCATGGTGCCATCAAGTGCGAAGACTTAGTCATCCGATACGCCGTGAGTACATGTTCACAGACTTTTGACCTTTAATGACCCTTCTGTGACAGCCCGATTTGCCAGACGTGCTCCATCATCTCAACTTCGAGATTAATCCTGGCGAAAAAGTGAGTCTCTGAATGAATGGAAAATCACTGGTCTGAAGTTTATATGACATAGGTTGGCATCCTTGGACGCACGGGTTCAGGAAAGAGCACCCTTGCCCTTTCGTTCTTCCGCTTTGTGGAACCAACAGAAGGCCGTATACTGATTGACAATCTTGATACGAGCAAAATTGGCTTGACAGATCTCCGAAGTCGCCTGACTATCATACCTCGTGCGCGTCTCCCAACCCTAAAAGAGTGGCTGACAGTCTTAATGTGCTCTTCAGAGGATCCAACTGTTCTAAGTGGAACCCTCAGATCAACTTTGGACGTATTCGGGGAGTACAATGATGCAGATATCGTGAGTCCTTCAGAGCTACCTTCCCATATTGAAAAGTGATGTACCAATTTGTAGTATGAGGCATTGCGTCGTGTCCACCTCATACCGTCGGCAGATCTTCCAGCCGAAGCCGCAGACACAGTCAATGTTAATGTCTTCCGTGACCTTGACTCTCTTGTCTCAGAGGGAGGTGAGAATTTCTCTACTGGGTGAGTCCCTTCTCCTGCTTTGCTTGCTTCGGTGGTCTCAGGTCAGGTCAGGGAAAAACAACTTTTGTGCATGGCACGGGCTATCCTCAAGCGGACCAAAGTGCTGGTTATGGATGAGGTATGTATCCTGTCGGCCAACAAGTCGATCAATCTCAATTTACTTGGCGCACAACAGGCAACCGCGAGGTATGAAGTTGGGCATGAGTACAACCATCATGGTTTTGATCGAAATCTAGCGTTGACTATGCAACTGATGAACTCATTGGGAAAACGATCAGACAGTGAGTCTAGTCTTCGTTCAATTTTTATACAAATGACCGACTTGCCCCTCAGGGAATTTGCAGAAAGCACTATACTAACCATTGCCCACCGTCTGAGGACGGTCATTGATTATGACAGAGTAATCCCAATTTGCAGCTAATACTATATAGCAACTGATATCAGGCTCTTTAGGTCATGGTGCTAGAAGAAGGACGCATCATTGAGTTCGACAAGTACGCTACATTAATGTGCCACCATATATAGTGACTAACCTTTTACAGTCCCTCTTCCTTGCTAACCAATACGAGTTCAAAATTCCATGCGCTTTGCAAAGCCAGTGGAAAAGACGAGTTTGCGATGCTCAAGAAAATGGCAGGATTATAGAGCCCCAGTGACCCACACCTAGAGAATATGACAGATTGCTCAGACCATATCTTATGGTCAAGTGAAACTATTGGCAACCATAGTTTGTGGGAGATCACTGATTACTTTTCATCCAGAAAATTGGCCCTACGACCTTTCCATTGATCTTGGAATATTAAAGACACCCTGCTGACTCCCGAAAAAATATCTCGACAATTAAGATTGTGGGGATTGATGACTAAGCCTTAGGAGTGTGATTTGGAACAGAATCGGTAAAGCGCCGGTAAATCAATGATACACCATGATTATTGATTTACCGGTACTTGGTTAGGACAGTCTCGCCTGTACCGACATCTTATTTCTATTGTCTTCCAGTGCTTTTCTACGGCGGGTAGTTTAGTCAATCTTTTGCCCCTTAAGAACCATCAATTCGCCAACGCGTTTGCAAAGCCCTCGTGTCTTGTAACTTTGGACAAAGCATAGGTTGCCGACAATGTTATATCAGGAACGACTTTGTATACTGGACAAAGTATCCTCAGCCGAACGAAATTGTTTTATCACATGCAACTCCCGAGTTTGGCAACTTCTTTGACTCCTGGGTATTCCAGACGCGGCGCTCTTCATCCTGGTGTTTTTTACCTACCCAGAGAAACTATGAAAATCACGTGTCTCAAATAACACTTCTTGACCAAAGCCACATGTTAATCAACACCATCGTTGCAGTGAAGTATTTGTTAAAGAGCCCACTAGGTCTTTGTTCCTCTTAGAGCTATGAATTTTCTTCTGCTTGATTTGACTGCTATCATCATCTTGCCGTGCTTGCTGCTGTGCCAAGGGCCGACTATATCGAGACATAAGAACAAATCGCCTGGAATATCCCTTTCTGATATCAATCGGGCTCTTTTGTTGATTCTCGATAGTGGAATCAATGTTCTTAGAGCACTCTGCGGCTGAAAGCTGCCCAATTGGGCAAGAACGCCGAAGGTTCCGTTCCATATCTCTGAATCTCATCCATGAATGACAAGGATGCGTTCAATATGTGCTCTCCATCATGAGAAATCACGTATTCATCATATTCTCACTGATTGTATCTTACCGATTTCCATGTCTTCTATACAGTACATTTGTCTTTGCGGTATTTGAAGGCAGCTTGGCTTAGGATGCCCTCAGATACACCGCTCTACAGAGCGATGACATCCTGCAGTTCCGGTTCATCAGACTTCGAACAAAAGAAGAGACATAATCACAATAATTTACATAAGACAAAGATTAAACAAGGATATAGCTACTTCCTGGCTAGCGACCTTTCTTTCCCTATGCCTTATAGGTCGGGTCATGTTGTGCTGAGTTAATCATTTTCGAATCATTCCCGAGGCGTCCACATTTTCTTGAGGATGAACTTTTGAAGTTCATCGTCATTTAGACCTCGAAGCGATTCATTGTGATCAACGCCCTAGGAAGCAAGTATTAGTTTCGAGAAAGCTTGAAAGAAAACGCAAACCTCTCGTTGAGCTACTCGGATGACTGCTTTGGCGATTTGAGCACTGATTTCACGGACTAGAGCATTTTGTTATGTCGTGTCAAAAAATATGGCTTCTACGACATACTTCGTTCAATACGTGGGTACAGAAGACCCTGAGCACGCTCCTCGCTAGTCAACGAGTCAGCCAATCCCAGAGAAGAGGCCTCGACCATGCTATCTGTGACAGATTCAACACGTCCGAGAATCGCAGCCAGACCCAAACCTGTAAAGGAACACGGTGATTCAATGACAAGATGGATAAATTCGGTGGTACGGACCTGGGAAGATATACATGTTATTGCCCTGTCCAGGGTAAAGGGTAGTTCCCTGGAATGGCTGGTCCGGGAAGGGTGAACCAGACGCAAAAAGTACTGATCCGTTTGTGTACTGCACAGCATCGATAAACGAGCATTCCGAGAGTCGAACAGGGTTGGATAGAGGAAAGATGATGGGACGGGGATTGATTGATGCCATAGTTTGAATGACTTCCGGCGTGAATGCCCCCTACAAAGTCCAAGATGACATCAGTGAACTAATCGCCGGCCGGATGACCTGAAGCGCGTACAGTAATAGTGGAAAGCCCAAGTAAAGCAGTAGGCTTCACAAACTTAATGATCTCGACTAGGTTGGTCATCGGAGTGCCACTGTAGTCGTCCCTCGAGAAGTCTATCATACCCAATCAGACAGTGAGAGCGGGAAGTCAAAGTTGACTCACATTTCTTATGCTCTGCAATTTGCCCACGGGCATTAAACACGAGTCCTTGCGAGTCCACGAGCCATATGCATCTACGAGCTTCTTCCTTCGATAAGCCTTGGAGAGTGAAGAAACTCATTAGTTGTTGGGCTACTCCGACTCCTGCTGATCCTGCCCCAAAGAACAAGATGCGGTGTGACGATAGGGGTTGACCAGATGCCAATGAAGAGAGTTTAGCCGCATTCAGGAAGCCACTAAGGACGACGGCTCCTGTCCCTTGGATATCATCATTGAAAACGGGATATTTTTTTTGATATCGTTCAAGGTACTTGAAGGCATTGTCAGTTGAGAAGTCCTGAACAAAAATGAGACACAATTTCTCGAAGGTAAAATAGCGGAAGGAAACTAAAATACCTCGAATTGGATCATCAACTTTGGAAAGGTAGTGGTCATTTCATGCATGAATTCGTCCATGAATTCAGTCATTTCCTGATCCGAAACACGTTTCTGACGCAACCCGAGATATAAGGGATCCTCCAAATATCTTTGGGTATTGGTACCGAGATCCAGACATATAGGGATGGTTGACTCTGGACGAATGCTGGAATCAATTTTGAGTGGAAAATCATCAGTAAGTTGCAGATGCTTCTTACCCAGCACCAGCAATATACAAAGATAATTTGCCAATTGCAATGGGCATGCCATTTACACCCAAATCACCCAATCCAAGGATTCTTGATCCTAGTCATGGTCATGACGTGATCAGCCAGCAAACCACACAAACCAACACACTTACCATCAGTGACAACACTTATACGCGCTTCATCTATCTTCGGCCAGTTGTTGATTACTAAAAACAGATCAGAGACATTCAACCCATACATATGGAAACACACCTTCACGAATCTTGCCTTTGTCCTTGATGGAAATGAACTGAAAACAAAGTCAATTATCAGGTTCGTTCCAGTGATGATGTTCTAGACACAAACCAGCCCTTCTGGACGCCTGTAGATATGTGAATACTGCAAGCAAGCATCCCCAACGGTTGGTGTATAAATTATTGGCGTGAATTCCGACATATTCTCAAGACAAAGCTTGTAGAACGTCTGAGGGTTGTACTCTTTGAGGCTGGACAAATAAATATATTTCTCTATATTCTGATCTTTGGACCTTAGTTGTTCGAGACACCGCAGAACATGAGAGGATTCTTCAAAAGCGGGTGGTAAAAGGCCACGCTTAGGTTTAGATGCTGTGTAACGCATCAGGAACCTTGGTAGTGAAGAAAATAAAAGAGGCAAACGTTGTGGGGCTACCCTCAGCCTCTGAACACCATTCGCCAAGTAAGGAGTCAGAACAATAGTCATGGTGGTACAACTGAAGAGAGCAAGATGAAGTAGAAACTTGAGAGCTCGGGGCTCGAACTTATATATGATCCGCGATTCGCGATGCTACCGAGTAACAATTCCCTTCGGTTTGAATATCTTTGTCGGAATAGACCGCCTGTTGCCCGGCAACGCCAGTATAGATGAGACTAAACATACTGGACAGCACTCACACAGGACATCAGATGTTATGGTGAAGTCATATAAAACAATCATTGAAACTAGCTAATACTTGACAGTGATTATCGGATTTCCCAGTGGCCTTTGATTGCTGGGCACTGCACTGGAATGAAAATAACCCACATCGATTAGGAGTTTCATAGCGAGTTTACTCTGGATAAGTCGAGCCTCGTACGACTCAGTGGAATGGCGTGACCTAGGTTTACCCAAACATGTTTATATTTGTTGTTACTACCGTCAATACAACTCACCTCAACGACAGTTGTATGTGTAACAGTAAGAACAAATCAAGCTCAGATGTTTGAAAACATGATGCATGGCAACCTATGGCGACTAGCGTAAAGCATGTTCGACAATAATCGTTTTCATTTTCGTCGATGAATTCTGGGAATACCCCTGACCTTTGATCCATGATACTCGCAGTCAGGACTCAGAGTAATTGATCGGTGAGCCGGGGTACCATGATCAAAAGTTGATTGAAGTGCTCGACGCCATTTAATGTCGTCCAACGGCACCGATCAGAACCATTTTTTGTAGGGGCCTTCTAAAGTCTTCCTGCGTAACAACTTATTTATGGCCTGCAAGGCTGAAGTCTAGCCTATTAATACTTGGAGGGTATCGTGCGAGTGGCCTACTCGCGCTCGAGAAAGATTGGAAGCAATACACGGCTTGAAACATCGAATTCAGTTCTTGTAGTTTTCAAATCAAAGCCATGACCGCGCTCTCGCGCCTTTAACTTCAATAAACCTCCTTCTCGTTTTCTGATTATGCGAATTCATCATCCAGCCGTTCGTGGCAACAGTGTTCGAGGCCCAATGGTCCACATGGCTCGCAATCGATGGTGACTTGATGGTGAGCTATCTTAATCACAGTATCGTTTGATCCGGGACTGAGACTGTACTTATCGTCAAATGGGCCTGCAATCCATCAACAATGAGCTCGGAGAGACCAGTTCACTACGCTCCGCAAAAGAGACCATCGACGCAAACATAATTGGACTATTACCAACCTAATTTCAAGTCACAGTTACAGTCATCAGTTTGCCCAAATTTCTCAAAGTCAAGGCACAGTGCAGTTGCAATTGCAGACTGCAATGTCACAGTAGAGAGCCACTCTTGCTCAGTCTACTTTCGAAAATACTTTGTGTCCCCATTGCTATTCCCGCTGATTTATCACGATATCGGGTATGATTAACCAAGAGCTACAGCAGGTGCCATGAGGAGCAAAAATATGGCTCATGTATAGCAGATTCCCAAATCATTCAGACCGGTGTGCATCGCTGAATATTCCTGTTCTGCGTATATAGTGTGTTGCTGAACCCAGTTTACCGGACATCAAATTTGTGTAGATCTGTGTTCATTTTCTCCAGGGTTCCTTATATCACATTTACAGGGTCATGCGGATATTGCATACCGGCCCGTTTCACTGCATGGTTCCATCTCCATTTGTAGGATTGCCTTTGCGAGTCCCCATGGAAAACCGATCCTTGCATCGAGGCCCATGTCATCGATAGGGACATTCCCTGTCCGGTCTTCGGAAGCGATATGCCGGTCCCCTTTCTCTGTCTAGGCTTCTTCATGCTTCCAGGTTCTTCAACTGATTATAGGTGAGAATGATTGTGCTTTATCTACTGATGCCGCACCTGTGGAAATGTGTGGACCCTGCACTCGCAGAGTTCTGAGCTCTCTTTGACTCGGTGGAAATTGCTCAATATCTCCAGACACCTCTCCTCATTCTCTATATGTGTGTCTCTCTCATACTCTGTCGCCAGCATGCTGCATACGATCATCGATCTAGAGCCAGGATTGCTCTCATGACTTGTATTACTTTGACAAACTTTATCCATCTACATATGATCAATTGGTCAATCTTCAGACAGGCCTTCTTGCTTCCAAAAATTGGATTCATGTCATATCTTGCTCGTAAAAGACCCTTCACTTCCCACTACATTCTCAAATGACTGCCCCCGGATTCTGATTTTCTTCGTAATCCTGATTCTTCATATGAATGTCACACTCCATAGAAGTTCGTTCGCCGATCATAGCAAAGCCTCAGAGAATCATGTACAGTGCATATTCCATTCAACTTGAGGTCTGTGCCCTTGAGGATCGTCATCTGACATTTTCTAAGTAGGACACGCTTGAAAAAAAAAAGAGTAAGTTTGATTGAAAGTGTTCATCCTTTCTGGACTGGTAGCTACATCTGCTTTCCTTGTCCTTGTATTTATTAAAGCCTACTCTCAGCACTGGCACTAACAATCTTCATGCCGTCATAGATATACCTAGAGTCCGAGGATCCTCAAATACTATTGCCGCTGTTCGGCCCGATTGATCCAAGTCGACAACGGCTGTGGGATTATTGTTTTAATTTGTCTACATGAATGATCCTAACCAAAAGATTTGGAACATGTGTTGCATGACCCTGATACATTTCTATACGTACTTCGGGCAGTCATACGTGTTAATGGATTTCTGACGACGGCTGACATTTTGGGACATGTAGCTCCCCCAAACAGGATCTAACTATCTGCCCTTTTCTGTACTAGTCTCAGTGGCTAGCTGTGATTAATCATACATGAATAAAACTCGATGAGGGTCTAGAGCTCAATAAGTATAGGAGGGACAGACTCGATCCCCAGGAACATGTTCTGTCCTCCAACAGAGTATGCTAGTTTTTTTTATCAAGGTGCTTTGGCATAGATGCCTCCCAACATAGTGATGAATACACAAACTCTCTTATCCAACCGCCACTGGTACTCTTCGGGAATGGCCGGAGCCATTGTAGTTTCTAACATTATCCACTCACGTGAATCCCTTCCCAGTACACAGGGCTCATTGGCGATATCACATTTACCATCAGTGTGAGATAACAGACCCGAGCAGGCAAGAAGCAAAGGAAGCATGTATAAATGGCGCTCAAGAAGACTATGTATCGAATTCCACTTAAACGCCAACTAATCGAGACCCGGATCTCATGTTGCCAGCACATTGCTGACAGCCTGTGAAAATGGGTGAAAGTGCTCACCGGTCCAGCGCTCAAAAATGTTCCCGCTCACTCAATCTTAACGCAGCTGAAATGTTTTGGTATAGTTTGCGACATCTTCTTGTGGGCTTCTCTGATCCAAACATCCCCTTTCAATATTAGTAGGATATCACTTGACATGAAGACACGAAGCCTTTTGCGGGAATTCTTCCTTGAGATTATGTGAAAGTCGGACTTGTGGATCCAGGTTTCTCGAAGATTCCCTAATTAAGTATGTGTGAGTAACGCAGTGCGGTTCGGCGAGTGGCCAAATACAACTTGTTACTCTATATTAAACTGAATAATGATGATAGCGATTCTTGGCTGTTCAGAGACAACTTTTCGGCCAGGTAAAGGATACGTGGAAAGCTTAAAGAATTCAGGAAACCATCATCTGTCACATGCGGACCCATTTCACGGAGCGCCTCTTGAGGATACAGGAATCATGCTGCCCTTCTGACCTTGGTCTTGGCTGTATTCATTGATTCTAATTAGAATTCTTGCATCTGGTGTTGATCGTTCACACAGCCTATCCAGTTATTGGAGATTCCATCATCGACATTCTTTTCTTATTTGCTCTGTGCTGAACACACTAATGCTTCAGCCGCTCCTATCTACAACCCTTACATATGAATTTAGAATTGTTAACTCTCAGCCTGTATTTCTAGAAAAGAGAGATCCCGCGGTATAGCATTAAATCACTAAGATGAACAGGTCTGTGATTGCACCGGATGGAGTACACGCGTCGTGATAAGTTGAAGATTGACCATCAACGTATCTTATTTGTCTTATTACGACCGCATTGTAGCGGTAACATGTCCTTGACAGTCGGGACAACCCGGACTATGACGGATTTGAATTTTCAGGGATCATGCTGCAATGGAAAACTGGTACAGGTCGAGTGTTTCCATTTTTCAGATCGAAAAGAGATAGGCGATGCCGCGAATGTTGCATGGTTCACGATACATCCCGAGGCCCCGAGCAGAAAACTATGCTGCGATTACTGCACAGAAACTTTTTGTGCTGTCTCCATTGCACATATTGCTTCATCAAAATGAAAATTAAACACTCTGAAAAAAGTCCGGCATCGGGATTTTCGGTCCGTATTTGTGCAATCACCTTATGAAACTGCGACACGCTTTCTAATCTATCTGCAAAGTTGTAACTCAAAGGTGCCCCTTTTTTCCCGTCAATTGAAATGTAACAGGCGCGCGTCTTGTTTGGCGAAGACAAATGCGGAGCTAAAACTCGTAATTAACCTCCAGTCCACTGTTCCGGTCCATAGCCGAAAACCAGCCCTATTCTCCATGTGTGTGCAATGTATCGTCAGTGACCTTACACCTCACCCCCTTTCCGTACTGGTCTGAACGGCAAGAAAGATCCGGTGAAGACGACAATTTCCTTTGAGAAATCACGACAAAAGAACCGCCGATGAGAATGTCCTATTTCTACGCCGTACCGAGAGCCGAGAGCGACAGGAGAATTGGAGAGAGACATCGGTGTAGGAGCTCCCGAGATATTTCGAATGAGCCGCAAGAAATTTACATGAGACAAACGCATTCCAGAAAAGCACCAAAACGTGGGCTCCTCATTTACCGGACTAAAGTCTAAATGTAGGCTATACTGCTTTAAAGCTTATTGGAAGAGGTGCAAGCTTGGGAAGGGAAGAATCTTCTCCTGCTACAGTCAAAGCGGCTTTGTGACACAACACCAGTGGCTTCACATATAGATCATTGGCTCCACAGCGCTGTCCTTAGAAGAGTTCTTAACCATCTGGACTGTACGACGAAGCTCACTATTGGTGGCCAGGTCGCGGAGCTTCTGAGCGACGTGTAAGGCAAGAGGTGCCTACAAAGTGGACCTTCTCGGAGTAACTTCGCATAGAAAGCAAGCAAGGAACTGTGAATCTTTTTTCCCCTGCAAGATTCATCTTACTGCCTCCAGGTGGTTTCACCACTACGGTGATTATTACATCCCAAGACCAAGAATTTTTATCAGTAACCTGAACCCGGCTCACTTTCTCACTCGCGGAATTCAGATCAGACAACTATATTTGCTTACAAAATTCGCAGTGGCATATCTCTGTAGATACTTAGGAGTAACCTCCATTTTTACTTTGTCTACAAATTTAGGCACGTTCGCTCTCAGAGCAACACAACGACTCTATTCAACGACCCATCCAACCCTATAGATTAAAGGAGTGGTCAGTAAATCGACCAGACATCAACAGATACTCCGGTGAATAAAGAATAACAAGTAAACAGTGGTCTCCCATCGGCGATGAAGGATAGAAGAACCGCAGGCCACGAAAGAAAAGGTTAGCACTATCAGAACCAAGTGACGATGCGAGTGATCAGTGGAATCGATACCTATTCAAGGTACTTTCCAAACATCTAGATAGATGCTGAACCGCGCCTATTCGCAGGCTACTAGGCCGCGTGTCATTAGGCTCGGCCTTCATCTATCAGCCCTCCCCGGACATTTTCTAGCCCATTTTAGGATATGAGCATGTTGAGCATGTTTGGGGCTTGCAGCAAGCTCTGAGTGAGTGGCAATATGAATGGAGTATCAACGTCACCGGAGATAGCAAATTCAGGGAAAGAAAGGGTCAAAAGAAGAAGTGCCAGGTGAAACGAATGAGCGAGATGAGTCTACTCTGCGATCTACGGCGGTTTGAGGCAAGTGAGAAGTGGAGTTGCTTCGGACAAAGAAGCATTCGGCCTCAAAACTTGGTACGACGACATCATTATGCGTTCATCGCTACCGATAAAAAAAAAGATGGAAAAGATTGAAAACGTCAGAGTCAGCTCACCCCATCGACGACCAGCAGTTCGCCGCAAACATATTGACTCGCACGACTGGCGAGGAAGACCGCAGGGCCGGCAAAGTCTTTTGGGTGACCCCAGCGACCCGCTGGGATCCGCTCCGAAATTTGTCGAAACCTCACAGGATCAGTTAAATGCTTCTTGTTCCTACGGATATTTCCATCAGTCAACGAGAGAATAAAAAGGCAAGTTCAAGGGCAGTGAGAAGGCATGTTTCGGGGGCACGCTTGAATTATCAAAACCAACAATGAAAATTGAGAAAGAAATATGTAAAGGTGTTTGGATGCTGTGCTGTTCGTGAAATAAAACATCTTGGTATGATTTCTCCTGGCATTTATGTTTAGGAAACCATGGTCGAAGATAGGAACACTTCCAAGACGCGTTTGATCCAGACGTAGTGTAATTATTGGAACCAAGGGCAAAAGAACTGAATGTTGGATTGAGGTCCGGATATCTAATCATGGCGTTAGTCCTCTGTAAACACATGGCATAATGCCCTGCTGACGAATGCTCACTGTGAAATCAAATACTCATAATGCAAGTGACAAGCAAGCGTAAAGAGTAATCGAGAAATTATACCCACATATCCGTAGCGATATACCCAGGGCAAATGCCGTTGACTTGCACGTTGTGTTGACTCCACTCGTTGGCAAGTGATTTCGTGAGCTGTCCAAGGGCACCTTTGGCGGCGGCATACGCCGGAACAGTGATACCACCCTGGAAAGTGAGCAGGGAGCACATATTGATGATCTTGCCGCGTTTCAGAGGAACCATGTGTTGGCCTGCAGCTTGAGCCAGGATCCAACACGCCTTGAGGTTAACAGCGATAACCTAGAGGCGTAAAGTCCAATTAGCTGAAGCAGAAACAATGAAGCCCGGGAGCACTTGCATCGTCCCAATCATTTTCCGGAAAATCTACGGAAGGATTACGACGCTGGATACCTGCACAATTTACCAAAACGTGTATATGACCTCCCATGACCTCCACGGCGCGAGAGAAGAGGCCACGAACTTGATCCATATCCTCGAGGTCACAGTGGATGATGGTAGCAGATCCTCCAGCATCGATAATCGCATCGTAAGTATCTTTATTTTCGAGGCTATCTGGAGCTGGGTGCCGCTGCACAAGACACATATTTGCTCCTGCCTGAGCGAGAGCAAGGGCACAAGCAGCACCTATGCCGCGTGTTGAGCCCGTGATAAGAACATTACTACCGTGAAGTTCGAAAAGAGAGAGGACTGATACGTCTGGAGTCGGATCCATAGGGAACACAAATGAGATTAATTAGTGACCGACTTTTAAGTAGATTACTAGGGTCGGGCCGGCCAGAGTGCCAGATAGCCCCACGTGGGAAGACCAACTGGGATCTGACGACAGAACCCGACTTGGGAAAAAGATCCTATCGAGGGTGACGGATGCCATGAGCGACACAATCGAGATCTGGGGTCTGTCGGACTGTCGGACCGGTTAGATGTTCTTCATTTATCGACGACTGTCGAAATGTATTTAAATGCGTCAAATCCTCCACAATTCAGCCAACCCAACCATGTTTATTTCTTCACTCCCCACACAACAATATGCTGCTGTTCTATACTCCGCCAAGGACCTTCGCCTCGAGCAACGTCCTCTCTGGCATCCCAAGCCCGGCTACGTTCAAGTCGAGGTCAAGTCGACCGGTCTTTGTGGAAGCGATTGTATGTTTTTGTGATCTATCTGGGTCTCTCTTCTGACAGATCCATAGTACATTATTACAAACACGGTCGCAATGGTGATTTTGCAGTTCGCCAGCCTCTCGTTCTCGGTCATGAGGCTGCAGGTATCGTGACCGCTGTAGGCGCTGGTGTTGCCGACTTATATGTTGGTCAACGCGTCGCCATAGAGGCCGGTATCATGTGCCGTGACTGTAATTTCTGTAGAGACGGCCGCTATAACCTCTGCAAGTCCATGCGCTTCTGTAGTAGTGCTTCCGCCTTTCCCCATGTTGACGGTACTCTGCAAAGCCGGATGAATCACCCTGCCCACGTCTTACATCCGTATGTTCTTGTTAAAATTCTTCATCAGCTAATACAAATATTTCTCAGCTTGCCTGCCAATTGTTCATATGAAAAAGCTGCCCTCGCAGAGCCCCTCTCTGTTCTTGTTCACGCTTCACGACGGGCCGGTCTCACCAAGGGTCACTCCGTCCTTGTCCTGGGCACAGGTGCTATTGGTGCTCTTGCGTGTTGTCTTGCAAAAAGTCTGGGAGCTTCTCGTATTGCTGCTATCGATATCAACGAGTCTCGCCTGGATTTCGTCAGGAGAAATGGCTTTGCCCAACAGGTCTTCTGCTTCCCTCCTACTGATAAACCAAGAACAGCTGAAGAGCAACTTCGCAAAGCAAAGGAGAATGCCTCCATGGCTTTGTCTGCCTTCGGCAAAGATGATGGTTTTGACATAGTCTTTGAGTGTTCTGGTGCAGAATTGTGTATTCAAATGTCTGTCTATGTGAGTATTATCTGTTAATTTGCTACCTCGTTGAGTACCATCACACGACATTTGCTTGGATTCTGGTTTTCTGTCCGGTTCACTGTTGTCCTACGAACCTTTCTCATTCTCGATTCGATACTTTCATTCATCCTCGAATCGACACCGAAGGAAGCAATCTGACATATCCTTTCCCCAGGCTGCCATAACCGGTGGCAAAGTTATGCTCATCGGCATGGGCACAAGAAACGTGATGATGCCCTTATCTGCAGCTGCTTTGCGTGAAGTTGATATTCACGGCTCCTTCCGCTACGCAAACACTTATCCAACAGCTCTCGCCCTTCTTAGTTCAGGTCAACTAGAAAATGTCGAGAAGTTGATAACACATCGGTTCGGGCTTCAGGATACCCAAAAAGCTTTTGAAATGCTTGAGCGGGGAGTGGATGAAAGGGGCCAGCTGGTTTTGAAGATCATGGTCGGCCAAAGTTAGTTCTGCCAAGCCTAAATTTTCCTCGTGTTTTCCCACGTTTCCCCGCACGCATCAAGAATGAATTTCGGTCCGGACCATCATTGATAACTTTGGATCCATCCTCGCATCGCATTTTATGCTAATTCCCTATCTCGCCTTCATCTTGATAGAGCTTCAGACTCACATATATGTTCTAGTGAATGTACACTTGCGTAGCTTCTCTGGTATTCGTTCACACCTTACAGTTGACACCTATACTTCTACTGAATCGCACAATAAATCTCTTTTCTACCTTTGGCTGTATGGTCCTATCATTCAACTTCCCGAATCGAGTCTTGTGACAACGATCATAAGGAAAAAAGGTGGCATCCTTTTCGACCCGATAATCGCAACGCACAGAAATCTGCAAACCTCAATTGGCTCAATAATGGAGAAAAGATCCGCAGTTTCTCAGTTTGGATACTATCACAAGGGTATGACCGGTGTCCCTGGGAGTCATGAATATATTGCAATAGACAAGGCATTTATCTTCATTATATGGTTGGCTTTTGGAAAAGCGTAAATGATGCATGAAGATTCTTGTGACTTTCATCACCAAAACCCTTTGTCACAGTGTCACCACTGCCACTATTACTACGAGTTGTAGTTGACCAGCTCTGGATCAGGACTATGATAAATTGAGCCTTTTTATAATGAATTTTAAATTGAGTGCAGACTATGCCACGATTGGCAGTTCGGGCCGGTATTCAAGAAATCCTATCAGGATACTCGATACGGTACGTGAAGCAACAATGGTTTCATCTACTTGGAGGATGTGATGAAGTCTTCATATCATACTGAACTTACAGGGAAATCATCCGTAAAGAAGAGCTGTTGGTAAGTGAATGAGTGGCTGCGGGTCGCGGCCACCGAGATTCCTTGTCTGGTGAAACGAAGTGGTCTCCTAAAAAATATCAATGTGTGATTTTCAATGGTGCGCAAGCCCGACATTCTGAGGATCGTCTTTCATACAGCGTGCAGCCGGTGAATTAAAGATCAAACCAAAAATGGAAATCTAAGATCAGGCTCGGAAATAGAACTAGAATGTAGCGTTCTGTCTTTATGCACATGCACATTCGAATACTTATGCATAAACGAATTGTACCATTGCAGGCGCCGTCTTGGTCAACCTGTTCATCTGGAGGATAATACGTAAGTGATTGTCTGCCTTGTGTCCGTGTCATCTGCTCATGTAGTTTCTGCCGCGGGGTCAAATATGCCATGATCTCATGCTTATCCGGCCTTGGCATTAATGAATTCCTTCTCCATATAACTGGATGGAGTCAGATACTCGATATATATTCACGGAATACTTGGATCCCATGCCCATGAACAAGAGGTTTAATAGTAGTCCGACAGAGCTATGCATATATCAATTGATTTCGATGGCTAGTGCCTGAGGAATTCTGATTCGCTTATTGCCTCGTACGCGCATATCTGGACACAGGAATCGAAAGTCAAAGCTAAAAATCCAACTGTACATCCGGAGCCGTCAAACTCTCTGTCCCCGTGAGGATAACAGTTAATAGGACCAAAAATTTAATTTGGATCCCGGAGCTGAGTGACAAGGATAGGTTTGATATTGTGTCTACATGTGACTTTTGCTTCTATGCACTGTAATGGTCCCAATGGAAAATTACCTTTGCTGGATGCCTGCGATAAAAGATGTTAGTGTGGTGCACTCCTGGGTTTCTGATCGCCAAGCACAAAACTGTCACACGTCAGTCTTCGAAGAACTGCTTGTGCTGATTATTCATGTCATCAGAATACATCATAATGACATCAAGGATGAACGAGATCTAAGGGGTGCATGCATAACAATAGCCTTTCCTTTCGGGATTAGTGAGGCTGAACTTCATGGACATATACGGAACGGCGGCGGCGGACTGAATAGTATACAGTATACATCTCCTTCCCTTCTTCTCGGACGTGAGATTGGCATAGAGATCTATTTATGACGGGTATAAGGACTGGCATACCAATTAGGACTTTCCAGGCATGATTGCAAATTACGAGCCAACGTCTAATTTGATGCACGCTGTGTGGCTTCGAGTTTTGATCTCATAATTGCATTTACTTGTGTCTATCGATGTGGTTTCATGTTGATTCCCTCCGGCTCGATGTTTTCCTTTGAAGGGGAGAAG
>Ga0153934_1000056_pt1 | contig 26920 bp, 36 predicted proteins | sample TSNJ018MetaG_FD_104708 | JGI IMG/M metagenome (GOLD analysis project Ga0153934, IMG submission 104708) | Attine ant fungus gardens microbial communities from New Jersey, USA - TSNJ018 MetaG | ecosystem: Host-associated > Fungi > Mycelium > Unclassified | place: USA: New Jersey, Wharton State...
CCACCTGATACCCTGAGGGCATACCCTACTCCTGGTGGGCCCTGGGTAGATCCTATGTATTCAGTCTTGAACTTTGAGCTAGTTCAATGCTAAGTCTCAAAGTGATAGTTGCTCACTAGCTGTTAGACCTACAAGTGAGCAGTGTCCAATACATTGTTCCTTTGCACCTGCTGCTTTCTTCCAATGGAGTTGATCCATCCACCTCTTTCAGTTGCATCATAATCAAGTAATCTGAATAGTCAGGATAGTAAAATAAATCATCCATTCGGAGATTCACAGATAGCTAGAGAAGAAGCAAGTATGCGTGAGACTTTGATCAGTGCGATGACGTTTAGAAGTAGTGATCTCACCTCTTCACTGCCAAAAGTACAGTTCACTCACCATTACACACACACACATTAGTAGACCAGCAGCCAACCTCTGACTCTGTTCTATCACAGGACTAAATGTGGTGGTTAGATCCCGGAAAAGAGCTTTTGAACGTCGTGCGACTATTGTCTCGTATTTACCGGTCTTACTCGTCTGACATGATACCCAGCTATTCAACCGAATACTTGCACCGTATGTGGAGAATCTTGACCTCAACCAAGTCAACTATGGCATTGGTCAAGGTTTGTGTTAGCCCTTGAACTCCACTACCCAGTACTCAACCACTTGAAGGCCAGCTCACTTTGCGAGAACTCCGCTTAAAGAAGGGGGCATTAGATAAGTTCCAGCTCCCTATCGATGTACTTGAGGGTATGTTTCGAGATCCTCTAGGCTAGCTTATACTTAGGCCATTTAGGCCGATTGGGAAAGTTCACACTGTCTCTGCGTTGGATGAATTTGGGAAATCAGCCGGTAGAAATTCTAGTGGAAGATATTTACCTTCTTGTAATACCTACGGCTGCAAACCAAGTTGATCCCGATGAGGAAGAAGAGAGGGCACAAGCCGCTAAAGCCGAACGTTTGGAAAGCGCCGAGTTGCTTCATATGCAAGGCCAGGCAGCGGGGATGCAAGGCAGGTAGTTTACTCCGTTCTCTGTGTTCGTATTTATAACGAGATCAGAATCTCCCCAAGCACAAGGACTCTGGCAGTCTTTGTTAAATAAAATCATCAACAATGTCCAGGTCACGATTAAAAATATCCATGTTCGGTATGAGGACAAATATAGCGTGCCCGGTGTGCGTCCACTACCTTCGTCGCTCTCCTTACTCTTTTCTCATCCTTCGTGAATTAGCATCCCTTTGCAGCAGGTTTCACCCTAGCAAACTTTTCGACTTTCTCCGTTGATGAGAAATGGCAACCTGCATTCATCGAAAGTACAGCAGGATCAATCCACAAGGTAAGTTCAGCCATTGCCTAGTGACACCTTTCGTGAGTAACAATTCCTTTAGTTATCGAAATTAGAGTCACTCGCTTTGTACTTCAACACAGACGAAGGTACTATAGCCGGTTTAACACCTGATGAAGTTTACCAGAGGTTCACTGCAATGGTTAGATTCTTTCAACATAGTTATTATGGACTAATCATCCCCTATAGACTAGGGAACCTCAGAGTGTAAAACACCAATTTATCCTCAAGCCTGTGTCTGGGGAAGGGCGGGTACAATGAAATACTTGAGACCTTTACTCTAATTGCTGAAGTCTGGTGCCAGGTCATTGTGAATCATAAAGTCAACAAATCCACTCCGAGATTTGATGTTCAACTTCTCTTTGATGAAATTGGCCTAGTACTGGATCGAGACCAGTATCGAGATGTTCTTTCGCTACTGGAAATGTATCATGTTTATCTGCGGCAACACCAGGTTCGACCACAGAAATGTTCATCTCATTTCACAACGCTAAATCAATTCAGTATCGCAGGCATAGACCCACAGATCAAGAGTTTCGAGAAAATGCAGCTCGAGCGAGGCTTCGTTTTGCTGGAAGCGCCATACTAGCAGAAGTACACGAAAGAAATATGAAATGGACATGGGATTACTTTTCTGAGCGACGTGACGATCGTGAACGATATGTTGAGCTTTTCCAGAAAAAACTTATAGCACCTCTCGCGGCAAATGTATGTTGATTCAACCTCCTTATTATTCAAGCTCACAAAAAGGACAGGATCTCGCAAACTTTCGAGCGCTCGAGAGGAAACTATCATATCAAGATTTACGTTTTTACAGGTCGCTCGCTCGCTCTCGTCTTCGCAAGGACGAAGCGCTTAGGAAGGGATTGGAAGAACAAAAACTGAAGGACCGAGGAGCAAAGCAAAGCTGGTCAAGCTGGCTCTGGGGTAGTTCTGCGTCAACTACAGAACGAGTTGACGTTTTTCAAGGAGAGATGACGGATGAACAACGCAAACAGCTTTATGACGTCCTTGATTTTGACGAAAAGGAGGCCATAGCAAGTTCGCTGAAATTACCCAGGGAATCGCTCAAGTCTCGCCTCTCAGCCAAACTTCGAACAGGGTCGTTTTCACTGAGAACGGATCCTCATTCAGATCCCAGAGACATCTTGTCAATTGTTTTTGACTCATTCAATGCTGATATCTTACAACGACCCGAGAGTCTCGAAGCTACCCTGTCTCTGGATGCATTCAAAGTGTTTGACGGTACCACAAGAAACACTGTGCACTCTCAAATTGTCAGAGTCAAATCTTCATTGCATGCCCACAAACGACAAGAAAATGATGAGCCCTTTTTTTTTGTCAAATATGAGAACAATCCTCTGGATCGCCGCGCTGACAATGCTTTGATTCTGCGCATGAGGCACATGGAGGTCATATACCACAGAGGCTACGTCCAAGCTGTCTATAAATTTTTTGAACCACCACCGAGTCAGTTGGAATCTGTTGAGGCACTATTAGTATGTGCATTGTATCCTTCTTTCTGGGTTGTCACCGATTTATATCAAGGATGTGGCCAGCCAAACTCTGGAAGGTTTACGAAAAGAAACTCGTGCTGGGCTTGAATATGCTCTGCAGACCCATAAAACTTTCGACATACAGATGGACATGAAGGCGCCAGTCATTATCATCCCCGAAGAGTAAGTTGAGTAAGGCTTATGCCTCATTTTACTCATCTTTTGTAGTATCACAACTTGCTCTTGTAAACATCTAGTGGTTGATGCTGGTCACATTGCAGTTGGGAGTGATCTTGTCGACAAAGAGGCGATTCGTACGATCCAGTCGAAACGTAGTCAGCAATACAGTGAAGAGGACTATCGTCAACTAGAGTCACTTATGTACGACAAGGTGTCATTACGCCTCGAAGATGCTCAGGTGATTCAACTTGATAGATCTCATATCCGATATTAGTGATCCACTATTTTCAGTTCGTTATAGGTGATAGCCTCTCCGCTTGTCTCGATGCCCTGCCGGCGGGGTCTCATGACGATCTCCATTTACTCGAAAGAATCAATATCGATCTTGATGTCCAGAAATCAATTGTTCCTGCTGCTGTCAACCTCTCACGGTTTAAAGTTTCCGGAACGCTTCCTTCCTTACACGTCAATCTCTCTGACAGAAAGTACAAGGCTCTAATGCGTCTGATTGACATTTCCATACCCGAGTTTGACGAGGACGGTCACAACGGATCTCCTTCTGTCCCTACGGTCCCGAGACATTTGTCAACTTTCCAGTTGCCTGTTGCTTTGTTTGGGCCAGATCGCCATGATTTCGACATGGAAAATCAGGATCTGGATGGACAGGATGAAACAGGGAGCTCCCACACAGATACCTTCTTTGAAGCAGAGGAATCTATCCAAAATGTGAGCCTTGTTAAAAATTGTCTTCTTCAGTTTTTTGATTGTCATCGTTCAGCGACCAGAACATCATCAACTTCTCCTACATGTCGATTTCAAAGTAGGAATACTTCAGATGTCTCTGTCTAAGAGTGTAGGTTTATCCGAAAAGCCCTTGGGCGACCTGAAACTCGAGGGATTTGTTCTCAAATTTGACCTAGCCAATAATGACATGAAGGTCAACACCCAGCTGCGGTTAATATATTGCCCCGTATTGATTTGTTGATAGCTAATATTTCTTGATGTAGCTCGATGAACATGGCCCTTGTGTCTTCAAATGCTCAACTCGTAAATGTGGTCACATCCGAGACATCTTTGACCGCACCCAGTGACAACCTCTTGAGTGTTATATACACACGTGTCAAGAAGGAATCAGCGGATTACAACACCGTTTACGAGGGCATAGATCAGATCGTTGACGTTCGCTTCTCAACTTTTGTCGTTCATGCTGCCCCAGAACCCATCATATCTTTATACGATTTCACCATTTCAACATTCGTCTCCGACGCCAATCGACCTGTAACCAATCCCTCTAATTCTGCATCCTCCGTTGAGCAACCTTCAATTGATGAATCAAAGATTCGTGTCCTGGTCAAGCTCGAGAGTATACGAGGTTGGTCTCACTGGACTTTTGTTCATAGGCTGACGTTAGCTAACGATTGATCGCAGTGGAGTTGATCCTTGAGTCCCTTCCACTTGCCACCCTGTTACTTTCAACAGCCGATATGGCCATACTCTTGCGCCCTCGGACGATGAGGATTGTTGGTCGTTTAGGCAATCTGGCTCTTGCTAATGACATCAATATATATCAACCTTGCAAAGAATTCAAGCAAATTCTATCAATTGAGGGACAGAACTTTGCTGAATTCACCTATCAAACCTTTGACCCATCCATTTCTTCGGACATCAGTTCCTCCTTCGTCTTGAATGCTGCTTCTATCAAGTTAATTTTCCTTGAACAGTCGCTCCACGGCCTTTATGCTTATCTGACCAGACTTGCGAGACTGAAGGGCCTTTACGACGCTGCTACTCAAGCTGCTGTTCAATCTGCCTCGGATATAGGCCAAATGCATTTCGAAATCAATGTCAAATCACCGATTATTATCATACCCTCAGACCCCTCCCAGTCATTAGATGTCTTTGTCATGCGATTAGGGGAGATTGATGCAAGGAACAAATTTGACATGAACAAGAATACGGTCTCAGCTAGCCTGCAGGGGATCCAGCTCGTCTCGAAGTCATACCACAGCGAGAGTTTGAATATCCTCAAAATGATCGACGATATCAATATCCAAGCCAATATCGTTCAAACTATTGGCATCGATCGTCAAACTGATACTAGTTATCCTGACATGCAGGTGAATTGACCAATGCATCACCTCGCAGCTACCGTATCTTATTTTAAAACAGGTGGCCTTTCGAGTGTCAGACGTTAATTTGCACTTAACACTGGATCAGTATCGAACGATTATTAGCATTTCACGATCTGTATCTCGAGCATTCGCACTTGACAGCGAGTCTGAACTTTCAGGATATCCATCTGCAGCCACTTCAGCGCCCATATCCTCACTTGACACGGAACATTCGTCGATCAATCTGGAACCTGGACTGCGGGTAACGGAAGGGATCCATGAAGTTTGGGTGACCATGGATTTGGTCCTTTCTGTTGATACAATTCAACTGCATCTTTATGGTGCAGGAGCGCATATGGACACTGACCTGCAACAACATGGAATCGCTTGTTTCGCTTTGACTAACAATAAACTTCGCTATAAATCAACGTCTGACAGAGCTAGCGAGGCTCAGTTCATCCTCAAGTCCTTCACTATGTGCAATACCGAACCTGAAAACACACAATTTCGAGAAATAATTCCTGCAACGCATCATGATCGTAACCAGTTCATGGTGCTCTACAGTACGGCTGGCGGTTTGGATGGTACATCTCTTGCCGTTGTCACAATAGACTCCCCTCAAATCATTTTCTCTATCCGTCCGGTCTTTGCCCTCCTAGATTTCTTTACGACAGAAACATACTCTGATGCGTGGACTGCAGACGAAAGGAATTATGCTGTTAAACAAAGCAGTTCTCAGAACAGAAAGGGGTTAGATTTCCGTTTGGACTTGCACGATGTGGCAATTTGTGTTTTGGAGAATGACCAGGACCCGAGTACCCAAGCAATCAAGCTTAACATTCAACAGTTGCTGATATCGCAGCAGGTAAGCTCTCGTATGGTTTCTTCACTTTTTGTAACCATCATCTAGGGAATCACAGCGTTGAAAGCTGATCAACTTGGAATGTCCTTGATACAGATGGGAGAAAAGACTGAAACTGTCAAATTTCTCGACGGGTTCGATTTCACGCTATCTTCGGATAGCCGTTCATCAGTTTCTCAGCAGATGATGAATCTCGAATTATCAGCCAAACCTATTATTGTCCGAGCATCGTACAGAGATATCAGCTTGATCACACGCATATTCAACAAAGCATTTGAGCGGTTCGGCGGTCCTGGAGGGAGCGGCATTAGATGTGTGGAACCTACTGAAACAAGGAACAGTCAGAAGACAACCGCATTGTCTAGGTCAACACGCCCAAAAACTATTGGCAAAGCTTCTGTTCGTATGACAAAACAGCAGGTGCGTCTTTGAAACTTCTATCCAACTTTCAGTGAATGACTTGATTCAGTTCAAAGGCTCTTTTGATGGATTTAGGCTGGTCTTGATAGGCGATATCCACGAGCAGCCTATGCTGCATTTGAAGGTCAAACCTTTCATTGCGGTTGCAAAAGATTGGTCTGGTGAAGTAAGAACTCATAGTGTCCGTCGAACATCATTAAATGACTATGTAGTTGCACGCTACGGTCACCATGGCGCTCCAAATCACGTTCTGGAACCTAATGAATTCACACTGGGAACCTCGTAAATTGCATATCCAGCTCTTTGTTGATTATTATACTGACTTGATTCACCAGTGATTGATCCATGGACATTCACTATCTCGGTGTGTGTGATTCCTGCAAGTAATGCATAGGATGCACCTGCTCATATTGATCTAGATCTTCAAACAGAATGCGGAAGGAGGAATGAATTTAGCTCTGTCTGCCCAAGAACGACTCGACATTAACTTGACATCATCTTTCGCAGAAGTTTTCGCTACCACGCTGAACATATGGAGCAAAGAAGGAAAAAATGTTCTTCAGAAGGCCCGGGGAACGTATGCCCCATATCAAATCTCAAATCGAACGGGCGCCTCTATACTCGTTTGGTCGGAAGCGGACTCTGGTGATCATAGTGTTGAGGTCGAGACTACCCCTGTTTATAATGGTCAGACCATTGACTGGCGATTTGATGATTGGAAGACAACACGAGAGGTGCAAATATTGTTATCCTTTTATAATTTTGGACTGATGTCGTACAGCATAATACTCTTCTTGGGGAACACATGCTTGGTATACAGTTTGTTGACAAGAGCTGGGAGCAAATCAGGGGGGTTCCCGTTGGTCGAGAAGGAGAATTTGTATATTTACTTCGCCCTCACACTGCGAAGTACCCGGAGCGATTGATGTGCGAGGTCAAGGTCGTCGAAAATACAAAGATCATCACTATCCGCTCAACCTATAAAGTTGAAAATCTAACTTTGTATCCGCTTGAGTTGATGTTAGTTGATGACATCGGACATCCGGTCTCCTCTCTCGAAAAAATAGCCCCTGGTCAGGACTACTCTTTACCGATTGATGCAGTCACTCAACACCGCATTCGTATCCAACCTGATCGTATGTTGTTTGAGGCTCTCTTATTTCTTTTAATTGAATACTCTTGTTTAAAGAGGGATTCGGCTACAAATGGAGCCCCGCAATCCGTTATAACGATCTACTAGCACGAAAAGGCTTTACTATCAAATGTCCTCATTCAGATCCTCGAGAAGTGTCCTTCAGATTCCAAGCTTGGGTGCAGATGAATTCAAACGACAGTAGCGTGCGGTAAGCAACAGACTCTGCTTTTGGTTCGGATTTGATTCAGTCATCTGCACAGAAAATTACCGAAGATCTCTTTGAAACTCAGGGCTCCACTGGAACTCGAGAATCTTCTTCCTTATAACTTGGAGTATCGCATCTATGATAAGAATACGGATCAAAACTGGCGGAGCTATCTACGAAAAGGTGGTGTCATGCCGGTGCATTCTGTGGAATTGGGACACTTTGTTCTCTTAAATGTTACGATTCAGGACACCGGTTAGTTTGTGCTTCAAAAGTCCAGCCGGCTATATGCTCACACGGAAGCAAGTCTTCAAACCTAGCGAGTTTAGTATCATCAACATCGACAATCACTCGGAATTTGATATAGAAAATCGTCTTACCCTTCGAGATCAACAGGGAAGAAAGTTGGAGCTCAAGCTGAATTACATGTGGGTTCCATATGTGTGTTGTTTTGAAATCTGAACAATCTGTACTCATGTACTCTTGGTCGTCTCAAGACGATATCCTGATTCGGGAGGTGCTTTCAAAGTCCAGATTTACAGCCCCTATATCATTGTGAATAAAACAAAGGCTCCTTTCAATGTTCGACCTAAATCTGCCAGAGTGGGCACTCAGGATGCAGCTGGAGATACTTGTCTAGGTGTGCTTATATGACCAATGTCTCCACATTCGTTCTGATATCCAAATCTTAGATGTTTTGAGCAGCTCCTCTCCCTTCCGTGAGCACAGCATTCACATAGCGATCACTATGCAACTAATCGCACGTGCAGTATTATCCCATATACAGGAGCAAGGGAATGAATTCTACTTTAAATTGGCAGACTCGACATGGTCAAGGGTGCGGCTTCCATATTCGTACCTTTATGATCTAACCGTAATCTCAGCCTGTTTCATTTGAGGCACCTTCCGCTGAAAGCGAGCTCATTCTACCGGCTATCAGACAGAAGGCCGATGAACTACACCTAGGTCTCTCATGGAATGAAGGCAGTGGAAAGTTCAAGTTAACCAAAATTATTACATTGACTCCTCGGTTCTTCATAAAGAATATGCTACAAGAAGCCATTGTGTTCCGGGAACATGGAAATGTACCTCGGGACCGTCAGGTCCTGGCACCAGGAGAACGTCGAGCATTCATGGCTCTACGGAAAAGTGCAGAGAAATTGCTTACACTCGCTTTTCCGGGTTTAAACGCCCAATGGTAATTCTTTTGTCGTCTGACTCTACATCAGTATTAAATAATTGCTTCAGGTCCCCTCCAATCAATATTGAGGACATTGGACCTGTCAGTCTACGTATCGGGCGTCCGGGTTCGAATGACCATGACTTCGTCCTGGTCCAGGTTGATATTCGAATAGAAAGCTCTACGATTTTTGTCATTATTTCACCCGCAGACAATGGTTGGCCCTTCGAGATCGAAAATTTCAGCGATTACATTCTATCAGTATCGCAAACAGTAATGAATCCCTCTTTGCATCCATAGACCATTGACATTGTCTTTGTAGGACTCGAAGGAGGAACCTAGGGTAAGGAGAGATGATGCGGTCTACAGTCTTCAAGCACGAACAACTATGGAATACGCTTGGGACTCTCCCGCCGCCAAGGATAAAAAACTGTTGCTTAACATCAAAAACTCGAGCCGAGTGGTCGATATCATGGAAATTGGTAATCTTGTTCCCTTCAAATTCATGGCAAGTCTTTGAAAACATTGAAAAAGTCTTCTACCTGCTGATATGCAGTCAGGATCATCGAGATATGAAGGCTGTGTCCCTTGATGTCAGGGCTGACGGATATAAACAGATCCTTCGCATTACCAACTATGACCCTGACCAAAGCCTATATAAACCGAAATCAAGGAGCTCCACGTTTTCACGACAGGACACTTTTTCAAGTGCTGAGGCATTTGAGGCAGTGACAGAACAAGTAACGGTATCTCTATCCATTTCAATTGACCTCGGTGGAATTGGGCTATCCCTTGTCAACAAAAAAATGGTTGAAATTCTCTACGCCACATTAGACAATCTCAAGTTCGAATATACCGATAGCAGCATGGCACAGGCTATAAATCTCTCTCTTGGTCATTTGCAGATCGATAATCAGCTCCACGATGCACTTTACCCAGTCATCCTCCAGCCTACATCCATACCAAAGGACACCAATGGCGTTGGAGCTTTGCCCACAATTCAGGTATCGGTTATCTGGCTTAAAGATCAAGGCAGGTCCTGACTTGTCTCGAGTGAATTTGAAATGTCTTCAATAATATTTCAGAACATGGAGTACTCTTCATCAAGTATTTTTCTATCCTTTTGCAGGCATTAACAATTGAAGCAGATGAAGATCTGCTATTTGCACTTTACGACCTATCCCAGATCCAAGGTCTGGCTTGGGATGATCCTACTAGAGAGTATGTCTTTTTCCTTAGGTCACTGCTATTCCGACTCTGAAGGACAAGTAGTGTTCTGCTTCATGACGTTGATTTGATACCTGAGCCCAGAAACAATTCTCATGGGCAGGATGTTTATTTTGAAATACTTGAACTTCAGCCAATACAGCTAGCTATTTCTTTCATGCGTACAGAAAGGGTGAATAGCGAAGAAAAGTATGTAATCACTACTTGACTTTACTTGTTACTTATCTCACCCCAGGTTGAATTTGCGCAATCCTTTGGCAGTTGTCATGAATGCTCTGACTATGACAGTCGGGAACATTAACGACGCACCATTGGAAATGAATGCTTTAGCAATTAAGGACATGCGCCTGACATTTCCCGAACTTCAGAGTCGTATTCTATACCACTACCGTCAGGAGATTCTGCGTCAACTTTACCGTATCCTAGGTTCAGCCGACTTCATTGGGAATCCGGTTGGCCTCTTCACCAATGTCAGCTCTGGTGTGGCGGACATTTTCTATGAGCCTTTCCAAGGTGTAGTCATGCATGGAAATCGCGAATTGGGCATTGGCCTCGCTAAAGTGGGTATCTTTTCTGTTTATCCACATCGGATCACATTTTTAAGTCTTTTTAAGGGTGCTGCAAGCTTTGTCAAGAAGACTGTATTTGGGCTGAGTGATAGCTTTACTAAGTTTACGAGTAGTGTTGGAAAAGGTTTGTCAAATTTCACAGAGTCCACTATTTTTTATCTTTGGCCTTTAGGCTTGTCTGCAGCAACCTTTGACTCAGAATATCAATCCAGAAGGCGCATGACTCAGAGGCGTAACAAGCCCCGGCATGCGATGTGAGTTCAGTCCGATTCAGGTGATTCATGACGCCAATTGATTTCTCCAAGATATGGCGTCAAGGCCGGTGGAGGAGCACTTGCCAGTAGTGTCACAAGTGCGATGGAGGGTGTTCTTGTAAGTCCAGTCAATTCCTTGTGTAATGGCGCGTCTGATCCATGGTCATTCAGATGAAACCAATTGAAGGCGCAGAATCTGAGGGTGCTTTGGGATTTATTAAAGGCGTTGGGAAAGGTTTAGTTGGGTATGGGAGTCCTAACCACACTCAAGAACATCCGGTTGACCTTCCAAGTAGCGTAGTCACGAAACCGGTCGTGGGTGTGTTTGATCTTGCTTCGAATGTCTCCGAAGGCCAGCTTCCACATTTCTTCTTCTTTGTCACAATATTGACGAACCACAGGTATACGCAATACAACTACCGTCTTTGACAATCCTGAGAGAGATAGGGTTCGCTTGGTAATACTAATTGAGACTCCTCTATGATTAAGTACTAACAAATTCATGGTAGCCGCGGCTCATTCCAGCTGACGGAGTACTTCATGTAGGCCAAGCTATTTTGTGTCATGATAATGATATCTGACTTTTCTTGCTCGAAGTCATACTCAGCCCAGGAAGCCATTGGTCAATATTGGATGAAAGATTTGAATGATGGTGCATATCGGCATGAAGCATATATAGCGCATATTGGTGAGCATTGCGACTACTAGCTACCATGCAAATGTACCAATCCTTTTGCAGGTTCAGCAGGAAGTGACAATGTCATTCTTTTGACACAGTCCCGTGTACTGTTTTTTTGGTCGAGGAAACTACGGTTGGACTGGGAGTTGCCATTCAGTCAAGTTCAAGGTGTCACTGTCGAGGATACAGGCATACGATTTTCACACAAATCGGGTAGAGGGCAAGACAGATTTGTTTTCATTCCCGATAAATCATCGCAAACATGGTTCTTTAACCAAGTAGCATCTGTTGTCAAGACGTATAATGCACGGAAAAGGATGGATGTCTGATATTTAGTGAATAATGTGTAGATAGAAAGCCCTAACAAATAGTCTTGTATTTAAATAAGGCAATGAAAGGTAGACACGACTTGTAGAACGAAGGAATGGTGAGTACCAAATAAGGATAGAGAGAAAGCGAATGGGTATTCCTTCCATAGCAAAAATGTGATTAAATTATCTAGTAAGAGTATTCACAGAATCTCCTGAGGTATCGGCATCTTCATCCGGGAGCGTCGTTGCAGTTGACGTGACATTGGGGCAGTGGAAATTTGCCGATTTGGTCAATGTCAGGTCCTGGTAATCCTCAAGGTTCTCACTTCCGAACCGACGACTGTCACGAGGACTAGTTGAATATGCGCTTTGAAAATCTGTGTCGGACTCATCAGCTGAGGCGGAAGGGCCTGTTGGACCGGAAGTTGTTGGACTGTGCTGCCCGGGATTTGAAGGTTTGTGAATGAAGGGCTTGTGCGAAAAAGTATGCTCCGTTTCATCTACACAGGGGAGAGGATGGTGAACCTCCTCGGGAAAGGTTCCGCCGGTGGGAGTCCTGCTTCCAGTCTCGGCAATAACAGATGGGATATGGGTACGAAGAATTGTACTTGTGCCCTCGTCTGTTCCAGTGTAAGCGGATGAAGTAGTCGTGCTCCGTGTCCTGGTGTCGATCTTGGAAGATTTACTACTATGTTTCTTTGAACGGAGACTAGTGGCCTCGGAATCTTCCCCTTCACTCTCTCCGTTCCTTGGGCGCCTTCCAACACGACGCTCCTGGGCCAGGGCCGATTCAAGCTGCGGATAATGTGAAGAGTAAACAACTAATTTAGTGTAAGGTAGGAAGAAACTTGCCTTTTGTTGAATTTCCAACACCTTTTGGGCGATCCTATCGCTCTGAATACTGATACCTTCGTCTACAGCGTTCATACCGTCCTGCACTACTTCGAGTTCAGAGGCTGAGAATCGTTTCTTTTTCGGAGGTGGAGATGGTTCTTCATTTTTTTCAAGCATCTTGAGCTCTTTTTCAGGTATCTGGGGACTGGTCACTTCATCTTCCTCCGATTTTTCAGCAAGGGTTGAATCCGTAGCAAATGAACGAAGCATTTTGGCCCTGGTTTCAGCATCACTGATGCGTGGTTGCATACCCGAAGCAGAGGAAAGTCGGCTTTGAGGTCGTGAACCCGTGTAATCCGATTCCTCCAAATCGACAGCCATAGACGCTAGGGCTCGTTCAATCTGTGCTTCTACCTCGGCAACCATGGCTGCCCTTTCTTCTTCCATCTTTTCCATGGTTTCCTTCATTCTAGCGAGCTCTTGTACTGCTCCACGATGAGCCGCCTCGGTCTCACGCAATTCTGAATAACCATCAGGCACAAAAATAGGTCTGGATCACCAGGGATACTCACGATTCTGAAGTTTTGTTTTCTCAGCGGCAGTCAGCGTGACAAGTCCAGACAGTCGCTTCGTTTCTCGTTGCTCCTTGTTGATTTTCCCCCTGAGTTGATTAGCCTCCGCACTCAGTTTCTCGGCATACTGCTCAAAAGAGATGAATTTATCTCTCCAGAGGTCGGATTCAGTAATCAGGAAATTGAGCCTCCGGGAAAGTCGGCCAATCTTCGTCTCAAGATCGTCTCGGGCATCAACAAATGCTGTAGCACGTTTACGGATGGAAATTTGAATCACTTTTTCAGTAAACGTCAGCTGCGGTAGGCGTTTTGGTTGTCCAAATCTGCTCAATCTCTTCAAGAGTGAAGGTTTTTTGAACTGTACATAATCAGATAAAGAATCCTGCAATCATCAGAATATTGGTTACCTTATCTTGCAAGGCTGAGTCAAATGCCTGAATTATACGTGTCGAATGCCACCAGTCAGGTGCTTTGATTTGGTCTGCCACAGCTGCTGAGGACGCGCCGCGCTTAGCTTGAATCTTGCAGATTGGTCGGAACCGGCCCGCTGGAAAAGCCTCCTTGAATTCACTAGATTACATTTCAGATATTTCACCAGGTGAATGTCAATGACACAGACCTTGGGATACAATGGTCGGGATGATAGTGACCCTCAAAGGCTGCTAGAAGACGCTGGCGATATTTGTCACGCTGCTGTTTCTGTGACACAAATCCAACAGGAGGGGAAGGGCAGCTCCTGCAGAGCACATGTCAACGTTCAACCTGAATAAAAATCGACTGATCACGTACAGATAGTTAATGTCTCTGATTTCCATAGTTGAATATCAACAACACTGTCAGGGCGGAAGAAAGGTACGCACAAATCACACACGCAAACTTCAGGTGGTGGGCGGATGCTATACCTTGCCTCAGTAGACAAGCCAATAATCCATGGGCCGGGATCATCGATATAGATTTTGGCATCACGAGAGTGGACCGAAGGGAGCGCAATACCATCCCAACCACGAAGTTCGACCAAATACCTCGTGGTATTAACGGCAATCTACATGAGGTGGTCAGGGAGGGATAAAATTGTTGCAAAGGGAAGGATTAAATTACACCGAGCATAGCAGGGTATCTTGAAAAGAAGAGAATGCGACCGGTGGGTGAAAGGGCAATCTAGGAATTGGTCAATGATGTTGGGTGAGATCATCAAGGCGGGATTTACTTCACAGATCGTCAGGATATTGTCAATATTGAGACATTTAAAAAGGGGCCACATGGTAAAATTGATATCAACGAGGCCACGGCCAAAATCTAGACCACCAGGAAATCGTGCGATGACTTCGAGACTAGCCTCACTATCACTCTTTGGGCTGGCATCGAGTTTGATAATATCTCCGGCTCGAGGAGCAGGATGGGCAAGAATTTTAGAAATTTGGAGGGTATGTGATTGCACATCTTTAGAAAATCGTGCCCATGACAACGTCAAATAGTCCCTCATGAGATCGTATACAGGATGTCGTGAAATCAACGCTAAAGAGATGAGTGCCTGATTGATAGGAGGATACATTACTACTCACTAAGGGCATATGGCAACCAAAAGACGGTATCTCCGGGAAGAAAGAGCGTACTCTCGCCTGGGCCATGCCCAACCGTGCTTGCCACCTCAAAATCGCTCTCACTAATCCCACCATCGTTCTCAGTTTCAGCGTCAGTCTCTGCATCCCCCCAGGGTCCACGAGCACTCTTCTTGGCATGCCGACGTGCCTGTATAGCTGGGTCCTGTGTGTCGCTGACATTACCCGAGATGTCTGCCCGTAAATTTTTTAACCGCGAGGCTACCATTGACTGAGCCGATTCTTTACGCGAACGACCTGCTTCTAAGGTACGCCGGATGGCATTGCTGCGCTCCGCATCGGCATGGGACCAGACGGTCAGGCACACACCAAAATATATCACAATGTTGCTAGCTGTTTGGGTGCCGTTGGTTGCATTTGCTGCAGCGGTAGTATTGTGGGAAGTATGTGCCAGGAGACTGGGCGGGCCCAGATAGGCGGAGGATGGCCTGGCGAAAGGATCATCAGCATATGGATATGCAAAAGTTGCTGCCGAAGAGCGATTCTCAGCAGTTGAGACCACGGATGCCCTAAGGAGGTCGCCAGAGGTGGTTGGGGCCAGGGGGGTACTTGGGGCAGGAAGGGTGAAGGTGAAAGTATGGATGGTTGATGCAGGCTGGAGGGTCGAGGCAATGACTTCGACTTCACGCGTGAAGGAGAGCTAAATAGTAATTAATCAATTTGGTCAAAGGTCTGATTTGTTAATAGGATAAATTGGCCTGCCTTGAGTGCTTTGGAAAGCATCTTGCCAACTTCTTGTTTGCTCAGTGCACCTGCACCCTTGATGACTTCTTCGCCTTTTCCACGTTTCTTTCTCTTCGCCCCACCAACGCCTGGACTGACGGTGCTACCAAGGACTTCTGGCCTCCACCAGCGATTGACAGCGCCCTCGCTGTGGTGAAGACCAAGGACGGAGTCTGGGTCAGCAAGAGTCCATGTATGCGGAGACTTGGGGAGGCCTGAAACAACGTAGAGAGAGGCGAGGGGCAAGGTGGAAACATGGGAGCCCACCGAGGCCTCCTTGGCTGAACGAGTAGAGACGATTGAATTGCGGGCGGAGGCAGGAATGGGCTCCATGCTTGATCGATGCCTGATGCCGAGGACGCGGGAGGCCTTGTCGGTGCGGTGGTGGGAAAGAGGAAGAGGATTTGTGATATTAGGAGATGGGATGGTTATGTAGTCTAATTCATCCGCAAGGGCTGGATCACCAGTTACTGTAGTGCCCGGAGAAGGAGGCCGCGAAATACTGATCACCGGAGAATTCCCTGTCTTCCCCCGCACCATCTCCTTTTTCCCTCCCTGCTTTTGCCCTCCAGAACGCGTCCACTTTTCCTTCCCTATCATTGATTGCTCCAGAGGCACTGGCCTCAGTGGCTGCTCTTTTGGAAGCAGACTTGCAGTAACCGCTGTCGCCGGTAGCGTGGGTCGCCTATACACTGCCATTTGTGCAGTATCTTTCAAGGATGAATGAACGTCAAGTGAGGGGTAAAAGAGCGGAAAGGCGCCAACGGAAATTGGCCTAGGAATATAGCTTCGAACACTACAAAGAATGGCCTAAAAACATACCGCTTTAAACTTCGCTTATTAATAAGTCCTCTGCCGTCACGTCCCTCTACATATTGTTCCTGGTACACTCTGTTTCTACAAAACTTCATCTTTCGTCATCCTCAGTGTGATTGATTGACTCTTCCTCTACTGCGATATCACAGCAGTAATCCACAGTCAGGTTTATGTAAAAAATCTGCTCCGTGACAAATCTGTACACATCTCCCACAGAAAATCTTAGCTGCATTCCATTCCGAGACTCGCTGGTTGCGGTATATAAATACAGAACACTCTCCATTCCGAGACTAAGCTCCCTAAGCGCTTAGCCTGGTGAATCAACAGATGATAACTGATGACCTGCTAACGCATCACACAAAACGATATACAGTACACGGAAAATGCATGATGGATGAAATTACTGAGTGAGATAATTTCTCAGCCACATCCATCTCCGATGCATGGGTTCTGGAACATTGCCCAAACATTCTTGATCTATGCGGCCATTGGGTTCCACATCAGAAACTTCAGGACTGGAGTCAAAGTTGGGCTGAACGGGGGCCCCAAATGCCCTTTCACTCACAGACCTCCTATGATCTCGTGCATGCGGACTTTGCTGCGGACTTTGTTCTTCATCACCGCCTGGCTCAGGGCCAACTAGCCTCCTCCGCTCTTTAGGTACAATCGAAAACCCAGGACTTATAGGTGAAAGCCCAATCTGTAATCCGGCGCCTAGAGTAGGAACAGTGACAAGGGGAGGTACGAACGTTCGAGGAGGGCGATGAGATGCCGTTGAGAAACGGTAAGCGTCGGAAAATCGACGTCGAAGATCTGTTCTTCGTGACACAGGGACGGGTGATAGTGAAGGGGCCGTTGAATACATAGTATGTCGATGCCAGGGACGTAGATACGACCCTTGAGCATTTTCCGATCGTCTAGCCTCTGTAGATATCGCCGAGGTCGACTGAGTGGGCTCAGATATGCATTCAAGCGGTTTAGTCGAGTCAGACCTGGAAACAGAGTCCACGTTTGGATAGACTGCTTCCAAAAAGGATGTTTCCCCTTGCTCGAGTTCGCCAATGTGAAGGATGGTCTCGTCCTCTACATCTTTTCCATCCTCACTCCAAGATCCCACATCTACGCCTCCGCCTCCCGAATGAATACTGACAACCCAGACCCCACCCAAGAGAATGATGATACCCAAGCCTACCAACCCTAAATGGAACGTCTCAATCAGCTGTACCTGATTGAAATACACGAGACCGTTCACGATTGAAGAGAGATTATAAAAACAAAAGGCACCTAACGAGAAGTCAGTCCATAAGCTTGCTCAAGGAGAAAGCGAAGACATACAGGGACAAACTAATGTCGGATTGACCAATATGAGCGCTTTATGCAAGTACCACATCTGCAAGAATGCAAATATAATGAGGCCAAATACGAGGATCCATGATTCCCAGCGGCGGAATTGGTTCTTGCCCCCTAGAGTGAGCAAGATCAACTCAACACCACTCTTGGCAAATATTAGACACATTCCAGAAATTATCCCGGAGATAGATGCATATGAGATAGCGAGAAGAATGCGAGTGCGATCCAGCGCATCAAGTGGCTGATGTTGAACTATACATGATACGGATGAGCGGTTCCCTTTCCTATCCAGCAACGGTGTTGTGTCGGTGACAGTGGAGACATCAGAAATAGTCTCTACGGTATTACTTAGAGTGATGTCACCAACGTCATCGTTACAGTAGGAGTGTGCGGCAGGTAGAGCTGAATGGTCAGGGCGAGATGCTACAACGGTTTTACGCGTCCAGGAAAACTCGCCAATATGCGTCTAACATAATAAGGGTCAGTAGGTACCACTATCCCAAAAACTTTGGCATACCGCAACAAGGAAAAAGAACACGCTCGTTCCGAGCATAGAAAAGTAGATAACAAAGACAGGTCTCCGAAAGAGCTCCAACAAGTCATCTAACGAATGTGTTGGTTCCGGTACGACTCCAAAGACGGCGATCAATGTAGCACCCCCCGCAATTAGAATAGTGCCAATTATCATCCATGGGGAGAATACATCGCCGAGAAGGAGACGAGCAAAGAAGGCATTCCAGAGTAAGGAGACGGCACCCAGTGGAGCGAGGATGACAACAGGAAGCGATGCGATTTGGACCAAAGATCCAGTTAGGTTTGAGAGGATGAAGATGGAAAATCCAAGCAGCCATAACCTATGATTGAAAAGTACTTGTCGTCAGAAATCTACAACGCTAAAGTCCAAGAGGGGCTACGAACGGACGTCGGTGTTCCGTACGTTGAGAGTGCTTGGGAAGGCCTTGATTTATAATATGACTCTTCCTCTGGATGGTAAGGCCCAAAGACTGAATGAATGAGGCTATCAAACCAATCGCGATGCCGAGGGGTATAGATATGCGAGCATTGTCTAGGCTTGAGCTGAAAACTGCAAATGACATTTGAAACGAGAAGAAGAAGAATGTAAGCAAGATGAAAAGACAGCTATGTTGACTTCATGTGTTTTTGGATAGTTCTGACCGTCGAAATCAGCAGAAAAATACTGCTGCGAGAGTGGTAAGTGTTGGGTGAGTGTTGATGAAATGATACAACTGCATGTAATTATCGTCACGTGACTATTCGGCTGGCCTCGAGGTTGTTCAGCCCTGCTCAAGTACTATCCACAATGGACTTCATTCAGGGACTAGACCCTTCTAAGCTTGTATTTTGCGGTGTTGTAAGCGATCTCGCTTTTTGCATTCCGCTTAGCTGATTTTTTCAGGCACTGTCATTTCTTCTCTCACTTTCTTCCGCTCCTCAATACAACCTGGTAATTTACCTTTTTGGGACCTACGCTCAGGAACAGAATGAGGCGATTCAATCCTTGAAAATAGTCAGATATAAATATACTTGTCTCCAGGTTTTGCAGCATTCACCTCCAGATACAGTTCACTGGTCTTTTGGGCGCTTCAACCATCTTTGATGTTATCTGGATGATTCAAAACAGCCAGAGTGGTTTCATCAAGTTCTTGACTGTTGTTCTAACTCTGCTCAAGGTTGTCAGAAAGCACTTTGTGCAAGCCTCCAATGTCTAACCGCTGACCATCAGATACCAACTTTCTTTTCCTTCCTCTTTGTGATGCGGCAGCGAGGCGCCCAGTTCGGCGGACTGAGTGTTGGTGAGGGTACTACAGGTGCCTTACTTCCTTTTATGTCCTTCTTTATACTGAGTTCAATAGTCTGGTCGATGCCTGGTGGTTTCACCTCCAATGCTCGGGGTGGTTATCAAAATCTTGACGATGAGACTCACAATCATCAGTCTCGTCATCCCCCATCTCGGAACGATCCAAAATCTCCTGCTCAGGCTCAAGTAAACAACAATTCCACTCCTGGGGCATACGAGACTGTTTAAATGGATTCTGTACAATACATTCCACTACACTTAATTTTCTGGTACATCTTCCCACTTATTCAAGTTGCGTCTCATTCCATTCGAGCTCGTTCACAATTGATTCCATGGTTTGGACTGCCTTGAGTTTGTCCTCCGCTTTCTTCCTTGCGAAAAGCCACGGGCAGTCTAATGAGATACATTCGACTGGCTCTCCAGGTGGTGTACCTGCACAAGTAACGCAAACTTCATGTGCAGTCAGGGCACGATGCTCGAACACACCGCTCTTCGCACCGAATACGGTCAGACTTGACTGAAGAGACTGGGTGCACTCCTCGCAGAGATCTGGATACCCTCAACAGGGGGTCAAAATTCCACTTGAATTATACATACCAGTGAATGATGGTTCTTCACACACAAAGCACTGATTATTCTCAAGGTGTTCCTCGATATCCCACTGCTTTTCTGGAGGAGTTGTATCATCTTCCTCTTTATGTATCTTTCTTCGCTTCTTCGGCGAGATAGCACCTCGAGACACATTTTTAACCTTCGGCATTTCAGAAAACCATTGTCGTACGTCAGCCCCAACAAGATTGAATATCCGTTCAAGGGGTGGTATAAGCACTCGAGTGATATAGTAGGTTGTGTCAAGTTTGAGGCTCCTGGTTTCACCGTAAGGAAAGACGCGATCTAATAGGGTTATGAGGCTCACGGTTCGCTTATCATCTCAAGAGGGTCCATTGCTCTTTCTGCCAATAGCGTTCCAGGTTCAGCTTGAGTAATCACGTACGGGATAGGTTCTGCATATTCTGGTTCATCGTTGGGATCTATCATCATTCTACGTGCAGCAACCACTACACCAGGAGGTGGTGATCTTTCATCACTATGATGATGCTAGTCAAAAAACCAAAACTTGGGATGAAAGTTGAGCAACGTACCTATATGTTCCCATCCTCACTTCTTTGGCAAAGATAAAGTCCTGAACCGAGACTCTGTTCTCGAGTATTTTGTGCCAAGATTTACAGCAGTAATCTTTCACCTGACTCAAATCCTGCGTGCGAAACAGAATTCTTTGCTCCGTTAGACCCCGTATCAACGATCCAGTAGATCTCACCGACTTCAAGCAATTTTCAACGAGCTTCCGTTGGGCAAGGACACCGTCCCGTCTGACGGTCTCGATACCCTTTGCATCGAAAATGGGCTCCTCTTCATCAGGACTTTCATATTTGAATCCGACATAACGTTTCTTGGCCAACAATACGCAGGGATGATATACCTCAGATCAACTGAGTATGAAATTTCTATACACGGGTTCGATAACAGCCACCTACTTTTTCAAACTTGAGTTTTATGGGTGCAGGGTTTCGTAAAGTAATCGTATCTGCGATCTCGTTACCAATTCGAAATGCTTGTTCCTTCGTTTTTCCAGGGAGATAGCTTATAGAGGATGAGTCTTCGATGTCAAGGGCTTATGATTTATGACTCACATAAAAAGGCTATCTGTATCACCGTATACGACCTAACATCACAATCAGCGCTGTTCCGTCGAACCGCTGGAGTCGGACCTTGGAACCCCACTTCTCATTATTGTTGATAATATCAATAGCCTGGAGGTCCGCCTGTCAGTGTATGCTTCCAGAGGAATTGGCTGCCCACTTGTTCCAAAATTTCTCTACCAGTCTGCACAATACTATCTGCAATCTCGACAGCTGGCATACGGCCTGAATAAGTCGCGCTCGTATATCCGTACGTGACATTGGCAATATACTTCAGAGCCAGTTGTCGTGCATTAAGGACGCGAGACAGAGCCTACCAACATTTCATGTCAGTGCCGACCGTAGTCAAGTTGCCATCAGACATGCTCTGTCCGACTTAACAGCCTTCATCGCTTGTTTTACCATCACTCTTGTATCCAATAATTCAACGAGCATGCGGCCAAGAAGTCCTTTGCGCACTTGTGGTTTCGTATACATGATGCCATTTGGTGCGACTGATGTAACGGTGCATAAGATTGCTTATTTGAATTTACATGTGATGCTCACCAGTAATGAGCTCTTTCAAGGTCTCTAGCAAACCGGGAGCTATATCCAGACTAGTCACCCCTAGCCTAAACTGCCCTTGAAAAGCAGCAACCCGACCAAGACAGGTTGAGTAGCAATAGTTGTAGGCAATCATCACTGAGGGATATAGAGACCGAAAATCCAAGACTACGAGAGGACTGGAATAAAATGCAGACATGGGCTCCATAATCAGTGGCATACATTCTGCCGCGTTCTGTTTGCCCACCTATGGCAGTGGAAAGAGAAGGGTAAGCTTTTCAGAAGACACAGCGGTAGACATACATCGTTTTTACTCGGAGATATCAAAACAAAGTTTTCAGGCTTGGCAATGCGGAACATAAATGATTCCACTTTATATTGGGATCCACGGCTGATGACAGAGTAAAAATCAACTCCAAAAATGCGAGCAAATTCTCTGACGAAAGGAAGGCAGAATCAGTACTCAAAGAGGCATCATTTAGACCGGTTGACTGTCGTACGCGGTTTTTGTAACAACTTCACTTTCTTCCAGAATTTGGAGAGTAGCACTGACACGCGTTATCATATAACGTAGCAGAGTTACCATATGATTTGGCACAGAACTGTCATACCACTTTGACAATGTTGCCGTGGAATAGGAGGGTACCCTATAATGTTTGATTAGCCCCCGAGGACCCAGGCAAACTGGGGTCGAACCTCTGCTGCAGGATATGATATGCAACTCTGGAGAGGGTATAAGAAGTCAGAACCTGCTCCGATCTCATGATGCGCCAGACATTCAAGATGTGCCTGCCAGCAACTTTTAGGCGGGTGGTAGTCTGTGATCCCCATCGATCATCTCCTGTCTTCTGTGCTGGAGCTCTAGACAAAAAGTCCTGTAGATCAAATTCTGAGGATTACCGTTTAACTAGCAAACCGACCAATATACCAATACCAACGCACCATACTGTTTTGCCCGAGAATTCAAGTAACCCCAGGATGTACGCTGTACATCCCATCCTGTGAGAATGTCAGGGTCAAACTCGGCAACAATATCAGAAATCCTGTTAAGGAGATCGAGCTCCGTGTCGACAAAATCTAGGGGAAAATCCCGAATACGCTTGGGATTGAGTTGCACGTTTTGGATAGCAACGATGCCGGTATGTATATCCACTGTCCCAACGGCTTGAAGTCCGTATATTGCGATGCAAATAGAATCAAATTCCGGGTCGGGTACAGTTTTCCCGAAAGCAGGTGCTTCATAACATCAAACTTTGGGATGGATAAAGATACAGTAAAAATGACCATACCTACGACCTCTAAACACATTATAGTCATGTTCTGCTGCTCTCTGGACATCTTGACTGCACGCGCAAGCGGAGAGTGTCTGAACTGGGTTGGTCCCTCAATCTGATCGGAAAGGACGGTTGGAAATTGATCTCTAGGTGAGCAAGTGGATCCGCACCTGGGAACGTGGCGTTTTTCGAAATACCATCTCGTACTTGAGCCACTGTCGTGTCACTTTTCTGCTAGGTGGGAAGGATGCAAACTCCCACCCAGAATGTAACTCAAACCGGGGATAATTGTAAGAGGATTGTGCAGATTCCGAGACAGGCGTGAATTCCTCGAGGAAAGCTGTATCTTTACCTCCTTTTAGATGATAAACTAAGCCGGCGAACTCCCTTGATCTTTCTGATATATCAGCCTCATTTGAGTAGAAAGGTGGTTGATATATCTTCGCCTGGAGTTTGAGTGTTCTGATCTTTGCGATCATGTCCGTTCTGCTGGGTGGGAACTCACGATAGAGATAGCGGTTCGCTCCAGAAGTCATGCACTGCTGGTATACCTCAGTAAGGTATGAAGCGAGTACTGGTGCAAGGGTCGAAATTTGAGATATAATGTTTGAAGAGATAGGTGATATGCTAGAGCCCAACGGAATATCTGCCACGCGTTTCATGTCATCATTGAATGCCCTGCCACAGAGATAATTTTGAGTCTTCAGCTGTATCTGGAAGGCCACGGCTGCCTACCACCTAGCCTTATTCTCTATTTTTCTATTTTTGGCCGAAAACCAACTTGATGTTCGAGGTGTTATCTCATCCAGAAATGGATCGCTTCGAGACGACTCAGCACAGACAAGGCCAGCAGATGGAAGATAGTTGGTCTCACCAAGGGCTTGGAGCGGATGTATTAACATCCTGAGTCTCGCCGCCTTCCAGATTCCGGACTTCATGACTATCTTCCTCTCCGATACCCTCTTCTTCCTCTTCCTCTTCCTCCATCTCCTCATTCTCCTTCTCGTCAGTCTGGTTACACTCTTCGCCTTCATTGGATTCAACGTCGGCGTCTTCTGTGTATCTAAAACGATTGGTTGCCTCTGTGTCTAAGAGAGCCTCAATCACATCAACTTCACCGCCGTCCGGAAAATCATCGAACGGCAAATGCACCAGGTTATCCTGTCCTGTCCTATAGTCTTGAACATCCATGTCATTTTCTATGCTCCTAGGTTTCCATGTTCTATATTGTGCATCCCAGAGTGCTTCTGTACTCTCGAAAACGGACATCACTTGGTTCTCCCAACCCGATGGATCATTGATACTAGCTTCCTCTCTCAACGGACTTTCTTTTTCCAGCCGACGCCTGAATTCATCCCACCAATAAGCTTCTGCCGTCCAACAACTGCTTGAACTTCTGGATGCCTCACTCGGATCATAAGGCACTTCCGGGGTAAGGTTTAAGCCCCGTGCGCGACGGCGGTTGCGCTCATCTTCCCAAAGCTCGCGCACGCTGGTCACTAGCGGCTCTGTAGGTCTTTCTTGGCCTGGTATTGCAAGTGTATGGTGAAGTCTGTATTCCTTTAATTTTGTTCGGTTCAGGATAGAGGAAGAAATGATGTCCAATTCGAGTGGCATACGCGTTTGCCGAGGATATGGTGACGTCTCAAAAGTTACTTCTGGATCCATTATTGCCTCTTCATCTTCTTTCAGTCCTCTCCGACGGTAGACGTCTCGAATCTCAATAGATCCGCAGCCATATAAGCCAAAATCGCACATGAATTGAAGGATGAAGCTGAGATGACTCTCGTAGACTTGAAAACGATGGCTTAGAACAGAGCCAGAGTGAAGTATTGCTGCCACATGATTCATTAGCCGTGGGTCCACCAGCATTATTTTCAGGAATGGCGAATATTGTGAGTGAAAACCGTAAAATTTAACGCCTTTGACTAGGAATATTGCGCGCACATATTGAGATTTTGCGGAGTCAGGGTCGCATCTCAAAGACAAGGCAATGGCGTAATTCAATGATTGTTTAAGGTTCCCTATGTATCGTTTTACTGTGGAGGATAAATTAGGATCTATCTTTGTGGATAGCTCAATCCGCACCCTGGTATGGATGAAGGTTTCCTGGATACTCTACGTAACAGTAGGGATAGACTTGGTGAATATGAAGGCATGCTCGTGAGCCGATTGAAGATTGGCCATAAATTCGAAGGACAGGTACTCTTGACAGGTGCGAGCGGTCAAGGGCCCCAGGTTGAACAACTACATAGTCAATTTGGTTTACCTGGACCGTGAACAGACCAACCATTGATGGCTAATTAGTATTCTGTCGAGCCTCCCAATTCAAAGTGATTTTCTCACGCCTCCATCATTACACTGGTCTGTACCTGTACCTGATACAAATTTAATACCAGTCACTGAGGTCTAGAGCTTGACGACAGTCAACATCTGCTGCCCGCTCCACTCTCTGCCTGGGCCTATCTTCGCAAATCCTCGAACGTGACCTGGCTCAACGCAAACATACCTCTCCCTGGAATCTTTGTCAAGTAAGCCACGATCAGAAGCTGATCTACTTACCAACCTCCTTCCTCCATGTCTCCGATTTTATTTCCCTCCTCTTGGGGATTCCAAATGACCACATCTTTGAAATTTTTGGTTTCAATGACAATTTTTCCGTCTGGCCATGCCAAGGTATAGACCCCGTGGGCGTCCTCATAGACGAAGTCTGTGTACCTTTGAACGTCTACTTCTGCACGAGATTCAATTCTGCGGATGGCTTTCTCCTCGTCAGTAGCTCGAGTTTTGTCATAATAACCAACATTTTGCAATGGAGTGATTCTGACGGAGGTTGCAGGAACCCGGAAATAATTGTGAAGAAGAGCCTGGAACTCGAGCTCCTTGATGCTGTCTGGCGGATTGTAAACAGTGAGATTAGTGCAGAGCTGATTTTCAAATAGTGTGACAGTGTATGAAATTTCAAATTTAGGTTCATATTTAGTCATGATCTGAGTCGATGGTTTCAGGGCTTCGAGCAAAAAGAAGAAAGAAATAAGCTCAAAGCAAGTACAAAGTATGATCAGGGAAGGACACTCACTGAATTTGACGGAAACCTCAAAGTCATTGTCCCTAGCGATACCATCCAACGTCCACTTCTCGCTTCTGGCGAACCCATGCTGCGGAAGCTTCATGTGTTCAGAGTGTATACCAGCCCCGAAGCATGGAAAAACAACAGGTATACCACCCCGCACAGGCTTTGAACCGTCCAAGATAGCTTTTGAGGACACGAAAAGTCTTTCGAGGCCTCCTGCCTTCCAAGATATAATGGTTGCACCATAATGAAGAACCTCGACAGAAGCACCCTGTGATCCTCGTCTTTTCAAAAAACATAGAACATAACACAAACATAAGAACACGTACTTTGGGATGCTGAAGTAAAACTTTATCCTTCAATCGTTCTACTGGCATGAAGGCAAGATTATTTCGGTAGCGTCCGGACCAATCTCATATATTAGCTAATATATTATGAGCGTGTATACTAGTTCTGGAATTCATGTAGTCTTGGTCAATTGCACTACGCGAAGCCTCTAGTTTTTCCCTGCCTATTTCCTTAAGCGATAGATTTATGAATACTGAAAGAAGGGCGAGAATGAGAACAGAGAGAGAGAAGAGAAGAGAGGGGAGAGGATGTATGGATGTCCACCTACCACATCCTATCCTTATCC
>Ga0153934_1000058_pt1 | contig 26663 bp, 31 predicted proteins | sample TSNJ018MetaG_FD_104708 | JGI IMG/M metagenome (GOLD analysis project Ga0153934, IMG submission 104708) | Attine ant fungus gardens microbial communities from New Jersey, USA - TSNJ018 MetaG | ecosystem: Host-associated > Fungi > Mycelium > Unclassified | place: USA: New Jersey, Wharton State...
GAACCGAAACATCAAAACCCTCCGTTACAACCAGATCAGAGTGCAATTACAGCGGGGTATGTAAAAGTGAGCAAGAGGGTAAAAAGCCAGGAGAAAGAAATCCTTGCATATGGGCATATGTACTTGTAGAGAATGATAAAAAGCTGCTCCAAGTTGAACGATAGTTTAAAATTGACAAGCAATAAAGAACCTAGATGGGTCAGAACAGGGTAATTAAATGAAGTGGTCGTGACACCAACACGGTTGATGCATGTTCAACGGGTGAGGGGGATACACACGTGTTTAAGGCGTGGATCTACTCTTCATCGGCATCGTCTCTCACTTGAGGCTCTATTCCGGCTTTCACCAATTGATCTCTGAGGATCCGCATGTCATCCTTTAATCTGCGACAAAACAAAAGTGGGTCAATGATCGGCTCCAAATGCGTTACAAGCGAGTGCGGGAACAATGGAAATTAACGTATATGAACTCGATGCAAGTATGGAAATGAATAGATCAAATGAGATGCAATAAATAGCAACGCAAACACATCGACATGCCGGATGTCTCCAAATCCCAGGTCAGCGAGGAAACCGAATACTCAGAAAGAGCTCAAAACAAACCAAAAATGAAAGCTAAAGCGACAAGACCACCAATGCAGCTCTTGAGTCTGAAAAACTGCACATACCTCGTCACAGCCTCCGACTGCTCATCATTCTCCGACTCCATGAACTGGATCTCCATCGTCTTTCTCGACACCTCGTCACCCAGATCTCTGATCTTCTTCTGCGCATCATCCAATTGTTGTTGTAGCATCTTCACCGCCTTGTCATGCTCAACCATTAAGTCACCAAGCTTCAAATTATGCGCCTCATGCACCTGGCTTAGCATCTCGTCCGTCACAACACCACTTGAAGGCGAGGTAGCCTCATGGCTGGCAACGATACCATTGTTGTTCGCTTTCGGAGATGCCTTTAAACTGCCTAATTCCGCTCTCACTGTTGCTAGCTCTCCCTCTGTGTCTGATAATCTCACAGAAAGGACATCCTTTTCCTTTGTGAGCAAGATAAGCTCTTCCTCGTGTATAGCTTTGAGCTTCGACATTTCTTCCGCGCGTGCTTTTGCAGCCTCTTCCAGGTCTTGAGCATGATGATCGGACATTGCCGTCATTGAACTCTTGGTCAGGTTCAATATTTCGGTTGTCACAGACAGATCAGCCTCTGCACCCGAGAGCGCCCTCTTCAGTCTCTCATTCTCGGCAATGTGTTCGGGCGTCAAATGGACTTCAACATCAGCCGCAGCTTTCATTTCTTCAAGCTGTTCCTTGAGAGACTGAACCTCGCTACGAGAGACCTCAAGCGCAGTCTTAGCCTTTGCCAAGTCATCGTGGGTTGCTTTGAGTTCAAGCTTTGAATGGTTGAGTTGTTTGCTGGAACTTTGGATCTCGGATTCAAGACTCGACGCATGTTCAGCTTTAAGTTCCCTAAGAGTGTTTAAATTGGCAGCTTGGATTTCTTCAACGGTAGCCTTGGATTGAGCACGCAGAGCTTGAAGTTCTTTGGCATGATCTTCTCCAGCTTCATGCTGAAACACTAAATCAGTCCTCTAATCCAAATATCAAGATAGAAGAAAAAAAAATACCTTAGCACGCTCAAAAGCCTGCTGGAGAAGTTGATCATGCTCATCTTCGACGCCTTGAACTCTGGCATTGTATTGGGTCTCTTGGCTCTGTGCATAATAGCATCACCCCTCAATACGGAACACAACGTGGGATGGACTAACCTCAAGTTCTTGAGCGATGGAGGCAATTCTCTCTGTCAATTCGTTTTGAACTGCCATGTAGGCTTGCTCGACTTCCAATGATTTGAGTTTGTGGGCCTCCTCGGCATCAACGGCAGCCTTTTTTGCCTTATCCAACTCAGTAATCGTAGCCCCCAAATCTCTTTGTATGGCCTGCAGAGTCTGTGACACTTGCGTATGTTTTTTGGCAGCTTCCGCCAGCTCCCCAGCATGCTTCTGCTGAAGGTCTCCGATGGTAGCTGCATGTCGCGATTCAGCGGTCTTCAGATCTTCTGCTGCTTTTGTTATGTCCTGCTGAGATTGATCGAAGCTACCTTGAAGAGTCTTGATGGTGTTCTTTAACTGATCACGTTCATCTTCAAGAACTTCCTGAGCTTCCTTCAGCTCTAAGATCTCAATCTCGAGTTCGGAGACCTTTGTTGCTGTCTCCTCTTTCTCGGTGTTCAAAGCATTGAGCTGTACTTGGAGGGTTCCAGCTTCCTGTGCTCCCTTCTCAAGCATTTTGATCTTCTTCTGAGCCTCATCTAAAGCTGAGACCTGCACCTGCTTTAGCTGTCCCGTCTCGGCCACGATTGCCTCCAATTCAGAATGGGCTTTGAACAAGGCTTCCTTACTGGCAGCAGCAGCAGTTGCCGCCTCTGAAGTGGTAGCATCGTGAGAAGTCTGGAGGGTAGCCAGATTCTCCTTGGCGCTGGATAGCTCTAATTCGAGAGTCGAAATTCGCTCGTTCAGTTTTGTATCGAGTTCACTGGATGAGGTGGCTGTAGCCACAAGCTATACCACGAAGTCAGTCGAAGGAAGTATATACCTGAGTGAGACCTCACCTCCTCCTTCAAAGAGATCAAGGCGGATTTAGATTCATCATATTCTGCTTGTAGCCTTGTAAGCTCGTCCTTTGACTTTTGAAATGTCACTTCTAGAGCGGCCTTAGACGATTCGAGCTCGATAGCTTGAGAGTTCTTCGTCTCTATCTCACTTTGAAGAGTTTCAAGCGAAAGCTTTAGGCTCTCCACTTGTCCCTCCAATTCAGCCACAGTTTCTGTCTTTGATTTAAGCTCATCACTGGTAGCATTAAGCTATAACTCAGGTGAACCCAAAAGTTAAATTGATTGAGAGGCCAATGTAAAACCTACCCGGTTTCGGAGATCTTCTAGAGCTTTAATATTTCCATCTTCCTTGTCTTCTTTGATAGACGAGATAGAACCGGTGCGTACTACAGAGGACTTGCCCGCTGCAGAAAAAGGTCGAGTGGGGGCTCTCGAGGCAGTAGAAGCCAATGATGCCGTGGGTCGAGCGGCTGCAGCTGACCGGGCAGTAGGCGTGGCTTTCTTGGTTGCCGCCTCTGATATTGAAGCGCGAGGCTTGGCACCGGCGACGCCGACTGAGTGCAGAGAAGAGACAGAACCAGAAGGAGATATGACAGAAGCACGGTTGTGTGCGATACCAGGCTCTGCCGCGACGGCCTTACCACTCATTGAGGAGGCAAGAGTGGTTCGTGGCGTGGTGGGTGGCACGGACTTCATCCCTGCAGGAGCGAGTGAAGTGCGGCGCGTAGGTGCTGCTGCACTGGTGGCTGTGGGTCGGGTGATCGAGGCTGCGGGTTTCGACATTGCGGAGGTAGTAGATCTTTTCAGAGGAGAGGTGGGCGTTGTCCCTCCCGGTCCTGAGGTGCTTCTCGACACACCAGTAACTGGCTACGTGTGGGAAAAAAAGACACGAAGTGGAATCAATTCATGAGTCGCCAGCCAGTCCGTAGGAGCACACGTTGAATATTCACCTTCTTTCCAGGGGAAGTGCCAGCTGTCTTCGTTGCAACAGGCGAAGCCTTGTCCCCTTTTGCCTTTGCCGCAACACTTGTTGAGACAGATAACGTTTTCTTCACAGGTGACTTGACTGCGGTTGTTTTTGCTACCAGAGGTGTGGGTGTATCCTCGGACAGCGGGGTATTGACGGTCGCACTGGTGGTATCTCCAAGAGGGGTGTCTAACTCTGGACCCAGAGGGGTGCCACTTGAGGGATCGGGTTCATTTTCTGGAAAAGGACTTGGTACCTCCTCAGCCGGATTGGTCTGGTCTCCCTCGTGGTTGTCGTGCGGACTCTCACTTCGGTCAGAGGGCTCGATTGGTTCCGAGATCATGTTGTGATCTGCGGAAAGAGGCGACTGAAGTTGCCCATCAATTGTTGACATTTTTTGGGGGAAAGTAGAGGAGAAGGGAGAAGTGAAGACTTCTAAATATTACCCGTTACGGAGAGTGACTTCCTCCTTCCGGGTTACCCTGGTATGCATCAACACCAGTCAACAGACGCGTCGCGCTATTTATTAGCTCCTTAGTACATATTATCTGTATTACAATGCGAGTCTATTTGACACTTCTACAGCAAGAGTGAAGACAAATTCAAGGCTGTAATCGAGGGTTCTTCGAGGTTGTTGTGATTATAGCTCAGGATTGTGATCTGGGAAGAAAGTTTTTGAGTCCTAGAAAGACCACAGGAGGTAACAACTCACAGCACCAGCATCCATAGTTAATTTATTGCCTGGAAACCTGTCAGAATTCTGGCATTGCTAAGTGAGCTCATGATGATCTCACCATATGCCAGGGGAAACCCGACCCAACGAGCAGTGAGGACCCTTCCAAAATGGCCATGGGCAACAATCACGACGTCTCGAGAAACAGTCCCCTCCTCATAATATTTCTTGTGATAGGCACGGATCTGTTCAACGACACCATCGACTCGAGCTTGTAATGCCTCGACACTCTCACCTCCTGCATAACTTGATTCTACCGAGTCAGTTTCTCCCGACTTTGAAGAGACATTGGTTCCTACCCATCTTTCCAGCCGTCCCATCCAGGGCTACGCTCCAGGATCTCTGAAGTTAAAAGGCCTTCATAGTCTCCTACGTTGACATAAATAGGGTGGAAGATAATTTCCAGGCCTTTAAGTAACGCACCGTAATCCCATTCCCTTACCTCCTCTGTCAGGATGTGATAAGGAGTCTTCGGCACATTCTCAAAAAGAAGGTGGAACGTCTTGTGTGCACGTTGCCTCGGAGAGACGAAAACGGTGCACAGATTGTTTGGATCCATCAGGCCTACTATTTTTTAGCACCTCTTCACTTTGGCAATGGATGTACTTACGGCCTTCACCGACTAGTTTTTCAGCCGTTGCTTTCACTTGACTTTCACCTGCAAGAGTCAATGGAATATCCGAGATGCCTGTCTGTAAGGATGGTCAACTTGATTGGTTCTGCCCAGGTAGTGGGATGACATACGTGTCTCCTGGGAGAAGACAAGAAATGTCAAAGATGCCTCAAGGTCTTTGGAAGAAAAGAAACAAACCCGTTTACGGACCATTCGGTCTGTCCTAAAAATCCGATCATCAGACTCAACGAGTTGTAGCTAGTCATCTATCCTTACCATGTCGGACGATGAAAAGCCTAGGCATGGGTCGATGAGGGGACATGGCGATGATGGAAGCAAGACGACGAGGTCAAGGTTGATAAACTAATTTCTGAGATGATCGGACCGAAGTATCTCCTAGGAGAGGCGATCCTGGCTCAGACCTCGCTTATGAATGATAATGCAGCTTTCTTGCAGATGGGCATAAAGTCACATACCAGGGTCCGAGGACTGGAGTTCGATCAGACGATATTAAGCGATGCACCAGGACGCAGTGGTCCAAATTAGCACCGGACCGGAATGCCGTTGGTACCAGGTGTGTATACGTGACCAACCATTGATGATTTGCGATTCGGCGCTCGACTCGACTCCATATACACACTTACAGCTCATTTCTCGGTGGCTTACATCTTGACATGTTCGACGAATGTCAGTTAATTCCAAGTGTTTCGTGACACCTCAAACTATATTACTTGTGTGCAGATGTCGAACACGCCGCAACAACTGGGGTCTCACCTCCCAATGTCCTTCCTTTACCAAACATTCAATATGAAGGATTCGAGTCGTTTCCTTACGGAACTAACGATTCCCGTGCAGATCTTGATGAACTTGCACAGGTACAGTCAATGGTTTCTCCAAAAAAAAATCCTCTCAACAAAACATTCTCTATTTCTCGCACAGATCAATGGCACAGGGATCAATGAACCCACTGCAGCCATCTTCGAGCTCGGACGAGTGCAGTTCGCATTTCCTGCCCCCCTGGTCTCATTTGCAGTCAGCTCAGACCTTTTGGTAATGGGGTTCACAAATAACCTCCTCGTTCTCATCGAACTCTCGCATGCCGACCAAGTCATCAAAATTCCAATACCTCGCAAGGCCATCGAAATGACATTGTCCAAAGTTTTCATGGACCCTTCCGGTCGTCATATCATCGTGACGTCTGTTCAAGGCGAGAATTGGTATTTATATCGATATTGGAAGAAACCTCGCGTCTTGAAAGGATTCAAGATGGTCATTGAAAGTATCGCGTGGAACAAGGCTGCTCTGTTGTCAGCGACACATTCCACGTCAACAAGAGAGATTTTGATTGGTGCGAGAAACGGGACCATATATGAAGCTGTTTTAGATGCAGAGGAGGATTTCTTCAAGTCCCAGGAACGGTATTTGCAGTCTGTGTTTACTCTATCCGAAAGACATCCAGTCACTGGTATCAAATTCAATTACTTCACTGTGTCGGAGGTTAAGAAAGCATTGATTGTTGTTACAACCACAACGAGGATCTACCAGTTTGTGGGTCTCGTAGAGAGGAAGTCTGATGAGGTTGGAAAGGTGTTTTCACAGTTGTTCGCTGGGTATCGGGATACTGTTCCAAGTGCGTCACGACAATTTTGAGTTTATTGAAGTCTTATCCGTATTCGATTCAGAAATTCTCGAGCTTCCTGGAGACATCCAGAATTCCGACCTGCAATACTTCACTCCGAATCCGGATCAGGTACATTCCGTACCAAAACGCATGGCGTGGATGACTGCAGCCGGAGTCTACCACGGCTCTCTCAAAGTCGCCGAGGCTGACTCGGAGGATCACATTGATAATGCACAACTACTACCATACCCAAGTCTACCCGGTCTCGGCTCTGAAGACTTTCCCCTATCCCTGTCTCTGACGGAATTTCACTTCTTGCTGTTGTTCAAGGACAGGATTATCGGCATATGTAACCTGAACGACCACATAGCATATGAGGAGCAGCTACCTCTAGTATGTCTTGGTATGCCTATCTATCACGAACAGGCTGATGATCTTTATATATACATATATATATATATATAGAAATCCGATGAAACCATTCTCGGGATGTCCGCGGACCCCGTACGTCAGACGTATTGGGTTTTCACTAATCAGTCTCTTTTCGAAATTGTCATCGGCAATGAAGCTCGCGATGTCTGGAAGATCTATCTTGAGCAAGGTCAATTTGATACCGCACTCGGGTTTTCCAAGGTTGTATCACATCCTTCATTCATGTGCATGTGTTCATCATGCTTGCTTACAGGCGGCGTATCAGCGTGATCGAGTTTTGGCTGCTCAAGCTGATTCGTACTTCAAGGAAGCAAGATACTTTCAAGCTTCTGGATGCTACTCGCAATGCTCAACGACGTTTGAGGAGGTCGTGCTCAAATTTTTGGATATCGGGGAACGTGATGCCCTAAGGTCATATCTAATCTCACGGCTGGAGCGAACGAAGAAGACTGTACGTCTTGCAAATATCTCTCTTCAGCCTGACCTGAGGATATTGTTGAAGGACTTGACCCAGCGAATGATGCTGGCTACTTGGCTTGTAGAGTTTTACCTGTCCAAATGCAATGAGCTGGACGACATTGTTGCAGCTGGATCTGTTTCACAGGATGTAGATAGTTTGCAGACGGAGAAAGTTATTCTGGAAGATGACTTGCGCCAGTTTTTGAAAACGTACAAGGTGACAGGATTCCAAATCTACTGTTTGAAGATACTGATTTTTTTTTTCAAGAACAACCTCGACAGAGAAACCGTCTACGAACTTATACAGGGTCATGGTCGAACAGACATGTACCTCTTCTTTGCTTCTACAGTAGGCGATTATGCCCGTGTAGTTGAATATTGGGTTCTTGAAGAACGGTGGTCTAAAGCCATCGAGGTGATAAGCGGACAACACGATCTTGAACTCTACTATCGATTTGCCTCTGTCCTCATGCGAAATTCACCAAAAGAGACGGTTGATTCTTGGGTTCGTCAGCCTTCTCTTGACCCTAAACGGCTCGTTCCGGCACTTCTTCAGCTACAACATACGCCTCGAGATCTGCTTTCTCCGAATCAAGCCATCCGATACCTCAATTATGTCATTTTCGAACAACATAATACTTCGTCCACGATACATAACTTACTAATCACTTTCTACGTCTCTCCTTCCTCTCCTTCCTTTTCATCGTATACCTATGATGGTAGTGCGGCATTGAGCTGTCCTACCTCATCAACACAGATACCCCAATCTCAAACTCGAACTCGAATCAATCAAGACAATGATCGACCACTTATCCGTTTTCTGACCAATGCACCTAGCGATCCCATCACAGGCAAACCATATTATGATTTGGATTACGCACTGAGGATATGTAAGCTCGGGGGAAGGATACAGCCTTGCGTGCATATTTATGCAAAGATGGGATTGTATGAGAATAGTGTAGATTTGGCGCTGGAGAAGGGGGATTTGGAGTTGGCGAAGATGAATGCGGACAGAGTGCCAGAGGAGGAGGATCAGGTGTTGAGGAAGAAACTGTGGTTGAAGATTGCGAAGTACGTTGTGCAGGATAAGAAAGACATCAAAGCGTGTGTGATACATATTCCATGGTTTGGATCAAGGAACTGATTGTTGGATACTAGGGCGATGCAGTTCCTGGAGAATACAGATCTGCTAAAGATTGAGGATATACTACCGTTCTTCCCCGACTTTGTGGTCATTGACGACTTCAAAGAGGAGATTGCTCATGCGCTGGAGGAATATTCATCCCATATTGAGGAACTGAAGAACGAGATGGATGAGGCGACCAAGACAGCGGAGAGCATCAAAGAGGACATTGGGGCTCTGAAGAACCGGTTCATCACGATCGATTCAAAGGCGCTGTGTTCGAAATGCGAACAAATGGTGCTTTCCCGTCAGTTCTATGTGTTTCCATGTCATCACAGCTTCCATGCAGACTGTTTGATTGAGATGGTATGTTTAGATCCGATTTTGGAAGAATTGTGACTGATCATGTCTCAGGTCAAGGAATATTCAGCGCCTCACGCACTAAGGAGAATCATTGCCTTGCAAGGGGAACTGACAAAAGAAGCACCTAGTGTCACCAAGAATCTCACTAGTGGAGCTGACAAGCTAGCGGGCTCCACTGGAAGAGCACCTGCCCGGCAATTGGCGCCCCAACGAACGCTATTGTCCGCCAACTTTGGAAATACTCTCAAGGGTAGTGCACAAGCTGCGAATCTGCTCGGGCGGAGTGTCATGACAGCAGGGGATCGACTACGGGATATGATTATACCTGATGCGCTGGTAGCTATTGTTTCGAACCCGACGTGGATACCAGGGATGGGGGGTGGAGGGAAGAAGGGGAGGGTGGACAGGGATTTGGGACAGGAGGGGGAGAAGCTACGAATGGAGCTCGAGGATGTTCTTGCCAGCAGCTGTCCGCTGTGCGAGGGGGTTGTTGCGGGGCTGGACAAAGCATTTGTGAAAGAAGGGGAGGTGGATGGCTCGTGGGCATTGTAGTGGCAAAGATAAAATTATAGACTAGGGTCTAGTGGTTAATTTTTTTGGATCTGCCAGCCTTGCGGCGGAGTCTAGCAGCCTTTCTGGCGCCCATCTGAATAAGGAGAGATTTAGAGAGAAGGAGGGATGGCGGAGCCGAAACCTGCCTTGGCCTTGGCTTCTTCCAGCCTGCGCTTCTCCTCAGCCGCCTTGCTGCGTCTCAGCGCTGCCTCCCGTCGTCTGCGGCAAAGAGTGAGATTTTATTCAATAATACCCGGACAGGACACCTGCCTGTCGAGCTCGGCCTGTTTCTCGTCGCGGAGCTCGAGCTCGAGCTTTTTGGTCGCCTGAGCCTGCTGAGTTTTTTCCATGCGAACACGCCAATGACGGGAGGACATGGCAGGAAGGAGAGGTAATCCGCAGTTAGCCGAGCTTGGCCTCCTGCCTTGTGCCTCCATGCTCTGGCCAACCACCGATGCAATCCAAACTCAACATTCCCACAACCATGCCCTCGACGACCCCCAGTCCAGTGTCCTCGACCTCGACGACGCCCTTCGCCCCCATCACGGCAACAACAACGACGACGACGACGACGACGACGACGTTGCCCCCATGTCCTATCTCGGCCCAAAAATGCGCTTCCACTCCCGCGCACCCTGGGAGCTCGACGAAGACGCCTCTGACGATGTAGATGAGACCACATCCATCGCCCACAGCGTCCACAGCAGTTTTATGGGCATGTTCTCCTCCGCTCGTAGCAAGCCTCACAAGCCAAATTCATCGGCCAGTCCAAGACCCTCAACCGGTCGCCCTAGCGTAGAGTCTAATCGCTCTGTCCTCAATTCCAAGCGCTCCTTCGACAGCACTCATCCTCGCGGCGCTCTCTAGTACGTGTCACTTCCTTCGTCTTAATTTCTCTAATTTTCGCTCTTAAAAAGTGCGCTGGCTCAAGAATCTCTCTCCACCTCCTCCTTGGGCCGCCCTCATCACTCTGGACGCTCAGAGGGCTTTCGCGGTAAAGTCTCACTAGGCAGTTTTCGCTCAAATTCTTCCACTCTCGATGTCCCTAACGATCCTGCCGCTCGTCTTCCCCCTTCTGCCATTGCCTCACACTCTCCACGCATAAGCTGCGATACAACAAACTCTTCGTCCTTGGACGTATCCAACATTTTTGTCGATCGACACAATGACAAAGTCTTCCACCCCTACGCCAGCCCTGAGCTTGTCCCCTATTCTTTAGAGCCGCCACCGCCACCGCCACCACCCAAGGTCCTCCGGAAAGACTCTAGTTCTACCATTGTCGAGGTGTCTCCATTTTCTCCTAAAATTCCCGAGAACCCAAAGCGACGCGTATCTCAAGTTCAGGGCAAGGAAATTTCCAGCCCTGTCACCGATACTCCAATCCAGCCCCAGCCTGACGAACCCCTCCCTCATGCAATCCCCGGCTGGACGGAGCGGAGCTTGAATCCTGGTTTTTCCCTCATATCCTTGGAGGAGGCTCGTGCTCAACGTCGCGGAACCACTCTTCTTTCTCTGAACACAAGGACTTATGAGCCTCTGTCTACTGGAAATTCCTCTACAACGACTGCAGCTGAAACCTCTCTCTCGCTCCCCAGCAATGCAAGTCACTCAGATTCTGTCGCTGCACGAGCCCGAGGACGATCTATCAGCGCTAGTGCTAAAGCTAGAAATGTGTTGTCCTCTCTAGTAAAGCAACCTGAAAGAAGGGGATCGGAGAGTGGTTTTGCTACTGGCCTTGAACCGTCAACTTCCAGGGATACTACTACAGCAGCCGTTAAAAATTTGAAGCACAAAAAAAGCGGATTTATAAGGCTGTTCAGCAATACCAAGGCTTCCGAAAAAGAACCAACCCCTCCACCGCCTTCTGTCCCCTCGTTGCTACAGTCTGAGGCCTCCGCTCTCACTTCGAAGCACATTCCTAAACCTTCTTCCCATCGTATCCCCGTACCAAGCTTATCGCCCTCCCTGCTTGAGGCTGCCCGATTTGAAGGCGCTTATCAACCGGGAGCCTCTGATGTCATTGACATTTCATGGTCATCAACAACTAGCCCCAAACGTTCTTTACCACACAATATATCCGTTAGTACCGGATCATCCCCACTTCAACTATCTCCTCAAATCACAAAAGATGAATCTTCACAGCAGCCCGTGCCACCTGATGTCAATGATTGCCCTTCACTCAAGCTACGCCCTATCTCGACGCTTTTCAGTGCTCACTTTGGTGATCATATCGACGTTACAAAACTCACCTTTGACGAGGAGAGTATAGGGCCAAAAGAGACCAGAGATGAACCTGTAGTGAGAAGACGAGACAACGGGAGATTTCGACTAAATTCACTTGCTTCCATATCTGTCTCATCTGGTCCTTCTTCAACATCGGCTGCTTCCTCCCAGTCTAACCTTAGTCCTCTTGCGCCTTCTTTTACCAGTACAATCCCTACGACCCCCATCACTGGTGGGATTGTGTCGCCTACGAGTGGTAGTAGCACGGCAGGACCAATCTGGAACCCTGACCATGAATATGTTCTTGTGGATGATAGGTTGAATATGGACACACGATCTATACCACCTTCGTTATCGTCAAATGCCAGTTCCTCGTCACATGCTACGGACCAGCAAGCGACTACAACGATCAAGGTCTTACAAGAGCATCTTGATCATACCAACAACATGTGGCAGAAGAGAGTGCGTGAGTTGGAGAATGAGATCAAATCATTGAAGAATGAATTGGCTGGGATGAAGTTACAGAAGCATAACGGAGGTTGTGAGAAGTGCGGAAATAAGATACCGCCGGTGCCACCATTACCTCCCAAATCGCAGCAACACCAACTGTTGAAAAATGAAGGCGGAGTTGGCAGAGTCATGAATAGACCTCGATTCAAGACAGGTAGTTCTGGGAGGTTTGTCAATGGCCAAATGTAAATCCTTCTGTCTGTAGTGGGAAGTGAGGAGTATGCTCTCTCCTCTCGACGACTGTGGACGACATCACTGATATCCCAACTCACCTATACCTCTTCGGGCTACACATTGTCACTATTCGGTTTGTACAGCACATAAACACCTTCGACTTCGATTTTTTTTCTTAATTTCAGCTTCCACCTTAACTCATTTCGTTGTTAATGCTATCGAGACTATTCCTCAGCATTTTCCACTGCTCGTAGTGCCCTCTCCCTTCTGCAACCCCATCATCATCATTTGGTTATTCCCGAACATCTCCATTATACACTTGGTTTGGACTTTAGATTTTCTTATTTTATCCTCCAAACGCTTTTTTATATTTTATGTTCCTTCTCCCTCCCCTTCTCCTTATATCTCTCTTTCTCCATAACGGTAACCCTACCTTCCATCCCACTCGTCAGGTTTTTTTTTTTAAATAATTCAGTCCCGGTGCAAGTGGTTAACGGGAATGCTCGTTACATGTGGTTCTCCCCCTAGTATGAGCTGTTGTTTTGAGGTTTACTAACTGGGGTCTCCTTTTTTTTTCTATCATTAATCAAACAAGTACTACCTTCTTGATTTATCATTATTTCTATCTTGGAGTTGTATTACTCTTTACGTGACAACGACTATTTTCTTTCTATTTCGGGCGAAGCCCACGTTGGATGTTTTTTAAAAAAAGTCTTTTCCAATTATTTACAGTGTATTATTTTGTTCGTACACCACATTGAGATCTCCCTCATATTACAAATGAAACAATCTGAAAATTATTGTTCTTGCATCGTAGTAAGTCATCACAACGAAAAATAAAAACAGAGTGCAGCAAATAACGATAAAAATTACATTGCGGACAAACCAGTTATCTCCTCCCACCCAAAAAAAAACCATCTGATCAATGCCACTTACTCTTCATCTACGCCGATGAGCCATCCAATACCTTTCGAAAACACTTTGGATGCCTGCGATGATACGTCATCTAGTGTATGACCACCGTCTGAAACATGGCAAGAACCACTGCCTTCAACGGTCAACACACCATGTCCCTGGTTATCCCCGTGGTGAGAAGCATGCGAAGATGTTGTTGTTGTTGTTGTACTGCGTTGACCAACTGAGAAAGGAAAATTCGCAGCAACGCTCCGAAAAGTCCGACTCGCCAAAGCAGCAGCGTCTGGCGTTGACAAAAGCGGTGGAGACGGCATGTGAAATTGTTGAAGTTTGGTACGGAGGGAGGAAGCTGCCATGTTAAACGTGGCGGCGTGGTTCCAAGATTGACCATCACCACGGGTGAGACCATGGTTGCGTTGACGATGCCGCAAGGAATCTGCAAGTAATTTCCCACTGGTATGTGGTTGCTTCTTTTGCATGAGATCCTTTTCGCGACTGACAATGTCTTCCCTCTCAAGACGCTTCCAGGCTGTCAGAATGTCATGAAGCTTTTCAGGAGGGCAGAATTCGAGGGTGCGTCCGAGAAGCCCCAATTTTTTCTTGAGGTCGCCAAATTCTGGTTGTCGACCAAGTTGGAAACATCCAACCCAGCACACTTCAACAGCTTCCTGAACTTGGTCGTCCTTACCATCCAATGGGTTGAGAGAACCTCGGAGTTTCATGACAATGTCCACCATCCGCATTGCATTCTCATACGCTCGGGTGAAGTCTTCTGCTTGCAAGGCAGCATCAGCAAGCACGGCGAGTGTTTTTACTTCTGCTGTTGCATCTCCACGAAACCCGAGTTTGTTGCAGAGATCGAGAACGACTTGAGTGTGTTTATACGCATCATCATTACTGGAGAGAACACGAGATACGAGAGAGAGCCTGTCTTTTGTCAGACGGATCTCTATCGGCGAAATGGGGATCCCAGGACGAGAGTAGACATTAAAGGAAGAAATTCGAGATGTTGCTTCGATAAACTCTTTCTCCCGAATAAGTCGGTCAGATGTTGGGGGTACATTAAGACTGATGATCAAGTTTAGGTCCACAGTCTGTAGTTTAACGTTTGCAGGACTCACCAGTCGTAGGCTAGTTTCATGTCACCTATTTTGTAATTTCCAGAGCTAGCATTGTCATAAAGCTCATGCGAAGCAGCAATCACAATTTCTTCCACGGCCTGAGAATCCAAAGGCAGTTTATTCCGCGTTGAATAGAGTATACTACGGGCAACGTCAAATTCTGACAAAGGATAAGAGAACTCGTTTGATATGAATGGAGAAAGCAAGACTCACTACCAGCACTCAATAGACCTCCCAAGAATATGCGGAAGATCTCGTCGTCACTTAAATACCCGAACGCGTTCTTGACTCCGGTCTCACTCTTCCCTGTCAATTTTAGCATGTCCTCCAATAGCCACTCCCAGTCTGCTACTAAACTGAGTTGATCCTGCACACCACCAGCCCGTCTAGCCATTCGATTCGCCCACGCTCGTTGTTCCTTTGCATCATTATAACTTTGCAAAAACCATCTCAAAGGAGCAGGAACACTCCAGCGGGAGAAAATCTCTCCAGCTTCGAGGTGCACATCAAGTATGTCAAGGGCTTTGGACAATGAAGAAATATGCAAAGGCTTGAAGAAACACATGAGCTCAGCAGGTGAAATATGAGGACGAGTTGTTGAGGGAGTGACGAAAGTGCCGAGCGATGCGATTGTTGTATCAACCACATCTTCTTCATTGTCCTCCATGCGAGGATGGTCCCAAGCTGGTAAACACTCAAATATGCGACTCATCGTGGGCCACTCATCTAAGCTTCCACTGCCATAGAGGCACGATAATGCCAGACATACCAGATCCTCTTCTCTCTTTACAATGCGCTGTGCAACAGGTAGAGTTGGCTTTGAGGCATCAAATACAGATGCGGCCAATCCAAGACGCGAGGAAAGGATGAAGTCATAAAGGAGTCGGTTAGGAAGGTCGGGATCTGGAAGTCCTGCACGCTCTGAACGAGCTTCGAGTACGTAGAGGTAGGGCAATACAAGCCGGGAAATGTCATTAGCTAGAGAATCAGGTGCTGAATGCGACAGATACGCGCGCACGACTGCGGGAGGATCCAGCGTATACCAACGTGTAAGCGTCCAGTCCTCCGTGATGTCACCTGAGTTCGGGGTATCATACACAAGTCGAGAAAGTAAGCTGAGCTCTTCTCCGAGCTCGTCCAAACCCGGAATCCCTTGAGATGCACCATATTGGATCAAATCCAGTGCATTGTCTACCAAACCTGTAGATGCAATTATTTTGTTTGCACGATTTTTGTACCATGTCGCAAAAGCGTCTGCATCCAAGGACTGTTGCTGTTCTGCCGAAGAGGGTGGAGCATTTATCAATGGGAAAGAGAATTCAACTTTACTGTCTCTCGAAGCTCGTCGAAATATTTCGGATTCCGAAAAATCGACCTCAGTTCTCCAAGGGTTGAAAGAGGGTTCCAGTTCTTTGTAGGAGGGAAAATCAAATTTAAGAGCAATTTGTTGGTACTCGGATGGATGAACGTGTTCCGGTATGCTATCCAATATCGTTAAACGGAATGACCATAGATAGGAGCCGTGCCTATCCAGCAGAACTCTCAAAGAACTGAACCACTCTTCGGATGCGAGTTGACACGCTAACCACAACAAATCATTTACCAGGAAAGTACGCAGAGAGAATGGGATCTGCAGAGGCTTTGTAGGTGGAGGTGCCAGGATTGGCTTTTTAGCGGGCTCTTCAGCCCAAGGGTCATCCCAGTCATCCTCAATCTCGACCTCGGCCTCACTTTCCTCCCCAGCTTCAGTATCCTCGACATCCTCTTCGACTAACGGCGCCTCTTTCTGCATTTCCGAAAACGTGTTGAGGCGATCCAGCCTTTGAAGGAGGATTGAACGAAGATAACAGAGTTGTGCATCGGCCGTGGTGACACAGAAATGACCGACTAAAGCGTCATGACTTTCTTCTGAAATGATCTCATGGGCAGAACCAGCTACCACATCTTTGCTCCTTTCCACAGCAGCAGCGGTTCTCAACAAGCCTGCCTCAAGAAGAGCTCTCTGGAGAGTAACACTGTCAAGGATGCGGTCAACACAAGCAGCAGCTATCCAGAGGTCGTCGTGAGCTTGCTTCAGGTCTTCAATGTGGCCTATGGTGAGGTCCGCATCAGACATTGACATCCATTGCTCGTATATATTCTGTGATATTGAAGCCATGATGAGGGTAAGGATGAGAATGAAGCACAAACCTAAGGTCTGATCAGACACTGGACACGTATAGTGTGACGACTGTAATTTGATCCGTAACACGTTATGACCCCGGGTCTGTAACCCGACATCAAATTCTTTTATCATCGCGTCATGAACTTTGCCTCCTGAGAACTTATGTGATTGCATTATTGCTCAATCCAGCTTTTCCCCTCCAACTCCAAAAGCCATCCAGAGATTGCGACCAAGATGTCCATATTGCCATCGGGCAGTATCATATCTACGCGGTAATAATTCAAAGCAGGTTCAATTGCTAATAACCTTAGAGTTAACGGTTATGACCAAAGGGGAAGTGCATCAAGGTGTACAAAAATAAAAATAGATCGGGACGAGCATTATCAACATAGAAAATCCTCTAGACATATATCCCCTTCTACAATCAACTCTATCCCATCGGCCTGGCAGTGCAAAATGCATTGAAGTAGTCATACGGCGCACATTCTGATGTCAAGTTGTCTGGTCACACAGTTAACTATGCAGTTGGGGAGCTTTGAAATTGCACCTTGACACAAGAATTCTTTAGAGACGAACTAGAAGAAGAGCAGGAATGATGATTTGAAGGAGATTTGTGGTTGTCCTCCTTGAATATTGCCAAAAAAGTAACTTGGCAGACCATATGGGTGTGAGTTTAGGATGAGGGAAAACAATTTAGAGCTATGGGATAGCTGTTGAATTGTTCTTCACACATTTGTGTGGAACTTCAGCCCTGCAGAAGCATCATCAGACCTGAATCTCACCTTCGGCTTTGGACATCCGATTAATTCGTTCACCACATATGGTTGCTTATATATGAACAACCCTGTAACCAGGAGTTTGGTTGGCGGTAGCAAAATGTCCGTTCCAAGATCGATTCAGCCAGACACTTCCTGGGAGAGATCACATTCTTACTCTTGAAATAGGTGAAACAAGAATTGGACAATAAAACTACCTGTCAACAATACTGTCTATGATTTGAGAGCGATCATGATGCTCTCAAGCTCCACAAAAGTTCTATTCTGCTCAGTCGAGGGATCATGAGCAAGGATGTGCGATAAGATCTGTATGATGAGTGAAAACAAGATGTTAGCACAAGCAGGCAAATCCATTTCATTGAAGATGCAGTGTATTGGGCGTCTGCAAGTGCCTGGGCCGTCATATTAAGATGCTTGGCAATTATGGATCGTTCTTGAACTACCGGAGGGGGCCTGGCTCGAGAGCCCAGAGGTTAAAAGGCATTGGTAGATCAAAATCCTTCTGTCCGCTCTAATCAGTCGTCTAGGGTTCGGTGATGAACGAAATGCATCAAGGACTGGTTGGTGATCATCTTCTTGAAGCTAGATCCCTGGGATATGAACTAGCTGTAAGAAAAGTGGCTCCGCTTTCGCAAATTGATAATGCCTTGGATCGATCAGCGCTATGCTGACCATCCGGTTCTGCTGCTCCGTGTGTTGGTTCTCAACCATTGGAGTTCAGGTGAGTGACTAGAGCCTCGTGGTCCCTGAAACAGATATTTGACAGAAAATTTTTATTGAGAGAGATAATGATAGACAAGATGCGACTGCTGTGGTAAGTGGTATGATCCTGGTCGTCACCTGTATGCAGGACAGCATACACAAGTAAATATGGTCGACAAATGTTAAAAAGGCTCAAACTATTTGAAAGTAGAAATATGATATCTTGATTAAAATAGGGTGTCCTGCGAGCGATTGTTAGTGAATAGACAATGTTGTCTAAATCATTACGAACCTCGTCGCGTAAGTATTCTCCGACATCACTGACAAAATTTCCTCGCTGAGTATCGGCATTGGACATATCAGTGCGAGTACTCACGCTTGGTGAAAGACCACAATTGATGTTGGATCTATCTTTCGAGTGTCAATTGTCGACCGGGCAGTGACACCAAAGCCCTATCATGGTGAGCAGTCTGACTACTTCTAGTGAGATGACTCAACGTACCAGCGGTGTGTCGTTCATACTATACACAACAACACCTTGATGTTCTGGTGTATCTTCCGTTATCCGTCCCAGGTGTGCTTTTAAGACGTGGTTTCCGTACAAGAACGGCATTTCACCGTTAGGCTTTATCCAAATCTAAGTAAGCAGTTTTTTTTCTCTTCTCAGTAATACATCTCGCAATCCATTTGAAGGTTATGCTTGCTTTGTACTTGGCATATTGTGCCAGATAATCCAAAGAAGTCACATGCAGCTTGAATTTTCCGCTCTTACTGAATTTCCCAAAACACGTTCCAAGGCTGACAAGGTTCGGCCTTGCTACGGATATCGCCAGTTTCATAGAAGATTCAGGGGCATAGAAAACACGATCTTTGTGTAGACGAAAGCAATGTGGTTCATCGGATCTATCAATAAGGTGAACGAGATTTTTGCCCTGTTGTAATGATGTCAGATGATGCAAGTCTGATCAAATTGAGAGATGCCAGACAGACAATGTAATTGGAAAGCTTGGTGAAAACAGCTTTTGATTCTTCTTCTGTCAACGGACGCATCTTGGAGGACTATGTTTACCAGAAACACTTTTTCAAATTGAGTCTTCTCTCATATTACATAATACATTGATTCCAACCGCGTCACAGGAGGTCCTCAACTTCAATCTCCAATGGCTTCTTCTTTCTCGTCATTTCCTTCTTTTTCTACATTTCCCGATATTGAGCCTGGCCCGAGCAGTAGACATTCTGATTCTGAGCCTTCACAGAAGAGGAGAAAATCCGACCAGGTTTCGAGGACTAAGAGGAAAGAAAGAAGTGAAAGTCGGGAAGTAAACAAGGAAAGACGGAAAAAACGTGAACCATTGACAGAAAAGGGGAGGAAGAGAGATGGAAACTGGGATAGGCACAAACCCAAGGGCAAGGAATGCGTAAAAGAGAAAGACAGTGAACGAGATGACGGGCATAAGTCCAAACACAACCATCGAGATAATGATAGATATAAGCATCTTTCTATCGACAACCTCACATCTGATCAGCAGAAAGCTGATGTTGATCTCAAGAATCACGACGAATCCTATAAGATTTTTTTCACAGATACGAAGGGCGATAGTCTTTATCTACAATATGGCAGTCTATACGCAAGGGACGTACCGAAATACCGTTTACACCATGGTGTGTTGCATTCCAGTGACTGTCGTAACGTCTAATGATGGTGAAGGTGGCAGGAAAATACTTGGCTTGTCTACTGCCTGGACCGTATATCAAAGGGCTGCTAAGGGGATAGAGGTCGGGCTGATAGGAACGCACAAGGTAAGTCGGATCTATCTTATGGCATTGTCTTCTGCTGAAATGATCTCAGCTGTCCACGTCGGGTCTCTCGGGTTCGAGTGCTCGTTCGCTTCTCGCTCTGCCACCAACGAAGAAAATATTTCCATCCACTACTACCAAATACGAAGAAATTGACGGGGTGATTAAGCTGCCTTCGCGCAGAAGACGTAGAAATCCTGAGGAGTCTTATCGCGCCATTACCATCACTCGAGATTCAGATTCCGATTCCGAATCCTCCGGAGCCGCTGATACTGGAGAGGAGAGTTCTGATTCTTCGCCTACTCTAACGACCCAACAAGTTGCAATCAAGAAACTTGAACAAGAAATCGCAGAGGATCCATCAGCTGTGGACAAATGGTTCTCTCTACTAAATCATACCCTTTCAACCATTCCACTCTTGTCCCGGAACGCAAGAAAGGCTCGTTCAGAAATTATTGTGTCTATTCTATCCCGTGCGTTGACGGTAAACAATAACAACGAATCAACGAAGTTACTTCGACTACGGTATATGAAAGCTGGAGAGGAAATTTGGCCAGAGGCTAAATTGAAAGCCGAATGGGACATTGCTTTGAAAGGCGGTGGAATTGAAATCTGGATGGAATGGCTAGAGTGGCGTATACGTACTATGCAAAACATGAACGGCCTTCTTGACGAGATTTCGCGTGTCTATTCTGCATTTAATACTGGTGAGGAGCCAGTTGGGGAGCTAGCGAAGCTGAGAGTGTTTTGGCGCGTAGCTGTGCTCTACAAAGATGCAGGTTAGTGGTTAGTTATGGTGCTTGCAGTTGACTCATGGAGTGAACTGTTGGCAGGATTCACGGAAAAGGCGATGGGTATGTTCCAGGCTCAAGCCGAACTGTGAGTATTGGTGTCATCATTCGTGCTCTCATATTAAGAGCATTTCCCTTGATCACAGAGCTTACAAACATCCCCCAAATCTCAGAGATGCGACTAGCAAAATTCAATTCTCAGAACTTGAGGAGTTCTGGGATTCCGAAATGGCTAGAGTCGGCGAGGAAGGTGCTGAAGGTTGGGCAAAATGGTACGCTTCAGGTAAACCAGGAACTTCGGCGTCATGTGGGGTCGAACTCGCCAAACTGGACGTCGTACAATTGGACCCTTACCGTCAATGGTCATTCAATGAGATTCAGCGAGATCAATCGTCGCTTCTCCCAGCTAAATCATCCGATCAGGTTGCGGAAATCGACCCTTTCGCTACTGTTCTATTTTCGGACGTTCGACCCTTCTTATTTGAAATGAGATACCTTGAGACGAGGCTTGCTTTCCGGTTGGCGTGGTTGTCATTTCTCGGTTTGCACGTCCCAGGTTTTACTACCTCTATCACAACGGATGCTGCATCGAACTGGGATGATCGGTGGAGTGCTGGTTATCTGACGACACAATCACGTCTTGATACAATTTTCCCCGCATCGTCAGATCAGAAAGCTGTCATGACGGAATCTGCTGCTGGTGTAGTGGTGGGACGGGAGAAGGAGTATGCAAACAGTTTTAGTATTCCTGTCAAAGAATGGGGGAAGTCGGCTGTTGATTGTCTGGACATTGTAGCTGATGCGTCCAAAGGTTTAAGAAGTTGGTGGAATCAGGAGGATATAGAAGGGTCAGATGTGTTATTGATAAGGAGGGTTTTCGCGCAACTCAGGATGGGAAGTAGAGATATTGCATGGGATGAGATGGCTCTTGGATTTGAGTCTGCCATAAACGTGAAGAAGTCAGTGATTGTTTTTGATGATAGTTGTCTAGTGCTAACGACGGGGTCACAGTTCTCTGAAGCTGTCCAAATCTTTGGTTTCCATGGCGCAGGACTCCGTACTTCACTGGGCGGCTCATGCTCAATTGGAGCGACTGCGTGGTCGACTCGATGATGCAAGGAAGGTATATCAGACAGTCCTCCTTTCCTCGAAACCTCCCGCAACAGTCCTCGGCTTGGCGATATTGTGGTACAATTGGGCCGAGTTAGAATGGCTTGCTGGAGAAAACCAGGAAGTCATCAAAGTCATATTACGTTCAGTGGATATAGAAAACACAAATTCTGGGGTGGCGTTTCTCAGGGCAAAAAGAAAACTGGAAGATGCAGCCGATACACTGACTTCTTCCATTCTTGAGACGACAAAAATGAAGGAGAGGGAAGCCTGGGTAAAGTTGCGTGCCTTGTTAGAAATCATTACTGGAAAGGATGCGGCGTCGATGCTTCAAGTTTTTGACAGGTATCTCCATATGGAAGATCAGACCAATGCAGCACGGGAGAGCATGACGATGGCGGGATTGGTGATGCTGTACCGATACGGAGTTGTTCTCAAAAACCCGATGCCGCCCATGATATTGCGGGAGCGAGCTTCGATAGCCCTTGGGGCATTTCCCGGCAACTCGATTATTTTGGGCATTTTCCTCGAAGGGGAAAAAGGTCAGGGTGTCTGGGGGAAAGTCAGGGACATGTTAGGGGACAATGAGGTGGATGTTGGAAAGACAAAGGATGTGGCTCGCAGGGTGGAGGAAGTGTGGGTTGCTGGATGGGAAAAAGGTCGCTGGAAGGGTGAGGTTGAGCGTACTAGGAGCGGACTGGCCGGAGCTGTGGAAAGTGAGAGGTGTGTTTTCACAGGGGTTTCATAGGTGGGAGCATACTGATACTGATATGATGAATACCAGAACTAGAGCAAGTCCGGTGATTTGGCGGATCTACCTTGAATTTGAAGTCCGAGCTGGCGATTTGGAAAGAGCCAAAGGACTTCTGTACCGCGCGATTGGCGAATGCCCATTTTACAAAGGTTTGTTAAGTCGCATTGTACTGCAGATGACTAACTGAGCGATATCTAGGCCTGTATCTGATGGCGTTTGGAGTGCTGAGGAGTGTATTCACCACACAAGAACTCGGTTCGCTCGCGGATCTGATGGCAGAACGAGGACTCAGATTAAGACAGGGATTAGATGAAGCGCTAGAGGGCTGGGATGTGTCGGGTGCAGAAGTGAGTGACGATGACTATGACGGAGGAGAAAGCGAGATTGAGCGGCGAGCCGAGGAGTTGAGGAGACTAATGCCATACTAGACTATGATATTAATAGAGAATGAATGTGACGACTGTGTGACTAGGCTGTTTATAACGGTTGTTAGCTTGGCTTTGCTTTGCTTTTCCCGTGTCCTCGCCAACAGCGACCTGTGCTGTGCGGGGACAATCGACTTCTGTGTTTTAATTGTTTTGATATTTCATCGCTCTTTCTTTTTCTCTTTTTTTGCGAAATACAGCTCTCCTGCTGCTCAATTCGCAACTTTCTCTGTCCTACCACAAGCTCTGTATTGCACCTCCCAAGACATGCCCACCATCCCTGCTCCCAGCCTTGTTCTTTCACATGAGGAATGGCCAGATGCAGACTTCGATCTACCAGACGGTGCTCCCATAACAACCCCATCCGACAAAGATGATGATCTGGACATCGAGATGGACCTTTGCCCGACTACTAGTGCCAAGGCCCAGACAGTCATCGCTAGGATACCCACTCGATCAGCTTTAGCCTCCTCATTCACATCTTCTGTGTTTACAATACGACCACCTTCAACTTCTCCTGCAGACGAGGGCGACGATGAGGGCGTATCGACCATTAAAGCTTTAGGTAACGATACTCCCAAGGTGACATCGCAGACTCCACCGGCTTCCAGAACTATCGAAGATGATTTCGAGGACGGATTGGCTTTACCTTCAGATCTCAATCAATTGTCTCTACCTTCTCTCTCGCTCCATCACCGATCTTCAAAGATTTCTCTGGAATGGGGCGACAAAGATCAGACTTCATCTTCCCAATCCTCCGATACATATTCGACGCTTGGGTTTACCAATGCTTCGCCCTCCTCCAATTCTTTATCCTCTACATCGCTTCCTGAAACAGAGTCTGAGGATGATGAACGACATAACCTTGATGGTCTTGTAATTCCCGTCTCCATCTTCGAGTCCGGTAGTGGCGGCAGACATCTCAACAAAATTCTCGAGTTGAAGAAAAAGGCTTCATACATGACACAACATGTCAAGGTAGCAATTTCAAACTCAGAAGATGATTTTGAAGCAGGCCTGATTCTCAGCGACGATGTCGATCTCAGCCCAAGTCGGTTACTTCAGAATGCACAGATCCAGCGACCGCATCGCCATTCCGATCGTAGCTACAGTGCTCCTCCGCAACGACCACCGTCAACCTCTTTGCGTCCACCCTCGCGATTGCGGAGCGAGAGAGCCAAGTCCCCAACAGTTCCACCGCCATCGTCCGCGCGCCAGTTCCAAAGGCTTCGACTTTCGCCTTCCCCGCCACTACAGCCACCTCCACGAAGCCAGTCGAGTTTTAGTTCTTTTGGGACCCAAAAACCACCTTCCTCACAATCCTCTGCGCTTCTCGTATCCAAACCAGGCAGTTTACGGGGCCAGAAATCACATAATGGTTTGAAACCACCCACCCCCCCAACCTCGCGTAAACTTGCTCGCAAGGCGTCATTATCCTCGCTCATGGAGATGAGCCATGCCAATGCGCCAGAACCACCTGTTAGTGCACCAAAGTCCTGCGCTCGGTATGGGATACCCACAGCTTCTTCTATCGCGAAAACACAGGGGGGCTTAAGCACCAAACCAACTGAACAGCCCATTCCACCAATTCCCCCCCATACGCCTTCATCCAATCCTACCGCCCTTCGTCTGACAATGCCAGCTCAGATGAAATCAAAGTCACGGCCATCACTTTCGCAAGTGTTTTCCGGTTCGTCTGTCATCCCTTCGCCAACATCCAAGGAACCGCCTTCCGCAATACCTCCACCCCTACGGCCTCCATCAAGCTTGTCCCTTCGACATTCAAGTTCTCGGATATCCAAGACAAGTGCGTTATTAAATGCCCCACCACCTTCCCCAGGAATATTTCCAGCACCTAAAGTGCTTAAACGCCCAAAACGGCAGAAAACTTACGGGGATGGTACCGAACTTGATGGCTTTGACGATCTTCCCACAGATCGAGACAAGGAGAGCCAGTACCATGTTCCACCAAAGGGGTATGGGAACCGAGTACCGGGGGTCGTTTATACATCAAAGCCTACTCCCTCGCCTTTACCCGCACCAGTCACAGAAAGTGATAATAAAGGCACTGTGCGGAGGAAGAGGCGCACAGAGTCCACCAGCAATGGTTCGTCCTTCCTTTACATGTTTCAACCTAAGCCAGCATTTTGATAGACATGGTTGTTGCTCCATTAGCTTCTGCGACCAACACCCTACGACGAACAAATATTCGAATTGATTTTTCATCCAAAGTCTCAATGCCTTCTGAAGTACTCCCGAAGAAAAAAAAGACTTCTTCGCCTTTGAACCAAACCAAGAGAAAACCGACGCTAATCAGGAATCTCAGCGGTGTTGGCGCGTCCAAAGGTAGGTTTATTTAAACTGCACCAAAATCCTTGTGTATACTCAATTCCCCTCAGTTATTGGTGATATGAAATGGAATCCCCAAACCTTGCGATGGGAAGGCAATGATCAGGCTCTCAAAGATTTTGATGCTACCTCCACAAGACCTGCCCTCATTACACCCCTGACTGGATCCTCGATAGGATCACCAGTGGGCTCTTTTACATCTGGTGTCCGAAGAGTAGGCAACATGATATTCGACCCCCAACGAATGTGTTGGATATCAGCACTACCTCCCGAAGAAAATGAGCCCGACGTTTTCGCCAACCTCGCAGATGACGAGAACGAAAACGATTGGGACTCTAAGAATGGAACAATACGCGCCAGCATGCAACGCACACCCTCTGAAACTGGAAGTGCAACAACCACGATATCACAAGGTCGTATAGACCCCGTCAGCCCCACGAGAAATCGTTCTCAAGTTTTGTCTGACTCCGAAAGTGATAGGGGGTCTAGAGCATCCTTGGCAGTCTGTGATATAGATGATACCTTTGTGCGTGCCTGCAGAGCAGCAGAGGAGCGTCATCGTCAAGAAATCAAGGGCTTGCAGTCAACCTTGTCGAGACATGCTAAATTCTCTGAGCCTGACCGATTGCATCTATACGAAATTCGTGCGCTTGCAACGCGACAGTACTGACCCTCCACAACATTTTTCCTTTTACTCTGATTCATCGGTTTGACTTTATGTCTCTCATTTCAACTCTTGGATCCTAAACAACGTTCCTTTACTCCACTATGGCATATTTTTATCGTCAACTATATTGTCTCACGTCTTATCTCGAGGTTGTTTGTTCTCCAAAGACCCCACCTCGTTCTTTTGATTTCGACGTTTCTAATGGTGTCTTGTTTTATCTAGTGAATACCTCATTCCTTGGATCTTCTTTACACCCGTTTTCATATATTACGCTGTCAGCGTAGGAACTAGCTGAATTTGTAATCTCTCGACTCTTTCCGGTGTATACAATCCAGCCAAAGGATCTGTCACGTACTATAACAGAATACACCTGCTCCCTTTTTCATCAATCTCTCGTGGGTTCTTATGAAAGAGGAGGCATTTCTATTCGGTGTGATCACGATCACCTCCAATACCATGGAATCGCGATAAGAATATTCTTCTTCTCTTCTTTGATAGACCCCTAGCTTGATGGCTTCAGTCACTGTCTCAACGTCAGTGCTTTCTACTCCGGAAATTAAAACAATCTCAGCTGGTAGAGGACAGATTATTCTAGTGTCCATGGTACCAGAGCCATTTTTGAGGAGCTGTCTGCGGCTTACCCATTGAAATTGTTGGCGCCACGAGTATGCAAAGAAGCAGTTGCAATTGTGTATCTCTTGACGTATGGCGGTGGA
>Ga0153934_1000059_pt1 | contig 26411 bp, 20 predicted proteins | sample TSNJ018MetaG_FD_104708 | JGI IMG/M metagenome (GOLD analysis project Ga0153934, IMG submission 104708) | Attine ant fungus gardens microbial communities from New Jersey, USA - TSNJ018 MetaG | ecosystem: Host-associated > Fungi > Mycelium > Unclassified | place: USA: New Jersey, Wharton State...
GAATACTTTACTAAATTAGAAACCGAAGAAGGGAAAGAGTCTTGTTCTTGTATTTATCAAAAACTTCTCAAAACAAGAGAAAACTTCGCATGAAATGGTAAATTTAATTAAAGCTCTATTAGTAAGAAATTCATTGGTTTCATGACAGAAAAGAAACGGAAGGAAGAATAGAACAACTACTGCCATCTATGTTTGATGTTGCCCGACGGGCTGGCTGATAAATACAAATAGCCAGCCTCGCGTCATTTGAATAAGAGCGGGCCGAGAGAACAAACCATCAGAGTCCGCGCCCAGTCCTTATTTCATTGGTTCCTGTAAATAGTCAGCTCGGAGTTGGTTTAGAAGAGAGCTTAGACAACAAGCAGTTACATTTGAACAGTTCCCCTAGAAAACGGGTGGTCAGAATGACGTCATTTCTCTGAATTTCATACATGCTGCTTAGCTTTCAAAATCTTTAGTCAAACTAGCAGACTAAGGGCAGTCCGGGACTCGTTCCCCCCTCAATAATTTATGCCTATTGAAAACGAAATCCCCGGTCCAGAAGAAGCCAATTTCAGACTCAAACAAGATTTTCTATTTTTTTTGGGGGTTGACGGCCTTTGAACTCTCCTTGAGACCTATTTTCCAGCATTCACATTTTGCCTTTCGGGAAGTTCCCGGGTCAACACTTCGGGTTTATTCTATTAACCGTCATCATCATTGATTTCAATGAATATCACGCTACAACTCGCCCGGAAAAGGACTCTGCAGTGGCAAAATGCAATAGTGGGGAGAGTAATTGGGCTGTCCCCTTCCTTTCGTGATATGTCTTTGTGGCAAGTAGGTGGAAGAAGGGGAAGCCACCAAAGGTTTTCTTGTTGAGGCCAGGATTGTTTTTATATGAATTTGAGACTGTGGAAGCTAAACAGGAAGTACTGGAGCGTAATTGGACTTTTCGTGATCACCCATTGTTGTTGAAGCAATGGGCACCAGACTTGGATCTTGAGCAAATGGAGGTGACTAAACTCCCCCTATCTGGATTCAGTTTCCTCGTTTGCATCTCAGTTTGTGGAACCCAATTGCACTTGGGAAGATGGCGAGTTATATTGGTCGGCCACTTGCTACGGATAAATTGACAGCTACAAAGGAGCGTTTGGCCTATGCTCGAATGCTTGTTGAGGTAGAAGTGAATGCAGAGAACTGCTTAGGATGCACCGGCCAGAGCCTGCTTGAAACAAAAGCAGACTCTAACTCATATCCTTTACCTTTTATGAATCGTTATGGTTTTGATATGAATTGGAACCGCCACTGGTTTTGCTGGTGGCCTGTGGCAGTTTTGGAATTCTCAACGTATTTCCCTTCGCTACATTCTTCTTTGATAAGCTTTTTCTTCTATAGTCTATTTGACTTATTAGTATATTACCGTATTTGACTATTGTCTTCTGGGGCAACCCCCCCTATCCTGATCGAAGTCCTGAAAGGCTTGGTTATGATAGTCCTAGGTCTATAAGACGTAGGCTGATCAAGCGGAGGGAATTGCATAGTCAAGAGGAACGTCGTGCTGGTGATCGGAGCGTGTGGAACTCATTCCGCTGGTAGTAGGGGAGAGGCTCAGAACCCATTTCCTGGCTTATACTATATGAGATGGCCGGTTTAAGAATTCCTTATAGAGATAGAAGCGCGGTTAAGCTATCACGCTTAGTGACTTCACACCCTAGGGAAGAATGAAGGTCCAACCCGGCTACTTTAAGAAGAAAACGACGAGGTTTCGTCTTTGAATAGTTACCCAGGAAAGCTTCATGCTATGGAAGGAGGGAAACCCGCTAACTACGATTTCATAGTTACCTTACCCTGCCCGACACCTATGAAGATATCCGGGGCATTGTCCTCACTTTCGGGAGAAATGCACGACTTGATAGCTCATCTGCAGCCCTTCTCTTGCTCGGGCGATAGAAGCACACTCCAGAGACCTGCCCACTTAGTGACATAAACAAAGAAGCTCCCTGGGGCAAGGAAAGTTAGCCACCTCTTTCACCCTCGGAGGGGCAAGGAAGGTGGTGGATAGGACTCTCGGGAATATCTAATATTTCAATTTGACCCCCCGGGCTGGGGGCTTTATATATGACCATACCCGTGCATGATGGAAGGATCAACACATCAATCTCGCGCCGTGGCACGGAGAAAGAAAGCATGAGAGCACTCAAAAATCATTTCTATATCGAAAGCATAGACGATAGATAGAGCTGCAAGGTAAGGCACTACTGAAATGAAGAAAGGCGTCATATAGGATTCCACCTCTTTATAGGATATTCCAATTCTATTGTACCGGCTTATTGGATCAAATTCATTAAGTTACACGGAATATGGCAGCGGTAGATAAGCAAGCTGGGGTTGAGTTGACCACATCTGTCGAAGTAAAGAAGAAAGTCAATCCCTATTGATGATAACGAAGTCTTTTATTCTTCGACAAGACGGGGGATCTAGTAGCTGCTTAATCTATTTCCGTAGGTCTCCTTATTTTTAGGTAAAGCCCATCGGCTTAGGAGGACTATCAATGTAAAGGGGCCGCCGATGCACGTCCTGAGATCGAACCTGCGACAAAGAAAAATCTTCAGTTAGTTGAAATAAAGTCATTATGGTTCATAGTAAATAAGCAATACAGCGGCTATATTCAACAAAATGGACTTCCTTCCAGCTGTCTGTCGTCTACTCAAGTTATGTGAAGGCAATCATAGAAGCCAGTTTGATACCATTGGGAATTTCATCTGTCTCTTGTCCTCCATTCGAAGAACTCGCGTTAAGCCGCGTTCGTTTATTAAACATAAGTGCCCTACTCTTTCAAAATCCAGCTCGTCAGATTAACATCCTTGAAAGCTTTCCATGTCTTGCTACGAGTCGTGTAAGGGGCATTTCCTTCCAATCGGTGACGTAATCTCTCTGGCTATTCCGTACTCAAAGTAGGAAAGATTCCCGTCCAGTACGGATCCTACGTACGTCTTCCCGCGTGGAGCGCATCCCTTTCGGTATCAGGACTAAGAGCTCCGTCCAGGGGCTGAAGGGGACTAATAAGACTGAATAGACCGACCCAGGACCCTTAATTATCTCACAACCATCTTCAGTTACTAAGGTATCATTTTTAGGTGCTAAAAATATACCTTTCTTGACAAAGTGCTCTAGTTTTAGCTTACCCGGAAGAGATTGAATCTTCAGCAAGAGGACTTCCGTCAATAGCCGAGTCAGTATCTGTGTAGTAACAGTCAGATCTGGAAATGTATTTGTACATATGAATACGAGAACAGGCTGTAATAGCAGCGGACATTTTTTCAGCCGAAATCTTATGAGGATCCCACTCAGACTCTGAAGCATCTCCTGTAACGTAACTTACGATATAGTAAAGCTCGCTCAGCTTGTCCCCAAAGATCAAATTATCCCTCTTTACTAAATAGTCATATCTATTCTTATCGCATACCTCTGTTATAGTGCTTTGGGGATTAATACCAAATCTACCGTAGAGCGAGTTCATCACTATGAAGTATATATACGCCATAGCGTCATTACCTCCTTTCTTAGCTTCCACTCTCTTCTCGTAGATCGATGACACATTCGAAAGGATTAGTAGCCTTCTTCTCAAACAAGTAGCCCCTTAGGGGTCTAATCTTGTAACCCAAGTCCCGTGCAAAAAGAAATTTGTAGCTAGAATACACACCCACGAATTTACCTGTAGGGAAAAGTAATGTATTATTTTGATCTTTATATGGTAAGAAGGGTCGAGTAATTGTACGAGGACACACGACATAAGCTTCAATAAAACCAAACAAGTTCGACAATTCCTGGCCTTCCAAATTACCATGCCAGACAGGTACACCACCCGGCATAGGATGGGTTTGAATTATATAGGGATATAACGAGTTAACGTCATAGTAGTAACAATTTGAACCATATGGCTTATACATATCAGTATGGCCTCCATAGTACCCACGACGAATGAAAGTGTCTTCGTTCCGATTTGGGATATGGATAGGAAAAGTCTGAGGATCGTAATATCTCATTCGATATATTTGCAAAGCTAGCGATGATAATGTCATGCAACCCTCGATATCCACTTTGTATTGAATCCAATAAAGATCTTGTGCCTTCTGCATAATACCACCTAAGAGACGAATGTCCTGCTGAATAGAATCCAACAATTCCGCACTACGATTCATCAGATTCGACACTCGCACATCCTCATGTGTTCCTTTTGGACCTCATTCTGGACATCAAGTTTTACCCAATGTAGACAGACTACCAGGGAGAAGATGCATTGAATCTCTTATAGAGAGAATGGGTGTCTTACTATTACCCCTATACACTTTCAATTCATAAAGCCGGTGGTTCCGGTTTGATTTTGTACTTATATCCATGAGTAGCATAATATTTCATTAATAGAATCCCATCGAATCGTGAGAAGTTATGAAAGAAAACCCTTACGATCTTCTTTTCAGAAGCAACCACTGCTAAACGCTAACGAAAGCCAAACAACATTTTATTACTCCTGTTTCGAAATTCGGGCATTAATAGAATGTAATCCTCACTGAAATAAGTTTCAATTGAGAAATCCGACTTAGCAGCAACATCTTCACCAGGGTTAACCACGTCGAAACCTGCAGCATAAGGCACTTGTACATCGTTCTCTAGTACGGTCTCAATATCGGCAACAATGAAAGCACGCCTTTCCCTTCTCTTAGGATTGAGTGAAGGTATATGAGTAGGATGCCTCTGACTACCTTTCCTCCCACCTAACGCTTGAACTTCTTGGAATGCTATTCGCCCCTACCCGAAGACCTGGCAGTCTCGAAAGAAGGAGAGAGAACGGAAGGCTACGGGCGCCCACCACCTCACATTACGTCCTATACTCATGAGTCCAAGAAAATGCATCAATCAAGTGGATTGCTACTTAAGCTAGGGATTGAGTTGCAACCTTGAAAGGAGAATTTGCATGGAGCTCAGGCCCGGACAAGAAGCAGATAAAGATCGATCTAAACGACTGTGGGACATGGAAGAGAAAAAGACTCTCTGTGCCGCGGAAGAGAAAAAGGTCACCAGCATGTATCTTATCGGTGATGCGAAGGAGAACCTGGATGGAGCCGGACGGACGGCCTAGAATCGAAAGCTCAAAAAGGGAGTTCAGGATCCTCCCATGTAATGTGGCATGGCTCGCTCGTGACTCATTGAGGAAGGGGCACGGTGAGAGATTATGTGAAGGACCCTACCTAATGCTGGAAATAAATAAGAGGCATAAGTCTTCCATTGAATGGCTGGTTTACAAGCCTGTGTTCAGTTATCGTGACTTACCTCATATATCTGTTAGAGATTGAAACTTACGGGCCGGCCCCTGTAGTCTTTGACGGTTATAGATAGAAGTAGGAAACGTCAATGAAAGCCTACATTAGCTTGTAGCCATACGACGGCGTAACTGACTACACTACACTTGATTTAGGAGCTAACGGAGGGTGTGAAACAGACTCCTGCCCCATGGACAAAACTACACGGAAGAGACGTAGGCTTAGTCAAGTCAAGCAAGATAAAGAGCTTTAGCCGAGGGTTCGGGAGGTGAGGTTGAATCTGTTGTGTTGATCTCGTTTCCTCCGCGGCCAAAAGAAAGCACGAGCATGTCAGTATCACGAGAAAGTCAGTAGTCGACTGGGGATTTCCTTATATAAGGAAGTGTAGCGAAGTCACCTCCGGATCCTGATTCAATTCTTTTTGAGTTCATACCAGCTTTCAATAGAAATCCATCCCTGGTGAGAACTCAATCAGCTCTTCTCTGAAGTTTGCTCTTGCTATTACTCTTGTTCAGCCTTGTCGGAATAAGCGCAGCTAGTCCTTTCTGTTGGAGGAAAAAGCGCTATGATCTTATCTGCTGTTCACGAATCTGTTTTTTGCCTTTACCTTGGCACTAGTGACGGAAGAGTCTCGGCTTTGAATCGCTGACGTTTTTTACCCGTAGAGTCGGTATTCCATTTACTTCCATAGTCTTCTCTGTCTCCTTCGTGTCTGTCTTCCGGTTGATGATGAACTTGTTTGTCTTCTTAGGCGTAGATGTAGGTGCTCTTCTCTTATTCGTATGATAAGTCTACGTAAGAGTGAAACCTCTTTCAGACATTCCCTTGGCTTTTTAGGTCTTTCATTCTTTTATATCCTGCCCGGCTTACTTTCGCTAGGTATAATAGTAACCACCTAACTCCTCCCCGAAACTTCGAAGGGAAGGTGCATACACAAAATGGCGGCTTACCGCAAGTCCCTTCGGTCTCCCTGACGCTCTGGTAGGCGTGGTTCTGTAGTTCTTCTGGCCTTCCTTCATGTCGTAGCTTATCGATGGGTGTTGCATTAGATACATACAGCATTTTCTTTCCTTGGAGAAGAACGTTCTTTGTTTTAAACCATTACCTTTCGGGGCTGGTCGAGACCTTTCTCTAAGGGGGCTTATGCACTCCACAACTTTCTTATGTTATGGGGTCTCGAAGACTGAATGACGCTTCCAACCCTAGTCAGCAAGCTGAAAAAGCCCTTTCGCCTAAGTAGTTGTAGTTATAGAGGTGAATCTTTTCTTTTCTGAGTCCCCGATTTCAAAATAAAATCTTTCATACTTTCAGTCCCATGTTGGTTGTTTACTCGATACTGGTTTGGCGCGTAGAGGGTAACCCCATTTGATGAGGGACAATGTATACCATACACTTTCGTCATTATAAAAAGGGCTTCGCGTCATTTGAATTGATTCCAAATAACACCCTACTCTATTCCTTATTCCAACTCGAAATCTCGTAAGAGAAGCAATGAGAAATCGGATCGAGAACGCCCAAAGTTACGAAAGTACGCTCACCGGTGTCTAAGATCCTTTCTTCACTTGTTTGTGACATATCCATGAATGAGATTGCCTTCGTGTTCCGTGAGGGATCTTTCTTGTTGACGGTAGCCATAGAAGACTCGACATAAGCTTTCTTTAGCTTCATCCCACGCTTATTTCTTGGAAAAAAACCAAGGCAAGTGAATTGAAATTGAAAGAGAAAGTCTCCCAAAGGGAGCAGGAAAAGTTACATCAATAATAAATCATGTTACATCATATTCATATTCTTTTACATTATCTGATTCAGATTCTGTATGTGGAGCAATTCTTGGATTCTGATTCGAAACAACGCATTCTAATCTCTGTCGGGATTACTGCTGCCCTAGTCGTCTTGTCCTACCTTCTTTATCTTTATCGTGGGGGTCGTCATTTATGGGCGAATGATGCTTCCCTTCAGGCTTTCGCTCTCGTTCGACGTCATTTTTTTGATTTGATCCTCTTTGGAAGGAAAGGAAACCAGTCTTTTTTCCGTATTACAAATACTGAGTGGAAGCGCGGCGATTTCCTACTTTTATTTATTTCATAATAGGAGTGATCCTATGAGTATGAGATCCCTCTTATTTGCATGCTTTTTTGCAGCAACCATGTTGATCTTTTTGTTCAAAAATCAACCAGAAGGCTTTCTTAGTCGTTTTATTATGAATAGCTAGATGCTTTGTATTGGAAGGAGGAGTCCTCCTAATAATGCAAATCGGTTTTCTGTATTGTTATATCGGAAAGAAAAGATTGACTTTCTCTTTCCAGTATACATGATCATCCTCTATACTATCGCTCTAATGGCCCCACAGAACGCCCTAAAATGACAGTATCTCCTATCCCGGATATTTCTTATTTCATATAGCCGCTGATAGAAAAGATCACTCGGTCTCTTATTGCTATTTTTTATGCAACAACCTTTGAATTTCTCTTGTATTATATCGCATGGGCTTCCGTTTTCTTACTAATAAACCTCTTTCTTTCTCGATTTTGATCTTATCTTCCTCTTCATACAAAATAGAGAAAATTTGTGTTTTTTAGAGTCTCAAGTGAAATTCAAAATGAGCTTATTCGTCGGGCTCATAGGTTTGAGTCTATATTGTGATCCTGCAGTAAGTAATGAGGTATACAAGTATCAAAATTTCTTACTAGCCCCCCTACAAGTATCTTTGGGGAATTTCGTCGAAGGGTATTGAGGAACATTTTGTAGAAATGAATTCTAAAAGAAGGCGTGAGGAGAAAAGTCAAGAATAGATTTCCGGTTATAAGGTGCTAAATGAATAGGAGTTTCAAGTCCCCATCAGTCGCGGGAAGAATACCAACTCCTGGCTTTGTTGTCGCTAGGTTAGCAATAGTTCCGGGATCGCTAATCAAACCAGTTGATGCAGAACCCTCTTTCGGTAAGTCTGATCTTGGTGGAGAAAGGAATGCATTGGATGGATGTCCGCCCTCGCGTCACAAGAGAGCATTTGCTCTCGCTTTTGACCACTCGGCCACTCTCCCAAATGACACTACGATTAGCAAGTGTATTCCCACTAGGGGCACACAAACTCTATTCCTTCCCCTGTCTGTGAGAAGACCAGTCCTGTCTGTCCATAAAGCAAAACCAACTTGATCGGCATATCCCTCGAAGTCAAGTCTTTCATCGGAAGCAAAGATAGAACAAGCAGCTATCGGGCCAGGCAGCCCAGTCGTCGCAAAGAGGGTCTCATGAGCCAGAACAAGGCCTCTGCCAAGCCTGAAAACCTATTCTTTTACGGTATCTGCTGCCTTTGGAGCTGTCGTAACAGAAGGGGAATCCGCAACTATAAAATAGGAATCAAAACAGAACGATGTTCCTTCAGGTCTTCCACATTCCACTTTGAGATCTCTATCTAGTCGGATAAGGGACTTTCTCCCATAAAGGAATGCCGTGCCGAGCGATAGCGAAACCTGATAGTGATTCCCCAGCTGTTCGTTCAGCCAAGAGACACACCACCGGAGAGTTCCGTCGAGTAGGGATAGTTTGTGTCCAGTCAACTGTCTTAAGTGAGTTATATCGCATATGAAAATGATTGATTCAAAGCTTAAGCTTACACTTGTTATTGATTCTCTTGTCTCAAGCAAAGAGTTGAAGTCAAGGGAATTCCAGTGAGTTATCTTCCTTTATTTCATTCTATGTTCAATGATTCTAATCTCTTTCTTTAGAGTTTGAGTTAGGTAATCGGAGCAAGAACAAGGGGAAAAGATGTGAGGCTCCGCCGATTGAGGAGATGAACTTCACTATCTATATTTCTATAACAGGGAGAGTGAACCTGAAAGCAAGTTCATGCCGGAAACCCAATAGGCATGAACGAGGAGACAGAAATCCCGTAAGAGAAAGAGTTATCCGCAGAAACTATCCCAAGGTTTGCACGACCGAGACCGAGAAAAATAGATCGAAAGCTCTATCAGGCCTGACGGCAAGGAGGAGAACCACCAATAGGCGCAGCAAGGCCAGAAGACGAACGCTGAGATGCCCTAGCGAGAGGAATAAATGGGCAGGGCCGGGAAGCAGTAAAGGTCTCTCACTCCACAATACGGCAATCAAGTTCGTCATCGGCACTATCACCAGGGACTAAGGCAGTTGAACAAGAACTCGAGTAGGTGTTTGGGAATCCCTCGCAGAGTGAAAGTGAGGGTTTTTTTTTGTCTATAAAGAAAGACCAGCCGGTGGGACCAATCTAGGCACACTTTCTCGATTTCGAATTCAGGAAAAGACTCCCGCCCCTAAGAACCGCACGTGGGAGTTCGCCCGCATATGGGTCAAGTGGCGAAGTAGTGGGAAAGGTAGCTTACCTATGTCAAGTCCAGTTGAAAGTAAGTCTGACAATGTAGCAACAAGTCCGGGATCTAAGACTGGTTGAGAAGGTGTTGGATGGGAGGAAAGGTCTCACCTTGTAAATAGGCCTTATGCTTTCCTTTCATGTCGAATGATTATTCTCTTTTCTTACGAACGATATTTCCACATGAAGGAAAATCACGTCATTGACTCTCGAAAGACTAAGGGAAGGAGTCACCTGTAAGAGGAGCTGTCAATAGAGTAATCTGAACTAGAACAAGGCGAGATGGCGGTCTCGAAGGCTTATGATCTTTCTTTCTTATCTCTTGAAGAATCAATCCCTACTATAGGCTTTTCGAAAGAGAAACGAACTGATGACATTGAGAGGAATCCGCAAATAAAAACGGATCAACATCAACATGTGTATTTGAGAGTAAGTTCGAGGGCGAGCTCTTCACTTGATAGAAGAGCGAGGCATAGCGTCGCCAATGAGGTCGATCCTAACCTAAGTCCCACATACATCTCCCTCCTTGCTTCTTACAGTGCCATCAGAAACCTGCCGTCACTAATAAGAAAGAAAAGAGGGACATTGGCTTAGCTTGGCTTTTGTTGATTTTCTAGGGACCATTTACTCTGCCCTAAGTGCCTTTCTTCTGGTTCTGTCCGTATTGAGCTTTCGTATCGTAACACGGTAGCCTTTTTGAAAACCTATGGCCTATGGCTGGATTGAATCCCTATTGCTTAGGGCAAGTCAAGGCAAGGAATCCATTTGCGCGGGGATATAAAAGAGGAAATGAAAGCGACGTGTGTAGCTGACCAATTGCAAGGGTTGAGCTAAGGTTAAGCCAATGGCAGGAGACCACACCTAGCTAGCACCTAGCTTTCCTGCATCTTGCTCCTACGCCTTGACCTCCATGCCTTCTTTGTGAACTCCACGACTTTCGTAGCATTGAAAAGGTGCGAAAAAAGACTAGGCATATCTGTTATTTCTTACGCATTTCTTTCCATTAGCTCTCCAAGCTTCCTATCTTTCCATTCCTTTAGTTCTTGAGTGAAGGAAATACGGTCATCGGTCTTTCTGCTAAGGGTCCTCTGTTTTTTGTAAATGTGCAATTCCCTTCCTTTCAATAGATGCCCTGTATTCGGTTTATCGATCCCCTGGTTAATCGATATATCTCTTCTGTATCGGTCGGCATCTTCTTTCTCAACCAGTCCTGTAACATTGGTATGGGCTATCTTTATTTTATGCGATTTCTTTATTCAACTCCTGCCCTGCGGTATAAGTCTTCAGCGTCTGTGGTAGCTTTTCCTGCCGCAACGGTCTATGGCCTATCAGCCTTCCCTCTAGCTGCTAGCTCTATCGGGGACTAGCATCTCGCTACTAACTAGAAAGCTAATAAGAGCTCCCCTGTCAAGCCTTTGATTCAACTTTTTGCAATGCTATTTTGAAAGAAAGGGAACCCGTTGGGTTAGGAAAAACCTAGATATGTCGATTTAGAAAAAGCCGATGCATATGGGAACGAAAGGTGAATGGAATTCCTCGCAGGAAAAACTAGATTATTGCTTTGGGCATCTTCCCCACCCATCACTCCATCTTCTCCCTTACCCTAGAAAATCAAGTCTTTCATGAATGGCATACCTGCTTGCTTATCCGCTTCTCACCCACCGCCTGTATCATATCCCGTTTTAGGTCGAATCCAGTCCCCGACAGAAGATCTAGCAGTTAATAGACTAAACAATCGAAAACAGGGTAACTTCCCGGGAAAGGAAAGGGGGACACTCACTTCCATTCCCGGGCATCCAAAAAACTGTGTTGACTCTCATATGCTTGTTTACTTATTTTACGCTGGGAAGACATGTCAGCACTACTACAGGAGAGCTTATTGACTTGCTAAAAAAAGTGAGCTCGTTTCGTCTGATGTCGTGATTCTGTCCTAGCCATTCACTGCTTTCTTCGTTCGAAGTTCTCCCGGATTAGCTTCGCATTCATTCCCAGGTTCTGGCCCGTTCTTCCTCAACAACAAGTATGGCCAACCAGAACTAATATATTACATTACACAGCAAGAAATTTAGAAGAACCCTAATATTGAATTGATAAGACGACCCATCCACCTGACCATAACCCTAATCCTTTCCCCCATCCCTCATCCCCTAACCTTCCGTGTGGTGATTCTAATGGAAGGGCGCCCACACGAGCTTCCTCACATAATGGCGCTCCCTCCATTGGGCAACAAGATGGTGATCGACCCGGTCTTCTTGCCACAAGGGTCAACCCTCTGCTGGAAGTGGTAATGATGGTCTCAGTGCCATGGATGTTACGCAGAGCTTTTCTCAAGCTGCATGAAAACAAACAATAGGAAGTAAAGAGTGGTCCTTTGACCTACTGGTTAGTTGCTTTCTCATCTATAACTATTTATATCAATGAATTATATCAATGAAGCTACTCTTATGGAACTGTCGTGGAGCTGGTAATGAATACTTTCAAATTGGTCTTACGTGATCTTGTCTCCCTGCATGACCCAATTATTATGGTTTTTGTTTTTTTTTTCTAAGCTAAGATAAGTGGGGTGAGGGCTGATATCGCATCTTCTAGGATTGGATTTGGAGCTTCAACTAGAGTAGAGGCTCAGGGTTTTAGTGGGGGCATATGGGTTTTTTTGGAGGGATGATAGGGTGAAGGTGAATATCCGATCTCGAAATCATCAATATATTCACATGATGTTGGAATTTAATCAATAGGAATGTAGGCTTTTCACAGCTATTTATGCCAGCCGCTTTGAAATAGAAATTATGGGAAGCTTTGTTGAAGGAGGCAGATAAAATTGATAAGCCTTGGTGCGGGTGATTTCAACACTTATAAATCCCTGGACGATAAATGGGGAGGCTCAAGCAATGTCATGAGGAAATGCGCTAAATTTGCTAAATGGATTGATGATTGCGGGTTGATAGATTTTGGGCCCGCAATCCACATGGTGGAAGGAAGTTGGTGGAATATATGAAGGTGCGGTTGGATAAAGCCTTGGCTAATGCTGAATGGCCTCACTTGTACCCGGAAGCATCTGTGAGACACTTACCGAGGGTATACTCAGATCACTGCCTAATCCTAGTGGTCTTATCTTAATGGAAGCTCTTAGTAATTTTACAGCTAAAGTATCCGAATAAACATGTATTCGGTAACATACATCTCAGGAAAAAAAAGGATCCTGGCCAGACTAGAGGGAATTCAAAAGAGTCGAGCTAGAAATGATTCGGGGCATTTAGTAGGATTGGAAAAGAAGCTGAAAACGGAATTCAACGAGATGCTTCTCCAGGAACAGGAAGAGATTTTTTGGTTTTTTTTAATTAAAAAAAGGCAAGGCTCGCTGTAATTGAGCTAGTGCGAAGCTATTGGGTAAAGTGGATCAAGTTCGGTGATCGGAACTCGAAATTCTTTCACACCTCCACCTGGAGGAAAAAGAATAAGATAGAAAGCTTGCAAAGGAGAACGGAGAGTGGGTGTCTGATAATGAAGGGTTCAAGCAGATGGCATTGGATTTTTTTCAAAACTTGTATGCAGAGGAGGTAAGATCATCTAGAAGGTATGTGCTACCGTCTTACTTTCCTGAGCTCTACATTGAGTTCTTGCTGAGACGGGTATCTCTTGGTGAAATTTTTTTTGCCATTATGTCCATGGGTCCTTACAAAGCTCCAGGGGACGATGGGTATCATGCAGTCTTTTACCAAAGAAAGACTATGGGAAGTAGTTGGGGCGTTCTTTGTGCAACATGGTTAAACTTTCCAGGAAAAGAAACTTCCCGACGGTATTAACAATACACTCATTCAATTAATTCCGAAGGTCCCAAGTCAGAATCCTCGAGGGAGACTTTTTAGCACCGAAATCCTATTGCTATACCCCAATGAATAATCAAAGAGATGTAACCAAGTTCAAGGTCCCGTAACGGTGGATCCGTCGGATTTTCGCCTTCAATGACCTATTGTAGGAGGTGGCCTTCCCAAAGCCAGAGGACTGGTGACAACAGTACCATAACGGTTTTTATTTTAAAGCAACACAGGTGACCGCGCGAGGTCGTGGTAGAAAGAATCTTGGCCGTGGTCGTAGTTCATTGGTGATTGTCAACGAGGGGAGCGGACGTTTTTCAGGTAAGCCATACTTCCAAGGTGAGCCGTAAGGCGAACTATTAGAGTGGGTAAGCGCCTCTACTTTCTTATAGTGGGTAGAGGGTTTCTGAGCTAACTGGCCGTGTTGGTACCACCACAATTGTAGGAATTATTTCATTGATTGATCGACCAGTGGGATATTCTCTTACGTACAGAATTAACGGGCTTAACGAAGCTCTTCGATGCGCTTCGCGTCTCTGTTTGTTCGTCCCAGTCTCTGTTCGGGTCTCTCCTTCATTTCATGGCATGGCTCTCTCTTAGAGCCTTGTACCTTTATTCAATTTCAATGAGATTTTTTTGAGGATGGGTGTTGCTTGCTTTCTTTCATGTTGGAATTTCTCCCGCTGTAATATATAGGAGTTCTCCCGGCTTTCTTTATGATAGTTGTGTTCTTTCTATTCCTTCCAGCCGAGGGAGAAGAAGGGTAAAAGCAAGAAAGGTAAGCATGTCGTGTCGACGCACGCGAAAGGCTATCAATGTACAAGTTCACTTCGATAGCCAAGCAATGAGGGAGTCTGAAGAGACTTCCAGTTCGCTGGACTTAGTTTTAGATACTCCAAGCCTCGTTATGTTAATTCTCTTCTGTAATGGATTTCGATATTTAATGTACAGCATTTCGTACTCGTAACTGATCCCTTCCTAGCGAAAGGTGTGCTCCAATGGCAAAAAGAAAGAAAAGATAGGCCAGCCGGGAAGCAGGAAAGAAGTTGTACTCTTGTCGCGAAACCTCATTCCCAGACGACCCTCACGCTACAACTTCGAGACCAGCCCTTCGAAAGACTCTCTTTGAAGAATGGGGAACAGGATTGATTTTAGAATGCCCAGTTTCAGCAGTAGCAATATACTTTATTTTAAAGCTGCTCTCTCACTCTCGGGTGGTAAGGCTTCTTTAAAAGGTACGGACATCCCTTCTTCATGAGCACCCTATGCTCAAGCAGTCCATTCTTTCATGAAGTTCTTTCTAGACAAACGACCCAAGACTCTGGGAGATGAGGACCCTTTAACGGGATGTGTGTCCGCTTCCATCTCATTCTCGTTGTCTGGAGAGGCTTTTGGCCACACGCTGCGAAGATCAAAACAGAGGTAGCACATTTCACTCGTCATAAACTGACGAGCTTCGGCAGGAGCCTAACTCTTGAGCTCAGCGAAGAGAAGAGTTTTGCCCGGCAAGCGAATCGTAGAAAAAGAACTTCCCTAATTCTTGACGTGAGAAAGGAATAGAGTCTGGTAAGTAGAGGTGAGCGGGGTATCTTCCATAGAGGAGGAATGCTCCACCGATAGGGTACGAGTGTAATACTTGGAGCGAGAGAGTTATAGGGAGTTGGCTGGTTCGATAGGACCAGTAGGGGTGGCCCAATCACTAATAGGTCTCTAAAGAGAGCCCCCTCATTCTGTCTAGAGGAAATTGCTTCGGTCGATCCAGTTGATTAAGTCGTTGTCTTCGTCCATACCCACCTGCTTGGAGTGCGGGTAAGGGCTCACCTCTTTCTTCTGTCGTAGCATGCTTTTTGTTTTGGTAGATCCCCACCCCATTCCAACATTAGGAATGGCGGCCTTTCTAATACCTATCTTTCTAACTGTCCTGTCTTAAGTGCTACTACTCCTACAGGATCACATAGCATTCTGCTTTGGTTGGTGCGCTTTCTCGAGACGAGATCTCTATTCGTCTTCGTGTCCATCTCTAGGTAGTTGAGGGTCCCCGGGTTTGTAAGGGCTAGGTTCGATTAGACCACAGCTTATAATAATATAATAATATATATGTTTTTATACCTAACATTTAAGCATGACTTAGGCCATAGCGTGCATACCCCTATTTCTAATCTCCCCTAGCTGCTTGTCGCCTGACAGCCTGCTCTATGGTGTCAGTCTTTTCGAAACTTCTTTCTTGACCCCTCTCGGCTTAAAGTCTTACCGACAAAATCAGGGAAATAACCCCGCCATCAATGCTTCCTATTTAGAGGAAAAGGGATGGATGTATAAAAAAGGATCCTGTGATTATGGGCAAAAAGCTGTTTTATCACTCGAGAAATTTGACAAGCATGAACTGGTACTGGCATCTCTACCTCCTTCTAACGCTTATCTCTTTTCTTGCTTCTTTGCTTTAATCCTTTTGATTGCTCCCTATAGAAGATCGATTGAAGAGGCCTGATTTATATAGAGAAAATGAATTGCCAATTAACATAAAGGAAGAGCCTACTTTCGTACTCAAGGGTTGAGACTGTCCTTCTTATACAGAATCCGAATCTGCTACTAAAGTAAAGAAGAAGAACCTCTTCAAGTGGGTTAGAGTTAGCTAGACTCTGGGAAAATAGACTTTCCTTCTCTATACGTACAGCCTCTCTGTCCTAGCCGACGGGGCCTCGAAGAAGTTATGTTTGTTTTCTTTTCTACTATACGATGCCACAGGGAAAGCGCGGAACTAGGACTGCGGATGGAAGATGACTTTTCATTTGGCTTAGGAAGGGCCTTGACTACATCCTGATAACCGCCTGTCTGTCTTGACATAAGAAGGAGTGCATTTATATAAATTGAAAAAAGTATGCCTGGTTTTGCATCACCCTCCTAGAGGTCACAGGCGGGCTACACCTCTGGAGTACACCTTTGATACATCTTTATACAGAGCTGAGTTATGGGAGGCGCCTTCCATAGGGTTGTAGCCAATAGATCGACCAAGCAGATTGAGGACAAGAGTTGTTGTCGAGTTGAAGACCACGTTCTTTCTGTGATTCCACAAGATCCAGCACACAACAGGGAAAACCATGCTCCAGGGGGCAGCACGGAGGTAGGACATCTGACAATTTAGTCTCAACCAATCATTCACTGTAAGCAAAAAAAGTTTTCTATGGGGGGATGTGAATAGCATTCCAAACATCCCTAGCCACTTTACCGTCTCGACGAATATGAAGAAGAGTTCAATATTGTCGTGGCAAAGAGGACAAGAAGGCAACTCTATGATGTCTCTTTTCAAAATAAGTTCTCTCTTGGCTATCCGACCCTGAAAGCAAGGCCACAGGAGAAGAATTTCATTTTAGGGAAAGCATTAGTCTTCCAGATCCAACTACAGGTCATGTTGTTGGCTTGAGAGGTCTTACTATCAATTTTTACGCGGATTGCATGCAAAACTTCACTTCCCATTACTTGACCCTTTCCACTCCTCACTTGAGTTTTCACCAAGCCAATCAGCGTATAGTTGGAGTACTTTTTGTGTGTCCAAGGATGCTGCTAGACTAGAAGGAAATAGAAGGTATCAAGCCTTTGCTTTCTTGTCCATTGAAGGAAAGGAAATGAGACAAGTATTTCTACTAGGCAAAAATCCTAGAAGAGAAGAAGGAGTCTTCTTAGGCCTCTTTCGACGACCTACTTCATACTCAGTCCTTCCTCCAACAAAAAAAACTAGGAAGAAGATAGCTTCTTTGACGAAAGCATCTTAGTGAAAGGATAGCCAAAGCATTCATATTCTATGCTTAAGTAAAGTCCTAACTGCCACGCCATTCACTTCTTTCTATGCTATTCAATCACAGGCTTGTTAGCGATGTGGAGTCAGATTCCTTCTGTTTTCTCTAGCCTCCTTTCCCTCTCGGCTTCGTTAACGCTTTGATCGGAGAGTGAACGAACGTTCGAGCGAGGTCAAGGCTCTATGGTCGAAAAGAAATCCTTATTAGAAGGTATCCACAGTCTTACCTAAAGGTTTCATCTGAGCTGATTGGAGATGGATATAAGGCTTAGCCAAACAAACGTAGCAAGGCTTCCCCTGTTTAGTCGAAAGGTAAGGCGCCTGTTGAAGTCTTGGTTGGGGATCAGCTGCGCACGCCCTAGCAGTTTATGGAAAGTCTGTCAAGACAGCTAAACCGGATCTAAGACTTCTCACAAATTGGGCAAAGATGTCGCCCCTCTTTCCGTTAAGTAAGTATCAGTCGCTACATAAATTGCAACAAGATCGGACGGGTCTGGGTCAGTACACGGGTCGTCAGGCTCCATTGGGGCGGATATGGCTCTTTCCGCTGGAGCTGTTTTTGAAGTAGTTGGAGGAAGGGTGCGCGCTTTGCGTCGGGTGATAAAGAAAGCCCTTCAAAGAAGGTATCGGCTCGTGGGTCGGGTTCGGTCGGTGCTCATAGTGATCGCTCAGCTCATCCCACCACATCACCAACAAGGGAAGAAAACCCTGAAAAAAGGGTAGGCGTTCCCGAGTGGATGCGCCCGTTGAAAGAAAAGAAGTCGAGTAATCTGACCAATCCCGTCTCACCCCATGCAAATCTAGGCTATATGACACCACGATATAAATCCTTCTTACCCCAAAAAAAGGTGGACTTGCCATCTGACCCCACGCGACGTTTCACCCCAAGCTCCTCCGTCTCGTTTATAGTAAGGAATGCCGGGCCAATAGACCAACCATATAGTTCTCCGTCGATGCCCCACTTACTCCATTTCCACATCAAGGAAAAGACCACCCAGCGGCGTCTATGTCAAGTTCAGTCTCAAGGGATTGATCCAAGTCTTTTTCTTCTTACACGTAGTTCCATTCTAATGAGTACCCAGATGTCAAAAGTTCTGTCTAAAGTAAATCATCGGATGAAGGACCGGAGGATATGGACGTTGAAGCGTCTGCTTAACCGGCAAGTGTGAATGAAAAAATAGTATGTTCTGGGCAAAGATGCTAAGGCTCTTTCACTCGCAAGGCCATCTGGAAAGAGTGAAGAGGAGTCCAACGTTCGGCCAGGCATAATTATTCGTGCCCACTAATAGAATCGGTTTACTCGCCCACCATGTCAGCGCCTTCGGGTTAGTTCTTTATGGAGTTCTTTCTGTCATAACAATTCTCCTTATGGAAGTCCCCCACAAGATCAAGAATGCTTGTTGCCGCGGCTGTCTTGGTTCTTCGTTTAGCTTTCTGGCATATTCTACGGAGCTTTCCACTCTGGAACTGGCTTGAAGAAAAACCTTCATTCACTAGATGTGAAGCAACCATCCTAATGGGAGAACCCTCTTACCCGCTATCTGCCTTTAAGTGATAGGGGAGCGCCCACCAACCAATCTTTCTTTCGAGATCGAATTCTTGATCTTTGGTGCCAGTGGAGCAAAGGAAGTAGGGGACGAACTCCTCTATCTACCCGGTTGGATCTATTGAATGAGATCCTGGAGACAGGGCTGCCGGGGTATGAGTCGATCGGATGCTGGGAAGCCCAGGCAATCCGTTCCTATCAATCATTCGTCAGGAAGCAGTGGAGAAAGAATCGTCTTTTTCAATTTCATTGTTGAAGGCGTAGAGAGGGCTGAAAAAAGATAGGAGAATTTTTGATAGCCATATCTTCCATAAAGAATTGTGCGAGCTAGCCTTCGAGATCAGCCGTACGAGCGGCTGCATTTTTCATCTTTCCCACGGATTGAATAAACTTAAAGAAGCGGGATTCCTCCGTCACAATCAAAAATGTTAACATGAGGAGGAACATATTGACTAGTTATATCATCTGCAATTGCCTGAATCTCTAGGCGTTCTTCAAACCAAAATACCCAACAAGCATTAGCTCTGCCAATTAGTAGGACTTCCTGCACTGAAAGCTTAGTAAAGTAGAGAGGAAAGAGTATGCACAACGAAGAGAAGCCAAAACCCATATCGAGTTCTAACAAAGGAGGACAAGTCGCCCCTCGTTTGGGGTGACTATACTCGGGAGTAGATCCTTGAGATTTCTGAATGCTCTAGGCATCACAAGAAGGATACTACCGTCCCCAATCAAGTGGTCTTGGACAACCGTGCGAAGACTGGTTTGATATATACTCTAATGAGGTCCTCGTTAATAGACTTGTTCGTTCTTACGGTACCTTGATAAGTACCTTTGACGATCTGAAGGTTCTTAAGCAATTAAGGACTCCGTTGGGTGCCAAGTTCAGTGCTTCCTTTCCACGAGTCAAGGGATTCTTTTTTGATATTTCAAGTAATTCCAGAAGCTATGCTACCACTGACTCAAAACCTGGAATAACAACCATGGCATTCTCTGCATCAACTATGTCAGTGCCTTGACTTCCCCTTCTTGCTAACATCGGTTATTCCGAAACAACCTCCGCTCGTATATTCACAATAGCCTTCCTCAAAGAGCTAACTCGCTAAAGAATGAATACGAGAGACTTTCGACTGGATCTGATCTTCGAAGGAAGCATTTGTCCCCTGGCTTCCATCCCCAAAAGACCTTGCAGTACCACCTCGTCGTGGTCGATTGGCGGAGGGAAAAGACGACTTTTCGCCATTGCTAACTATGTTAACCAGTTTCTCTTGTATCCTGTACATGACTGCTTGGCAAATCTCCTTCGAGGCATCAGCCTGGATGGTACATTTAACCAAAGAAGACCTCTGGGATTAAAAGACTGGTCCTGCGAACTACCTTCTTCTCGTAACTTTGCATCGGCAGTTGTTAATGAAAGACTTGCAACAAAGAGAAAAAATCTTTCTAAAGAAGTATGCTTTGTTACAGGTCAGAAATGGCCTTTGAAGGGTAAGAAGCCGAAGGCCAATGACACTAGCTCCTTCATATAGTTCTTTCTTGTAATATATTACAGACTGATTAGAAGAAGATTTCAATCTTTTCCCTTTCCTGCCGATGGAGCACCACGCAATTGGTCTTCTTTTCCTCAGCTTCAGTCTGTCAGTGTTCTATCTGCACCAGTCTTAGTCAAGTCCGCTGAGTCCCTGTTTAATGTAACCTCTTCTACGGATGATCTTCAGTCTGTCCCGTCAGTGTCTGTTATCATTTCAGGTCTTGAAAACCAGCATCAGAAAGTGCGCACTCGAGACCATTCATTGCGTCGTATAGAGAAAGGAGTTGGTGTGTGACTTTCAGACCTTACCTTCTAGGTTAAAGAAAAGAGGTTTGTTCTGAACCGCTTGCACGCTCAAGAGATTGAGGTACCGGAGATCACAACTGCGCCGAGCTCAGGAACGAAATTTCCAGATTGACTTGCCAGCCGCCCAATTGCATTACCTTTAACACACCCCCCTCTCGCAAAGCTTTCACGCAGCTGATCTCTCGTAGACCACCTAATTACGGTATAGATGGATGGTGTAAAAGTAAGTAAAGTAGTTTACCATTGGTGTGAACTCTGTCTCGTAGATGAGACCCTTTCCCTGACAAGACTGAGACTGAGATACGTACACTAGCTTTAACTTGAACATACTCAGCCTCCCATCGCTTTAAGCTCACCTGTCAGACTTCATCCCTCTATACCCACTCTCGCCGTCAGCTGGTTGCTCGCTAAGAGACAACTCATCTACTCCCAATGGTTCATCCATCGGCTCAGAACTACCTTCTCGCCCCGATCGCTCAAGTCTTTCAAGAAGGAAGGCCGAGGTTAGGTTTTTGTGGTGGATGTTGGAATCTCTTTTGACAGATGATCTACCGAAAGATCCAAATCTAAAGAAAACGACCAATCGGATTGGATTAGCCCAGTTGGCAATATCCCAATAGAATTGGTGGAAGAACAGGAACAGTTGAGGGAGGGCGAGATCCGCCGCTACTTCTTCTTTGAGGGAAATGAAAATTCGTATGTATAGGTACGAATGCGTTCTATGACGAGACAACAGCACCCCGCGTCGTGGCCCGCAACGTCCCTATCTTTTTCGATATGAGCCACGAGAATTTCCATTCCTTCTGGCGCTGAGACAGCTCGGAATACAGCTGAGGGCGTTGAGCGTCCAGTTGGCTCTCCAAGATCGACGGATCAGCATGAGATTGTCAGGAATTCTACTTCCAATGCTCCTGACGCCTTTGGTTCTGCTCAATCCTCTCGGGCTCCCGTTGCAACATTTGACGAACCGGTATTCAAATCAGGTCTAGCTCAGCAAAGGAGAAGAGACTTCCAAATTTGAATTTCAAAAAAGGATTCTTTGTTTAAAACTCATGATTGTCTTAGAATATTCTTCTTTTTTTACAGGAGTAGACTCGGTAGTAGAAGACTCGTCTAAAATAAAGGAAAGAGAGGTTGTAGGAAGATCATCTGCTGCAAACGATCTCCTTATAAGACAATTCCTTCGTCAATCACAAAGGCTCCTGATGTAGCATTCATTCGGACCATTCGACGTTTGATTCTTTCGAGATGGGATACTGAAGGCTCTGTGAGAGGGCAAAGCTACCAATTTCCATGACGGCTGGTTCAAGGCTGTGTCTTACTAGATCATCTATTGGTAGCAATGATCGAGAGATCCGGCGTAGAATGCATCAGGATGGGAACGAGCCTTTCTTATTCTTTCGAATATGACAGCATGTCTTTCCTGTCTTTGTCAATAGAATGTATTGAATTCTATTGACTGTCTTTCTAGCTTCAGTGTTCACGTAGGTCAAATAGCTTCGTTAGCTCAATCCAATAGTAATCAACGGAGAAAGAGTCAAGCGAAATAGCTACCTTTGACGTCAGGTAATGGGTAAAGAGAGAGTGACGTTATAAAGATAGGGGCGGGTAATGGGCTATATCCCTCACCGTACTGCACTCTTTCGATCTCTCTGTCTCCGTCCAGCGAGAAAGAGATTTGATCACGAGTTCTAGGCTTTTTGCCAGAAAAAGGTAAGTCCTCACTTCTGGTAGTATGAAAGACTGAGTTTCATAGGCGGGAAGCTAAACTACTAGCATAGGAAAGGAGTAGGCTTCACTCTTAGGCGCACGGAACTCTTTCTTAGGGATCATCATAGCCGGCAGAATTCGTATCGTCTTAGATTCCCGACCTCCTATAAGCATTACTCTCTTTTGAGTAAGCAAGCTACCTTCAGTCAAAGACAGAAGTTGAGCACTAGTTGCTCCATTCCATCTCTGTTCAAATGGATAGGTAGGCTAGCCAGTCTCCTCAGCCTGTGAGAAGGAGAGTGGGCATTTGTAGGAACTTCTTCTCTTTGGTTGCACGCCTTAGGCAGAATCAGAAGTGTCCGACCGGCGAGGATCTCTTTCATTTCTTTCGCGTCAGGTAGCTCAATAGGAAGCGGAGAAACCTTTATGAAAATTGGTAGCGGTGGCATCCTTTATAAGATGAACTTGCTCTAGTCAAGGGACTCGAGGTCAAATCATTGGTCCGGGTCCGGTAAAGTCAAGCGAAGTCGAAGGCGAAGGAAGCGAAGCAACCGAAGCCGTATGAGTGCCAGCTTGAAAGCTTCAGTGTGATAGTGGAGTTCAGAAGTCCAGTCGAAGTCAAAGACGAAGAGAGATCATAACAGGCACAAAAAAAAGGCCAATTAACAAAGCGAGAGTAGGGATCTCTTCTCTTCAGACGGGGAGGGCTCTTCCAGCACTCTTTCCAGCTATAAGAAAGCAACCAACAAAGCCAGACAGCAATCTTCAGAGTGGGGCAGTCTCATTCCATGAAAGGTAAGGAAGGACTGCAGCTTTCCCGAGTGGAAGAGGTTCAATTCAATAGTTCCGACTCTTACTTTGAAGCCCGGCCCGGGTGAAGAAGCCTCAGCCCGAGCTTTTACTATGACTACGAGCAGTTGGGATCACATTCGAGGAGGTCAAGTCGGGTTGAATAGATGAGTGTCACGGCTAAGTCCGGGTCTTGTCATACCATACCAACATCGGGAGATCCGACAGCAACTTCCTTTTGTACGCAATTCGAAGATCTTTGCTCGGGTGAAGACAATGAGTGGGATCGGGGGGAAGAGAAAGGGAAAGGGTCAGTCTTAAAGGGCACTAGCCCATCCCAAGGTCAGGTCTAAACTGATCTAATCGGGAAGGAAAAAGAGCTGAGTTGGAAGGTCAGGCGAGAAGCTCCTTTCAGTAGCATGTGCTCCGTTCTAGGCTGGCTCGCGTGTCTTTGAGAAGGGCTCTTCCTAAGTAGGAAATTGATACTGAAAGGCATCCATCTTTTGTTTTGATCCGCTATCAGGTGCAAAACGTATCCATCTTTCTTTAGTAGATACGGGAATGGCTTCCTTGTTGGAGTACATAGTGGTTCGGATAAGGACACGGTAGCTCGCTTAAATGACTTATTTTCCAGCGCCCTAGCCAAAAACTCGAACGGACTCAATCGGAGCTACTGAGGGGAGCAAGAGCACCTATGCTATCGCCGGACATTCTTCTTTGTTTTATGCCATGGTCAGTATAATACCCTGTTTTTTATAGTCCATAATCTACATAATAGGTGCAGGCACAGAAAGAAGCAATTCTGGTTTTCCAGAATCAATATATCCCAGTTCTCCTAAGCCAATAGAAGAGGATTTGATAGAGTAGTGCTACTAAGCGAAGAAGGGTGCCTGCATTGATTGACTTTCCGCAGGGAAAGAGCAGCCCAACTCAACTCCTTGATGAAGTGGAGCAAGCGAACTGAACCTTATAACCTAGATCTGAGCTACCTGGATCCGTTTGTCAGTAAGTAATGGAGTAAGAGTTACCTGGATTGAGACAGTCTGAAGGATTAGTACCCCTCGGTCCAATTCCAGCTGTTCTTGCTCTCTCGGGACTTCCTAGGTAAATCGAGCTCGGTATACGAGCATGCATCGGATAAGCTTGATCTTCTTCCTTTTATTACAGTCTTTTTTAACATTGATGATCCCAATGACTATGACAGGCCTGAAGAGTTGGATGAGTACTTTGAATTCATTAGCTCGCACAAGATCTACCTCTTAACCACAGAACCTCAGAGTTCTATCAACCGACAGCTTCATAGAGAAAGGAGTCCCCATTTGGATCATCTACAGTGGCCGCATCTGCTCGTGCGAGATTGAAGCTTGGCGGGAGGGAATTAGAAAGCCGTTGATTTGAGCTCTATGCACGTGGAATACTCCTTTCTATTTCTTCTAAAATAGGCCCGTCACAGTGTGTCAAATTCTTCAAATCTCAGGAAAAATGGGATTGGCTTGATCAGAGGAGCGTGTGAAAGGCTTGCGGATCCCCCCCCCTTCTTTTTAAGGCAAGATAGCGCTCTTCTCCCGAGTGGATAGCGGAGAGCTGTCAAAGGTGCCTTCCATCCCTCTCAAATGCTTCTCTCTGGCTTTCTTTCTACCGCACTCCCTCCCCTTCTGAATGTTGATACCCTGGAAAAAGTGATTGGGGATCCTTTTCGCTCTCATTCTTCCGAACAAGTCCTGATGGGTGGGCATGCCAGGCTCGAGAGACCTGATTTCCATTGCAAAGAAGTCCTCTGTAGGATGATCGGATTTTTTCTTGTGCTTTATCATTCGCGTGAGAACCCTTTGCTTTTGAAAGCCTTGATCATCCGTAGGAGAGGAGACTTTCTAATTAGCTATAGAGAGCTACTTTCCTTTCCATGCTTCATTCATATCATAACATAAAGGGCGGTGAAAAATTGATATTTAAGAGGGAATAGCGATCAATCAGAAAGAGGTTGGCATAGTCTCTTCTATGCCAGTTAAGGATCCCCGATCTCGCGTACGATTACGCAGGATCAAGCAAAAAGGGAATTCGTGATCCCAGTAACCGCTCTTGGGATTATTTCCTTGTAGGGCCCGGACAATTTAGCTCTCAAAATCGAGACGATAGTTAGTCATTTGAATTTTGATGCAAAAGGGCTTGAGTTTGAGCTCCCCCACTCTCTGAGAGGGAAAGTGAGAAGGCTAATTCAAAAGATTGAGCTCAATGTATAGATCCGAGTCAGATTCATGTGCTGCATCGATTGAGGGACCCGCTTCACATCTATCCCAGATACCAGAGACCCTCTATCATTCAGTGAGATCGCTCCTTGGCTCTTTAAACTGGAACTAAGTCCAAGCCTCTGAGGGAAAGAATTGTGAGGGGCCGCTTGTTCTATTGAAGGAAGACCAGCCTGCTTACCTGTTTGATAGCCTCAGGAAAAATGGCTTTCTCGATGAGGCCCATCTGATCTTTAGATAAGTATGCCTCTCTCAATTCATTCCTTCCTGGTATTCAATCTCTTTTGTCTACGATTGCCAGGTCTGATTACAGAATCCGTCATGCGGAGCTTTCCGGGTAAAGATGCTTACTTCGCCCGGGACTAGGAGAGTTGCATGATCAAATGTGATCAATTGTAAACTTGTACATCCAAAGCTTCGCCCGTCCCAAAGCACTTCTCGGAGCTGAAACCGACACTTCACCCTTTTGAATTCTAAATCTCCAAAAGAATAGATAGAAATATCGCAAATAGGCCCATTGCAACACCCATCAAAGGAGTGGTTCCCCATCCAGGAGCTACTTTACCATATTCCGAATTCAATGGTTTCAAAAAGTCCCCTACAACAGTTCGTCTTGGGCCTGATCTAAAACTACTTTCAAAGCTTTGTGTAGCCATAAATCTGATTTTTGATTCAGTGAGATCTGTTGACTTTGTATACCATTCCGTTGTAAATAAACGATCTTATCGTAGATCGATTGTGGTCTTGAAATGAAATAATTAGATAATAATGGAAAAATGGAAAGAGCAACCTTAGTCGCCATCTTTATATCTGGGTTACTTGTCAGTTTTACCGGGTACGCCTTATATACTGCTTTTGGGCAACCCTCCTTTCCCGCTGTCCTTCATCGCTATCTTATAAGATTTGGTCCTGCCGAGAGAGGCGTAGATGGGGAGATCCACTAGTAGGGAGAGAAGGGATCCCTTTTTCTTTGATTTGATTGATTTGAACATTTTCTTCAAAAGAATATCTATCTTATTGATGAATCCTAAGA